>JGI25136J39404_1000062_pt1 | contig 38440 bp, 54 predicted proteins | sample ETNvirome_6_1000_FD_39404 | JGI IMG/M metagenome (IMG submission 39404)
GATGCCGTTCTGGTACGCAAGCGCCGTGGCTCGGGTCGTCGTATTCGTCCAGACTAATGTCTCGGCAGTCGCGGTGCCGGAATTGTTGTAGATGAACACATCGTAAGGCTTCGACGCAGTTAACCCNGACAGGCTGATCGTAATTTCGGTGAACGTCACCAGATCCCAGTCGCTCGACCCGTCATAGAGCGCGATTTTATTACCGCAGTACGGGGTGAAGAAAATGCTGCTCACCCCGCTGACATCGGCNGGGGTCACGGGCAGTCCCGAGGTGGCCGTCAGTCGGCCTTCGCAGGTGTTGAGCGGCTGCCAGCCCGCAGCGGGCGCGGTCGAGGCCCAGACGCTGCCATTGCTGGTCAAGACATTGGCCGAGCTGCCGGGGGCGATGAACGTGACATCGGAGGTGCCCGCGCCGACAATCAAATTGGCGGAGGTCAGAGTGTCGAGCCCCGTCCCTCCGCTCGCCACCGCCAGCGGCGTGGACAAAGTGAGCGTGGCCACCGACGGGTCCTCTGTCCAGGCGGCCACCGCCCCCGTGCCACCTGACTTGAGCAGTTGGCCCGCCGCGGCCGGCGTGAGGGGTTGAATCGCGCCGGTCGTGGTCGTCCCGCCGAGCAACACCCCATACGCCGTGAGCGACGTTTTGCCGGTGCCGCCTTGCGCGACCACTACGGGCAACGTCAACGTGTTCGCATTCAGAATAAGTGAACTCGTCGTTGGGGCGATGCCGACGAGGCGGCTGTTGGTGGGCGCGGAGCTGGTGATCGCGCCAGCCGTGGCCGATACGTAATACTTCGTCCCGACCACCACGCTTGTCGCGGTGGTCGCTTCGCCCGCGACACGGATGGTGCCCGACGTGTTGATCGCGATGGCACTAACCGCGATGCCAATTTCTACTGCAGTCGTACTCGAGTAGTCATTATCGGCATCGGCCAAATACCAGAGACCGGCGGTGCCGCTCGCGTCACCCGTGGCGCTGATATAGCAGACTTCTCCGGCCGCAATCGCTTCGCCCGCGGTGCCAGTGATGTCAAGATTCACGCTGGCCCCAGGCACGGCCAGGATATTGTCCTGCGTGTCGATCGCGACGTCATCGCTGTCCGTGATGACGAACTTGTACGACGCGCCAGCCGAGAGATACGCGACGAAGCGGCCCGCGCTGTCCGCGACAATCGGGTTCGCGTTGGCAACATCCCCGGTGCTCGTCGTGTACGTCGCCGCCGCGGTCGTGGTGCCAGCCAGGTAGGTTGTGACCTTGGCGCCCGAGACGGGGTTGCCGTCGCTGTCAAGGACGGTCTGGTACGGGGTGGGAGTCAGTGTTAAAGCCATCAGTTTAAGTCCTGGATTATCTCACGATTATCGACGCGATTTTACCCACTCCGTCGCAACCGCCACCCGTTCGCGGATGCTCCGCGCCGCAAGGTAAGCGTCGAGGAACGGGTCAGCTACACCTGCCCGCACCGCGGTGGTCTCCAGCCGATTCCGAATGGCCTGGACACGCTCCGTCGCTCGAGTGAGATCCTCGCCATAGGCGTCCAAGGCAATCCTCGCCGACAGCATATCTAGCCCCTCACCGGACGCCACGCCTTGCTGGAGGTCGCGAACCACGTTATTCACCATCGACCGCTCAGCCAGCCGCCCCCGCGCCGCTTGGGTCCGAACCAGCTCCACCGCATTCCGGATGCGTTCGGTGTCGCCATACTGCGTAATGCGAATAAAGCGCCCCAGTACGGTAGACAAAATCGGGAGCTCAATAATGGTCTGCCCCAGCGTCTTCCGTTCGGGGATGCGCTCACCGGGATAGAACCGCCAAATCACACCGCCGCCCAGTTGCTGAAACTCCCAACCGAGAAACTTCTTCCACGCCGGCCAGCCCCTCGCGGACTGCTCGTCCGCCGTCAACACGTTCCGGCCTCGAAACTGATCCCGTGGGTTCTGCCCCGTCGCCATCTCAAGTATCGATTTTGGCCCGGAAATCATCGGCGTGATCGACGGCATTTGCCCCGACGTGTAGTCCAGCACGGAAACGAGTCCAGAAATGAACTTGCGGCCGTTAGCGCCCGACATGCCGGCCAGGTAAAACACAGCCCCTACCACCCGGCCCGCGTCTCCTTGCGGCATCCGGAAGTAGGTGACGTTGCCCTCGCCGTTCTCACCCCAGAACAAGGGAATCGGAATGTAGTTAATCCGGTCGTACTCAGTCACCCGTTCGTAAAACCGCCGCAACGTGTCCCCCAGGAAGCCATAGAGCGCCGCCATCATGAAGACCTTGGGGATGATGTTGGCGCCGATCGTCTTCCACCACCAGCCGGAGAGCCCTAAAGTTTTCGGCCGCTTCGGATCCAACGCAATCCGCACATCGGAGCGCACCCCTTGGATCATCGCGTTGGAGAACAAGAACAGGTTGTTCAGCAGCGGCGTCCATTTGCCCCGGATCTGGAAGTCAGGGCTCCCGATGTCCAGCCGGATCGCCGCTCGCTGACGAATCGTCAGGTCTTTAATCTCCCCCTCGCCACGCAGCTCGTAGATGCCCGCTGCCTTCGGCAGGGTCTCAATAAAATTCCCTAACTTCTGAACCGTATCAAGAATCGCCAGAATCGGTCGCAGGAGCGGCCGGGGGGCCGGTGCTTCCACATCAGGGTCGCGCCCAGCCCGTAACAGTGCCCCAACCTCATAGTCATACTTCTCAGCCATCGTGTCGCTATAGCTGACGCTCAACATCCCAGCCCCCTGGGCGTCAAGTAAGTCCTCGTAAGCGGCTTTGTGGGCGGCCGTGGGGTTCTTCGGCATTCCAAACGATCGCACTCGCGCAAAAGGAACCGCCTGTAAATACCGCCGCATCGCCCGCGCAATCGTCATTCCCGGAATGTTTTTCCAGAAACGATTGAAGTCTCGAACGATGTTGACGCCCATGAATCCAAGGTTGAAGGTAATGAAGACCGGACGAAACCACCCGCTGTTAATTTTGCTCAGAATCTCAATAGCCGTATTGCTGTGCCCAATGCTGGTGCGCTTGACCGACTCCGCAACGTACGCCTCCACGTAGAACCCGACTCGGCGCCCCTTGTCCAAGTACGTGAGCAGCCCATACCGAGAATCCTCTGGCTCCTGGGGCACCTGGACGTAGCGCCCCCCACGCTGCTCCCCTTTGGTCTTCGCAGGCTCGATCGCGCTCCCGAAGTGTCTAGTAAACTCCCGCTCCAGGTTCCTGATCAGCTTATTGCGCTCGATCGCCGTCAGCGTGGCGAACATCCGAGCAAACGTGGCGTCGGCTGGATTGCGAATCTGGCCCGTCATGCCGACTTGTCCAAAGACGTGAGCGGTGACCTCCTCTTCGATATGCTCAACCGCCTGGAACATGGCGTAGGCCTTGTTCTTGTACATCGAGGCATAGAGCGCATCGCTATAAAGGCCTGCTCGATACCCGCGCAGCGACACGTCCTGCACCAGGTTTCGGAACTTTACAAGTTGCTCATCGAGAATCTGTACTTTCTCGGGCCCCAAGGCCTCCCGTAAATGCGCGTAGCGTTCCTTCGCGTCTGCGGGCGTGATCCCATCCGGATTGGCTTTGTCGCTTCGATCCCCATCAATGATGCGCTCGTAGAGCAGAGACTCGCCAAAGGAGTTCCAGTCAATGCCGTTCTTCGTCACGTCGCGATAAATAGGGAACAAATACCTGTCGTTAAACGTTTTCAGCTTGCCGCCTATGTAGTTCTGCTCCTGCAGCTGAAAGTAGATGTTCCCCTCCTCCCCGACCGCTATCCCCATCGCTTCGAGCTTGTCGGTCCAATCCGCCCAATAGTGGGGGTCAAAGTACTCGCGCCTCAAGCGAGCCCAGAACCCGGACGGCGACTGGCTCTCTGCTCGTTCCTCGAGTCGCCGCTCCTGGATCTCTCGCATCTTGATCGTGCCGGCCTCGAAGCCCTGCGTGATCCGCTTGCGCCGGGCCCTGACGAGCTCCTCTCGCGTCCCTGACAGCAAATCCTGGATGCCCATGTACGACTCGGCCACCTTCGGTTTCCGGTCGAGTAAGTCGAAAAAGGTCTTATAAAACGTCGGAGCTCGCGCCTCGACCATCCGGGGGCGGACCAGGAGCCCTGAGATCAAATCAGCGTAAAGCTCCGTCGCGCTGTCGCGGTACTCCCTCTCTTTCTTGCTGGCCGTGGCACGATCCCACGGCCGCCAGGCGGCACTGAACGCCTTGGCCTCCTTGAGAATCGTGGAATTCGTGATGCGGCGCCCATCGGGCGTCGTAAAGGAACCTTGAAGCGAGCGCAACGATTGCAAGCGGCCCAGCAAGTTCCCCCGCCGGAGCACATATTCCGGTAACCAGTCAATTGCGTGCCCCAGCTCATGCGACAAGGCCGCCGCCAGCTTGAACTCGTTCCCCTCCTTGAACAAATCCGACAGCATCTCGATCCGGGCCTGGTCTCCCTGGGCGACAAATCGCGCAAACTTCGGATCGCCACGGAATTGCTTCACGATCCGCGGTACCCGCAGGATCAGCTGCCTCGCCATCAGAACGACTTCAGGGAACTCGAGAGGGCTAGGCTTCGTGGCCGGATCGCTCCCCGTGCCGTATGGCGCCGGGGTGACATCAGCCAGCTCCAGCGTCGGTTGCACCTCGCCACCCGGGGCCGCGCCCGACTGCGGATCCAGTGGGTCCGTAAATTCATACGTCGCTGCTGACGCCTCCTCCGCCCTGCGCGGTTCGCCGGGCACCAAGGGGGACGTTCCAAATAATGTTGGGGCCTCGAGGCGGTCGTCCCGCGCTTGTCGCCGGAGCGCAAACGGCACGTCCTCCACCACCTCCGGCGTCGTGATCTCCTGCTCGCGCACGGCGCCGGCCTCAGGAAGCCTGTCCTGCACTTCGCCCGTGTCCAGCACGTCGGCGGGAGGAACCCGTGCCGGGGTTAACAGTGCCGCATCTTCTGTTCCCCGCGATCGCAGGCTCTCAGGCACCGCCGCCGCCGCCGTCTTCAGCCGACGTTGCGCGGCCGCATAGTCCGTTTTGGTGATCGTCGCTGGCTTCGCTCGAGACGCGGCCTGCGCCTCCGTAAACGCTGCGTTCGCCTCCTGGTACTCCTGAATCGCCTGGGCCAACGTCGCAGCATGAGCCGGATTCGCCTCGTCTAGCGCCTCATACGCCGGAGCAGCGAAGTCGTCAGGCCGCGCCGGCACCGCTGCAGACGCAGCCACGTATTGGTCGTAGGTGAGCGCCGGCTCCGCCGCTTCCTCCACGACCGCCTCGCGCACCGGCGGCTCGTCCGCCCACCACCGTTTAGACAGGTCAATGCCTGATTTCCTTAATGCTTTCGTTCCAGGAAATACGTTCGAACCGGTGGTCTGATCTCTGATCGCGAAGCCGAGCCGTTCCAAAAGATCAGGGATGGTGACAATGTCGTTCCAACGAGCGTCTTGCGACAGATATTCCACCGTCCCATCCGGAGTAAGACCGGTGCTCCGGAAGACCGGGATGGACCGCCCCGTGGGCCGTTGAACATTCCCACCACGGTGACCTTCTCTCAAGTCCGCGATTTCTCCTCCGTACGCTACGTTCTCCCAACGGATCCCGCCGCCCTTCGCAATCGCACGGAGTAACGAATCTGAGCTATACTCCTCTCCCTCGAGCGTGGTCTCGCTGAGAAAGCGCCTCCGCTCTCGAAGCTCAGCGAGCACGGCCAGCTCGTCCACACTCGGATCGATCCGCTTCGCTGCCGCGACCACTAAGGCGTCTATCTCGGCATTGTGAGCAGATTCGCGTCGGCTTCGTTCGCGCACTCCCTCCCGGAGGCGCTGGGGAACACTATCTGGTATGTCCTCTGTAAGCGGTACACCTGAGACCTCTTCGGGTGGAATGACCACCTGCGCCTCTGCCGGGGTCACGACGGCCGGCGTGGGCTCTACCGCGGGGGCGGGTTCTCCTATAGGCGCAGCCTCCGGAGCCGTTGGGGCCTCTGCCGGGGCGGGTTGTACCTCGACTGGCGTGGGGGCGCCAGCGACCGCAGACGGAGGCTCGAGTGGTAATGGAGCCTGCGGGGTGACCACCTCCTCACCGGGCGTGGTGACCACCTCCTCACCGGGCGTCGGCGCTTCCTCTAAACCGACGCCCTGAAAAAAGGTGGCTGCCTGCTCCGGTGTCGGCTCAGGCTCCGCTTCAGGCGTATAGGGAGGAGTGGGTTGACTCCCGCTGATCGCACCCCCAACGCCACCAGACATCCAACCCAGCGCTCCGCCTGCAAATCCGGCTTCCCACATTCGTGCTCGCAACTCAGGTGACTTCGCAGATTCCATGATCGCTTGAGGCAATGAGGAATCAATCTGGGAGGCGTAGTTGGCCGTCACATCCTCGATCGCCTCCTGCAGGGCCTCCGTCACGCCCTCCGTGAGCATCCCCGTAACAGCACCGCGCCCTGCGCGAACGAGAAATTTCTGAGCCACCGGTGTCGTCAACATCCTCGTCGCAATTTCGCGGGCTGCGTTGGGGCCGAAGCGTCTAACGAGGGCGCCTCCTATTCTTGCTGGTAAGATGAGATCCAATGCGGCCATTGCCGTGCCCCCCGCAAACACCGCACCTGGTCTTTCGAGCTCTGGATCTCGCTCCTTCACCGCTGCCTGCTGAATGCCAATATGCATAGGCAAATTAACAGACAGACCGCCAAGCAGCCCTCCGATCGTTGTCCCTACCCCCGGCACTATCGATCCAATGGCAGCCCCGGTCGCCGCCCCGGCCATAATCGGTCCCATGACCGGAATTTGTTCTCCAATGAGGCCCTTGAGATAGCGGCCAAACGCGGCGGGGCTGTCAATGCTCGTCGTCTCGAGGCTCGGGTACGGTTCAGCTTCGGCAAGATTCCTCGCAGCGATGTCCTCGCCAATGTCTTGAAGCGCCTTCGACATCGGCGTCTCGGTCTGGGTTAATGCCTCCGCCGTTTCTCCTCCCCACTGTAAAAAGCTCCCCCAATGCGATTGCACCCTGTCGATACCTGCGCCAATACGTTGAGAGAACGTCACGTCTTCTGGACCGCGCCCAGGCGCCGGCGTCACGCCCACTGGCGCACGGGCGGCGAGGGGAGGAGAAACCGCCCCGGCCGGCTGGGGCCTCAGCCGCGGGGCGCGGTCTTGTTGTGGCGTCTGAAGCACCCCGCCATACCTCTTCGTAATCTCCTCAAAACGAGACTGAAACGAAGAGGGAGGAGCGGGGGAAGGGACAGGTTCTCCAACGGACACTGGCGCCGCCCGCGGAGGCGGCGTGGGGGACGTCGTCTGACCAGGAGTCGGCTGGAGGACGCCGCCATGCCTCTTCGTAATCTCCTCAAAACGAGACTGAAACGAAGAGGGGGGAGTTGGCGGTACCACGTCGCGGCGCTGCTCGTCGCGCCGGGCAAACGGGGAGAAGGTCTGAGGAGGGGACATGGAACGCTAGCGCGATGCCATATCCGCAGCCGCGGCTCTCGCTTCTTGTTGGGTGGTAAACCCAGCCCTGACCGGATTCCCCGTTTCCGGATTGGTACCGGAGACAAGCCACGGTAACCTGCCGCCTTGTCTAGTAACCGTGAACGCGCCCCCTTGAGTCCCCGCAGCCCCACCCGACTGCGGTTGAAGTCTGCCAACCATGCGATTGTACGCCTCCTCAATCTCCCGGTACCGCGCCTCGAGCCACTCCTGATCAAGCGGCTCTCCCTGCAGCCCACCCGGCAGACTGTAGTCGAGTGATTCAGCCAACAAAGCGAGCGCCCGATCGGTCGAATTCCCAGATTGGCTCTGTTGTACGGCGGTGGACGCCGCCGTCCGCATCCGATCCCTCCATTGATCCAGGCTATTCAGCGACCCGGACACGTCTCGCCCTGTTCCCCTCCTCGCGAGGTACTTCTGGACGGCCCCAAGCGTCATGTTCTCATATTCAGGCCCGAGCGCTCCGGTCTCGATGCCGTGATTCAGCAACTCCCGGAAGACCTGTTGTTGATCAGCCACGGGAACCGTCTCGATCCCTGCGACGAGGAGCTCAAGGTTCCTATCAGAGTTTTCTGCTGTGTTACTTAATAAATTTTGAAAGGCCCCTGCGCCGTCGATGTATTTCTTGAAGAGCTCTGCTCCGAGCTGCGGGCCGAAGACCAGCATGTATTCTTCTTGAGTCGGCGCGGGGCGCCCGTCTCCCAGCGCACCGGCCCACAACTGTGTCATCAGCTGATCTTGCTGGATGCGCTGCTGGTCAGTCGAGAGCGCTCGATTCTCTTGGTTAAAGGCCACAATGGACGCATTGCGCTTCTCGGCCTCTCCCAGCAGACGCTCACGACCCGCGGGGCTGATTCCTCTCGACGCCAGAGCCTGTTCCATCTGGCTAATATCCACGCGCCCATCGTTCATCACGTTGACGTATTGTCGGCGAGACGGATCCTCCCACTCCCGCTGCTGCTGCCCGGCCCGCCCAGCGATGGCGGCATTTCGCGCCTCCTGCGAGGCGCGGTCGCGGCGGTCTTGTCCGAGCACCGATTCCATCGTTCCGGCCCATTGGGGCGCCTGTGCCGGCGTGACGAGCTGGGCGCCTGTGGGGGCAGCGGCGGACGGGGGGCCGGCCCCTTGTCGCGCCAGGTTAACCTGGTCGAGCGCGATCCCCGGCGCGGCGCCCCCTTCCACGCCCAAGATCGCAGACATTTGGCCCCCTGGTGTTTCCGGCGCTGGGCCACGCACCGCCGCCGGCGCGGGAGACACCGCCCCAGGCGTTCGTGTCGCCTCCACGTAGTCCTGCACAACCCGAGGCATTTCCGCCAGCCCTTTGCCCTTGTCTAGATGCTCGCGCACCTTCCGTGGCCCCCAGTTATAGGCCGCCAAGGCGAGCTCCTCGTCGCCAAACATGGTCATCATCTGAGCGAGATACCGGGCGCCTCCGGCAAGGTTCTCGCTTGGATCCAAGGGATTCTGTACCCCGAGCTCGCGTGCCGTGCCTGGCATCAGCTGCATGAGCCCCTGTTCACCCGCCGCCCCGCGGGCGTCCGGGTTTCCCTTCGATTCACGCTGCATGACTCGCCGCACTAGAGCAGGATCCAGGTCGTTGTCCCCGGCATGTTGCTGGATAAGGGACTCGTATGGCGCCTCGTCCCCCGCCGGCCGCGCAATATCTCCCAGACGCCCGACTCCAGGCTCGAGTTCCGAGGCGTATTGCAGCGCCGCGGCGCTGGGCGTCTGGAGCGGCGGCAGTTCCGCCAAGCCAATGTCCCCGCGTGGTGGGGGCTGTTGTATGTTGGCCCCGCGTGATGCTGATGGCATCCTCCATAGGGATTCAGGGGGATCGCCTGCCACGGTGCTCGGAGGAATCATCCCCGCTGTGGCCCCCCTGGGAAGGGGTGGGCGGATCCCAATAGACGCGGCATAATCGGCATCACTTGGCTGCGTCGTGGGCGGCGCTGTCCAGTTCGGTCTCCGAGTCGCCGCCGCTGTCGTTTGGGAGGCTGTGGGGGCTTGTATGAGCGGATACGGCCGCTCACTCGCCCGGTTCGCCAGCCCCGGCGGCGGCGTCAGGCCGGACGGCACGAAGTCTGGGAGATAGGGAACGGCCCCGCTGTCCGGACGATCAGGAATCTCCGGCCGTTGACGCAGTAACTCCGAATAAATCTTGTCTTCTTGCGCCGCCGTGTAGGCGGTATAGCCCGCCTGCGCTAGGTCACCCAGCCTCGTAATCAGCTGTCTCCTGTTCTGACCTTGCGCCCGAGCCTCCTCGGCCCGGATATTCCCAACGGCTTCAATCGCCCGGGCTTGCGCCGCCGGCCCACGGCCCATCAGATCGATGATGGTGCCGACATACGGGTTCTGATACGTCCGATATTGGAAAGGCGGCATCGTGACTCCTAACCCATCGCCAGCATATATTGCTCGTTAAACCGATCGGCGCCCTGGCCCCGCCACTGGTTATACGACTGCACCCAGTTGTTGTACTGGTTCAGATACTCCTGCTGACGCATGTTGGCGTTCGTCTGGTATCCCAGCAGATTCTGCGCCGCATTCACGTCGTACCAATTCCGGCGCGTAGCTTCATTGGTGCCATACGCCGCCGCCCGGTTCGCCTCGTTGACATCGTACGCTCGCGCTCGGCCGAGTTCGTTGCCGGACCACGCCTGGTACCCCTGCAGCGCGTTTCGGTCAAACGCCCCCTGCCGAGCCGCTTCGTTCATGCCGTACGTGCCCGCCATGCGGTTGTACACGTTGCCGTATTCTTGACTGGCCGCCTGCTGTCCGTAGTCCACAATGTCCTTCAGCGTGCCGCCCGTGTTCGTCACGCCTCTGGCCGCGCCACTCCGTTCCAGCGCTTCTTGGCCCTGCGTCAGCCGAAACTGGTACCCAGGATCCGCCGCCATCTGCTCGGGCGTCGGGCCAATAAACGGCGCCCCAGGCTGATAGACGGGGGGCGTATAAGTCCCCGCATGATACGGAGGCGGTGCGCCATACGGGGGGGCCAGCCCATAGCCGGGATATCCGTAGGGCACAATCGGCGGCGTTCGAGGCGCCGACCACGGAAAATCGCCCATTAAGCTCGTCGGCCGCCCCGTGCTCTGGAGCGCATTCGCCTCTATAGGCGACGTGTACCTATCGGCCAGCGAGGTGCCACCGCCGCCAGTACCCCCACCGGCGGCCGTACCCACGCCGATGTCAGTACCCCCGTCGCCGCCACCACCGCCGCCACCACCGTCTCCACCGCCGTCTCCACCGCCGCCGTCTCCGCCTCCGTCGCCCCCAGGATCATCTTGGCCGGGGACATTCTCTGACCGTTCTTCATAGTTAGCAGCGGCTTCATCAATCCACACTTGCGGATCGACCCCCTCGTTGCCTTGACGCCGCACTTTGCGGATCATCCCCTCCAAATCGCTTTCGTGGTAATCGACACCCGCCTCTGCTGCGGCTTCTTGGAGCGCCTGCCTCCAACTCTCCTTATCCCGGTTGATCATCCGGTAGATGGCGTCGGAGACGGAGGGGTCCGTCTGAGTTTCGGTGGGAGCTAGATCCTCGGTTCTCCTGGCTAAATCTGCGTAGAGAGCCTCGCGGGACATCTGCATCCCCTCGGCTATCTCATTCGCGTCGGGCTCACGCTCACGCCCCCAGACCTCTTGGTAAATCGCTTTGACTTCGTCTTCAGTTAACATAATCAGATCCTCAATCTCACCCGACGCGATGGTTTAGCCATCTCAGCTCCGACGTTCCGCCTCATCCTCTTTCCGCTCGCGGCGACGGCGCCTCGCCCTCTCTTCAGGCGTCTCATCTTCCCAGGGATCAATCGAGCCCGTACCCCCGCCCGCGCCCGTCTCAACCGTCGCCGGCGGGAGCGCCGGCCCTAACGGCACAAAGGGCGCCTGCACTAACGCCGTTCGTTGGCCCTCGGGCACGTCCACCCACGGCGTTTGAACAAGAGTCCCGGGTTCAAAGAGCTGACCCATACGACGCCCCCCGGCTGGTTGCGGTGCGCCCACAAGCGCCCCTAATCGGCCGAGCCGTTGCTGTGTCGCCACGTCTCGCCCATAATCTGTCCGTCCCCGCGCCAGAAGTTCTTGGCGCCGATTCTCCTCTGTATCCCAATATCGGTTATAGGTGTTTTTGCCCAGGATATTCCCAGCAACACGGGCATTCTGGGCCGTATCCCATCCGAGATTGGACACGTTTTGTGTATCGGCCCACCACTGATCGTAATTCCCCCGCCGGTCAATCGCAGTATCGGCCCGAAGCTGTTGCGCCGCCCGGGTCGTCGCGGCCAGCTGATTACGACTAGTCTGCGCGGACAGGTTCGCCGACCGGGTCATCGCGTCAGCGGTTACGTCCGCCGCCTTCCCCGTCGCGACATTAGTCTCGCGTGTCGATAAATAGGAAATGATCGCCGGTATGACATACGGTGCAGCCTGTGCCATCTCAGTCTCCTCCTACAGGCACGATAAAATGGTCACCGTCGAGCTTCGTCGCATTGAGGTGCGCCAGTAACCGCCCGACCTCCTTCGTGACGCCGACAGCGGCAAACGACGCCACCCCAAACAGCTCCCGAGCAGCCTGCTGGCTCGCCGGCCACAGGCGCCGGGCGACAGCCGTCTTCCCGCGGTGATCGGGATGCACCCACAAGCATTCCACATGCAAGACCGGCATGAGCATGTCCGACCCCACGATCTCGCCATCGCGTTCCACTACGATCACACAGGTGGAATTCGGTAGCTGCTCCCAGAGCCCGGACGCATTCGTCGTCTCCAGGCGTGACCATTCCGCCTTCGGGAGAATCCGCGTCGTGAACGTCATACTAGTTGCTCCACACACACATCCAGCCGATACTGCATCGCCGTCCCGCCACTCGAGGCATATGTCGTCGCATACGTGAGCGCCGTCGCCTCGTCCGCCCGTACGATGGCCACCAGACTCCCCGTCGTGGCCGTCGTATTCCCCGTAATCGCCGACCCGCTCACCGTGCAGGCCACCGCTTGCGTCCAGCCAAAGGTCACCGTCAGTGAACTGCTGGTCGTCGCGGCCGTCGTGATTCTCGCGGCCGCCGACAGCCGATAAACGCCAGGCGCAATCGACGGGACGGAGATAGCCGTCGCCGAGATCGAGGCGGTTTGCGCGGTGAGCGATACATTCCCAAGCACCTCCGGTGTCCGATTGAGCCGATCCGCCAACGACAGGAGCCAGTAGCGCATCGCCTGCGTCACGCGCCCCGTGATCGCGTCTCGCGTCACCGGCCGCTCGACTACAAACTCCGGCGTCGGCGCGAGTGCCGAAGCCATTAGGACTGACTACCCCCCGTCCCCTGCCAGAATCCGCGGCCTTCGACTTCAGCCCCCACAATACGCCACGGAATGGGGTCAGTGACGGTGATCTCGGGAGCCCACAGCTGCGTGCTCGACGGTAACCGTGTCCAGACCACCTGCGTCCCGTACTCACCTTGTTTTCCGGCCGGCGCCGTCCGCGAATCCGACCACGTTTTGGCGTTGACCGACGAGCGCAACATCACCAACGGGTTCACCCCGGCGCCGGTCGCCGTGCCCAGGCCTACATCCATGACGAGCTCTAACCGCGAGACGAACATGCGTCGGACATCCGGATGACGCCAGATCGGCGGCGGAATTCGTAGGCGTCGAATCACGTTGCCATTGCACTCAGTCGTCGTGGTGTTGTCCATCGTACAGATCAGGCCGCTCGTCCGGTCGCCGACCAGATGCTTTGAAAAACCAAAACAGTGGACCCGCGGTGACCAGAGGTCATAGTCCCCGGCCGCCGCGTCCCAGACGCCCCGCTGATGCCAGATCCCTGTCGTCAGGTCAAATGTCCAGGTGGCATTCGCCGCAGGAAAAGACAAGACATAAAACGTGTGGCCGTCCATCTCATACACCAACGCTTCCGCGTCAGTGATTTTGGAGGTCCGCTGATAGCCCGCGATTGCCGTCTCCACCGCATTAGTGCTGATCCGTTGGGGAACAAGCCCCGTCGCCCCCACCACAATCCCCGCTCCGTCAGCCGTCTGCGAGAGCCAGCACATCATGCTGCCCACCAGCTTGACCGTCCACGGGGCCGGCGTCCCGTAGCCGAAGACCGCCCCAGGGACCGGCTCGAATGGAAAGGGGCTCGTCCCCGCGTCATACCAGACTTCNCCCGTCTGTTCTCCAATCAGCCAGATTTGCCGACTGCCATCGACCACCATCGCCCGCCAGGGGTCCGGGGCAATCGACCGCTGCGCGTACTGCGTGGCGTCCCAGGTGGCCCCGTCGTTAATTTCGGAGATACGAAACTTTGAGGTCGCCGTGTCGAACGCCAGAAAATAGCCATCCAACATTCCGACCATGACGCAGTCTCCAGTCAAAACCGTGGACACGCCGTTGGTCGAAAGATTCAGCAAATAGCCATTCGTCCCGCTCGCAATTAAGAGCTCGCCCCCCGCATCGCCGTTGCTGGCAATGCTCGCAGGATTAGGGTCTTGCAGCATCGTGGATCGGCTTGTCGCCGTTGCCCCCGCGAACAACTCGTACAGCGTGCCTCCAACGACCGCATGGACCCGGTCGTTCATCGAGAAAAGCGCCCGCGTGTTGAGCGTGCCCACGGTCAGAAATTCCTCTTGGCCCGGTGTCGGAAACAAGGCGGCGCCCCACGGCACCGCGCTACTGGCGATCTGCTCCGGGTACCAGTTCACGGTCGTTTCCATATCAGCCAATGGGCTTTGCAATTCGTACGAGCCAGAGATAAATCCTGGGTAGCGCATCTCAGACGTCCGAATAAATGTTGTACGGCCAGCGGGCGCCCCCGAAAATCGTGCCCGCAATCCCCGAATTCATATCGCTCAGCCGCATGTTCGCCCGCTTGACGTCTGCCTTGCTTTCCATTGCCGCCATCTGCAACGCCGGCGTGAGGCCGGCGTCAAACGCCGACGAGAGCTCCAGCGCGAGCCCTGTCCGCAAAAACCGGCGGTAGCCCGGCGGCAGCGCGATCGTGTCGCTGATTGCGTCAAACTCGGCGACAGGCGTCAATGTGTAGATCACGCCTTCGAGCGTTTCACTCGTCGGCACGGGATAGGGGATCAGAAGCCCATACCCAGACGAGTAGGTGGGGTTGTAATACCAGTTCTGGGGAAAGACCGATGTCAGCGTCTTCTGGGCAATCCCTGCGTACGCATCCTCGGTTAGCGGAGGCCCCAGGTTGTATTCAATCGTGACACTCGGCGCTGTGTCCTGAAACCCGATATTTTGAATCGCCAGCGGCCCCGTGGGCCGGGCGACATCTACGGTGGCGCCAACCCCAATCGTGTACGACGCCGCCGTCGTGAGCGTCCACGTCGTACGCGTAACGGTATAAACCGTCAAATTTTCGGTGGTGAGGGTGTTAATCCAGTCGTTCAGCCGTGAGAGGCCCAGCGCCGCATCATCCGCGCTGGCCGTCTCGCCCGTCTGAATCACCCGCAAATCTTGGAGAGACGCGGTGATGAGTTCCTGGACGGTCACAGCTAGACCTCGTAGAGCGCCACCATCAGTGAGGCTGTCGTAGACGTGCTGTTGACCCGAATTGTCGTCAGCGGCAGCGTCTGGCCGGCCGTCACCGTGAAGTTCGCCGTCGAACCGTCAGGAAAGACCGCCACGACCACGCCAGCACCCCCGCAATAGATCGCCTCTGCTGTGATGGCCTTCGTGTCGGGATTCGCTGAGTACGTGCTCCCGTCAAAGTTGACGGTGTCACTTTTTGTAATCGCGACTGCCCGGTTATACGTCTTGTTTACTTGTGGCACGTTTCACCGTCTTCTTGGCCGGCCGGCCGCGTTTGCGGCGCACCGGCACATCCGGAACATGTTCATGCGTGGCGTCATCGGCCGCAGACGCTTCCGCTCGCGCCTGCTCGCTCATGCGCTGGTCGCGATAGTGCCGTTCAGCCGTCTCATCCGCGATCGTACGCTGCTCGCGTTCGTACTTGATAATCGCCGCATCCGGTGAATCCGTCCAGCCGAGCTTCCGCGCCCGTTCCAGCTCGTCCTTGTTCTTCACACTGAGCTGACACCGACGCGCAAACGCCTCGCCCGTGACATCGCCCACCGCTGCCAGCGGATGCCCGCACATCACCTGGCCGTTCTCGTAGGCAAAGGCTTTGTACAGCATCATGGGAAACGGGATAAACCCATCGGCGTTGAAGCCCCCGAGCCGCTTCGGCACATTCCACCGCTCGAGCTCCCGGGAATACTCAGATTCAGGATTATGGATAACGGCCATAGTGCTCCTTACGAAAACGAGAGGCGAGGCGTCCAGCCCCGCCTCTCATACCTAACGAAGTTACGCAATCGCCACGTCAATGGCGGTCAGCGTCCCGCTGAACGGGCTGGGCAGCGGTACCCAGGTGCTGTTCGCCGCGACGAGCAGCATCGAGCACTGCCCGCTCCCGTCGAAGGTGCCCACGTCATAGCCGGACCCGGCATCCCCGAGGCCCGCCGTGTAGGTCACCGTATGCGCGGCTTTGCCGTTGCCGACGATGGCGAGAATGATGCCATCCTGCGAGCTGTCGGGATCGGCCAGCGTCATCGCCAACGCGGACGTGCCGTTGATGATCGCCACCGTGACCTGGGCCACTCCGAAGGCCACCGCCCCGGCCGCCGAGTAGGACGTCGTGGTGAACGGAATCACGCCCGGCCGGAGGTTCGCCGTCCCCGGTGCGGCCACCGTGAAGTCGGCCGCGGCCCCGTGCGTGACATTGGCCGAGGCGACATGCGCCGCCGTGACCGTGCCGTTCTGTCCCCGAAGGACGTTTACGGTTGTCCCGCTCACGTAGTCCTGCGTCACTTGCAGAAACTCGCCGTCGATGAGAACAATCCGTCCCGCCGCCACTGACGTGGCGGACGCCACGACGATGGAGCTGTCGGTCACCGCCACAGCCGAGCTGAGTGTCGTTGTTGCTAAGGCCATGACTACCCCCACACCCGCGCCGCAAGGCGCGCTTGAATGGTGGTGGCGCCAATCAAAATGTCCAACCTCGACGGATTTTGATCGGTGCCGATCTGGTACTGCTCCACCATGCGTATCGAGAATCCCAACGACTTGGAGCGCACCGTCGTGCTTTCCGCTCCCGCCCCTGGCTTGATGAGATCCGCCATCACGAATGCAAAGGCATCCGGATGGTAGACGAACGACTGCGGACTGGAGGTCGTGGCTAACGTGCCGCCCGCGGCGGCCGTCGTCCCGAGGACAGTGATCACCGCATTGTTTGCCGGACTGCCCGAGACCGTCTGCAGCGCCCCGCTGGTAATGATGCTAGGGCTGATAGGCAACGTCGCCATCGCGCCGGACGAGTCCGACGTGGTAGCCGTCACCACAAACTGCTGCAGCCGACCCGAGGACGAGTACGACAACGGGTTGACGGAATTCACGCCCGCAATGGTGAAGACGTCGCCCTTGTTGAGTGTCGCCGCGCCGCTGGCCCAGCCATCCGTCGCAATCGTGCTCCCGGTCTGATCCGCGCCGTTGACCAAGGGGGTCGAGGCGGTGTACGTCCCGGTCGTATGCGTCGGCCGCACCGGGTCTTGATACCACCCGTCCACGCCCAACTGCTTCCGGCCGAACTGCCCTTCGGTATAGTTCTCCGCAACCACCGCACTGGGGTTGAAGAGTGTGGTCGTCGTGTTCGCCAGCGTACTCATCGCCAGCGGGTCCAGCATCGCCACACGTCCAAGCAGCGGCGTCGAGAGATCCGTCAACTTCACGCCTGCTTGCAGGTACGTGAGAGTCGCGGTCGGCGTCGTCCCTGGCGTACCCACCGAGCTATAAATATCTCGGTAGACATTGTCAAAGGCGAGCACTTCGGCCGCGTTCGCGAGAGCCTCCGCGCCCGGATTGACGTAACGGGTGCGGATGTTGTCCAGTTCTGTCGTCGCCTGCGCCGACGAATACCCGAAGGCCACGTTTTTTTGATTCGTGAGCGTGATGGGTACCGTCTGGTCGTAGAGATTCTGGAGCTGGAGCGCCTGCCCATCGGTTACGGTGAACCGCTGCGGCAGCCGCGCATTGACCGTATTGCCGACCTTCGCACCGGCCTGCACATACTGGTCGTCGTACGTCCGGTTGACATGAGCTAGAAAGACCAACTTGTTAATGAAGGCCCTCGCTACCTCTTTCGTCGTCCAAGACGGCGTTGCGAGTGTATTTGCCATGAGGCTATCCTCGATTACAAAAGCCCGCGCTTGCGATCAGCAGCATTCATTCGACGGAAGTGTTCCTCGAACGACATGTCGTCTGTGATCTCATGCGGATCGGGCGTATGAGGCGAAGTCCCCAGCGGCTTGATGGGCGGTTTCGCATGACTAACATCAACTCGCACGGAGCCGCTCTTGGTCGATGGGGCCGCACTGAGTCGTTCCTCTAATTTGCCCATTTCTCGGTACGCTTCCACCGGGTGCAGCATGGACAACCGCTGAGAATCTGCTTGATGCGTCGAGAGGTATTGCAACAATGCCGTGCCCACGGGACTTTCCATTGTCAGATGCTGCATGGGCAACGACATCGGGGTATCTGGATCTAACGTCGCGTCGAAATTCGGATCGTTCGATCGGGCTTCCGACAAGCGCGTCTGCCAGGCCCTCGAGCGCTCCTCTTGGGTCGCCGCGAACGCCTGCTCCTGGTGCTGCTGGTGGGACTGAATCGCCCGCTCCTGCTGGCGCATGTCGGTCACAAACGTCGTGAGCGCGATCGAATAGTCTTCGTAATCCTCAAAGTCGGCCACTTTGGGGGCGCCAGGCATCGCTTTGTAGCGTGCCCCATCGGCTTTTAAGAGGGCCTCTGGGTTCGGAGGCGGCGTCGGCGGCGCCTGCGAGAACTGGGCGAGTTTGTCCTCCGCCATCTTCGCTCGATGCTCAGCTTTCCGCTGTTTGGCAATCGCTGACTGGACAGCCGCCGTCGAATTCTTTTTCCGCAGGCGTTCTGGCACGTCCTCCGGAGCGGCCGCGTCAGTCGCAGGCGTCTCCTCTGTCGCTGGCGCCGCGTCCACGGGCGCGGGATCGGCTGTCGCCGCCGCCGGCGACGACGTCGGCTTGCTCGGTGGCTCAGCGTCCGCGGGTGACTTGTTGTCGCCTGCCGTGTCGGCAAACGCCAGCTGTATCTGATCGGAGGTTTCGTGATTACTCTCGATCGTGATGTCGCCATCCGTGGCTTGATCTATCGGCATACGCTCCTATCACTGGGCCACACGACAAAAGGGACGTGCAGCTGACCTTTCAGTCATCGCACGTCCCCTCGTCGTGGACCCTTTGTCGTTCTCGCCTCTCAGGGTAAAGAGGTGTCGGCGCGGACATGACCCGCGCCCCAGCGAGAACGTCAAGCTTTATGTGCTATGCGTTGTAACACACCTGACGCGATTGAATCAACGCGAACGCTTTCCGAGGCTCGGATATTTGGCCTGGACAGCGCGACGGATTCCCGATGGATTCGGCGCATTTCGCGCATACGAGAGCGCCGCCTTGCCCCGCGTCCGCGTGTTAATCGGGAACGAGCCCCGCGGCGCCCCTCCAGCGGGCCCCGCAAAATTCGTAACACCCGGATACCGGCCGACATTCGAGCCCCCTGGTCGTGTCCGGGCGGCACGCACTGCGGCTGAGAGTTTTCGAGCCATTACTGCCTCCTCTTATCGTCGTTTTGGCTGACATCCGGATTTACGGGCGGTCGCCATTGCAATCGCCACGGCCTGCTTCTGCGGGCGTCCGGTTTTTATCAGTTCCCGCACATTCGCGGCAATCACCTTCGCACTACAGCCTTTCTTCAGCGGCATCGATCAGACTCCATACCCATACCCCGGCTCGGTCGGCTCCGGAGGTGCGGCTGATGCCGGCGTCTGAGACGTACCTGCCGGCGCGGGAGTTGTCGCCGCCTTGACCGCGCCGTCCAGCACCTTCATGTCCCGTTCCTGGCTCTGATCACGGGCCTTCATCTCTTCGTCGTATTGCCACTGGCTCTCAGTGCCCACTCGCTTGGTAGTCGCGTCAAACACGGCCTTGGCTTCGTCGGCCTGGATCTTCATCTGCGCGATCGCGAGCTGAGTTTCGTTCTTCATGCGCTCAATGTCCAGCCTCGTCTGCAAATCCGCCTGTTCGCGCTGGGTAATGGCCTGTTCCTTGACCGCGTCCGTCTCCACTTCCCGCGTCTTCTCGTCCAGCGCCTTCGTCAACTGCTCCAGCATCTGGCCCTGCTGCGCGAGTTGCGCCTGTAGCGCCTGTGGATCCGGCTGATTGTCCGGCTCCTGCAACGGCGGCGGCAAGAGTTTTTTCACGCGCTCGGCCGCCTCAACATGCCCCGGAAAATCTCGGAACTTCAAATAGAGGTCGCCTAGAATCGGGAAGAGCGACGGGTTCGCCTGGAATAACTGGCCCATCTCGTCCGCCCCCTCTTGTGCCCGAGACTTATACGACCGGCCAATCGACACGACAACGCCGTAGCGCCCTTTGGCGAGGTCATACTGCAAGATCTCTGGCGGCGACGGCGCTCCCATCCCCATCCCTGGCGGCGCCATCCCCGGCGGGCCTCCCATTGGCATCCCCGGAGGTGCCCCCATCGGCATCCCCGGAGGTGCCCCCATCGGCATCCCCGGCGGGCCTCCCATTGGCATCCCTGGCGGGCCTCCCATCGGCATCCCTGGTGGCAGCGGCTGCGGTCGGCCGCCATTCCGGCCTTCCATAAAGGGGGCATTGAGGATGACGCTCTTGGGCTCGTCTTCGGTATCGAGAATCCGCGCCACGCGCCCCGGCCGGTCGTAAATGTGGGGAATGAGATCCAAGACGACTTTTGCCTCGTAGGTCAAGCTCACTTCGGCCAAATTGTCGAGAAAATGGCTCGACCCCTGCTCGTAGCGCTCCTGGAGGGCCAGAACGGCCCGGCCACTCTTGGCGCTCGAGGTTTGCTGCCCCAGCGCACTCTCATACGCCCCCGTGCCCTGATGAATGAATTCCTGCGCCTGCTGCAACAAGACCATCGAGGGCCCCAACCGAGACGTGTCGATCTGGGTGCGCTGCGGCGGTGGGGCCGGTGTCCCGTTCAGCGAGACACTCCGGTACCGCAAATACGGGAAATTCCGTACGTTCGCCAGCTGCCATTCCTGTTCGTGCCCCTCTTCCTGGCCTTCCACCATCATGTACGGCGCTTTGGTCTCCAACGCCGCCAGCTCGACAGCCGCGCTGGCGGAATAATTCAGCAGTCGCGCCGCGTCCTTGTTGGGTTCGATAATTCCGACCCAGCGCCGCTGATCCTCAAACGGAATCAGCTCGCGTCCCAAGACCGGGACGATCGGGATGTACCGCCCGTTGATCACCTGCGCCGGCTCGAGCTCCTCGACGGCGTTGATGATCGACCACCAGAGCGTCGGGACATGCTCGGCCACCGACCGGGCCCCGTCCCCCTCGCGTATCATCCGGCCGTCCGGAATCTCGTCATCAAAGGCGTCACTGCCATCGTCCAATAAAACCCGGGTCCGCGTGGCATACTCCAAGCGGAAATACTCGGCCACCCGCACAGCCCGGCCGGCCGCGTCCGCTTCGCCGCTCACCCAGTTCGGTGTCTCGACGCCAATCAAGGAAAACTCGTCGTCACTGAATCCGACGATCTTGCTGGTGGGAAACCGCCGTTTGTAGGTCTCCCACGGCATATCGTTGACGAGAAACGCCCATTGGCCGTCGCTCCAATCGGGTTCCTGGGCAAAGGGATCCAACACAACGCTGCCTTGCTGCAAAATCCGCTTGATCGAGATTTTCTGGTCGAACGGCGAGCCGCCTTCCGGATCCGCTTCCGTTAAGACGCGATAAAAGCCGCGCCCGCACTTCACCGCCCGGTCAAACGCCCACGTCCGCGCCAATCCGGCCCGCGATTCGACTTCAATCCGGCGATAGAGGCCCTGAATGACTCGCGCCGTGTCGTCGTCGGCCTCTGCCGAAATCGGATGGATCTTCACACCGAGCTGAGCCGCCTTCTCGGCGTTCAGCGTCATCTGGATTGGCTGATCAAGACTCGGAATCGACAACATCGGTCGCTGCGGAATCGCCACGCCGCCGACGAGCTGCGGCTTGCGCTGTTCCTTGACATCCGTGGGCCACGCCATCTCGGGGACCTGGAACCGTAACGCTTCGACCTCCCGTTTTCGTTGCTCAGTATCCGCGGTGACGCCGAGATTAAATCGTTCGAGCGCTTGGTGAATATCAGTACTGGGCATACACGTCCTACTGCAAGGAAAGCGGCCACGCGGCTTCGTACTGCACTAATACCGCCACTTGGTCGATATGGTCAAGAACAAAGCGGGGCTCCCACCCCGGTTCGTCTTCAAAGGGGTTCTCCCCGCTCTCGCTGGGGGGGTGCGAGCGGCGCCACGCTGCGAGATCGAGATACAGGCCGTAGCCGTCATCCCAGTGGAAGACGTAGCCGCGGCGCTCCATCTCCCAGAGACTCTGCAAGAGCTGCGGCGTTGTCACCGTCCCGTCTTGTAACCGAATCTCGTCACTCATGCTGACATCCAGCTATCCACCGACTCCCGTGCCGGGCGCGCAAAGGTCGGGCGCTCTTGATCTCGCGGCGTCTGATACCGCACGGCCAGCCCCCGAAACGCGTCCGCCGCGTGGCTCGACCAGTCGTGTACCGGCGTGGCCGTATATTCCTGAATGCGCGTATTGTAGTCGCGGCGATAGTGGCGCAATGCCTCNAGGCCNGGCTTCGCCTTCACCTCGTCAAACCAGCACCGCGACAGAAATAGCCGCGCCGCGTGAATNCCCGCCTCGACTTCTTCGCCCTTGGCCCGATGCACCCGGGGCACCACCGAAAATTTCAGGCCCAAGGCCGCCGCGGTCTCGAGCCGGCTCTTGCCGCTCCCCAATTCTCGCACGGCAATATCGTGCGGCGCCCAATGGGTACCATACACGTACGGTTTCGCCCGTAGCATCGCCACGTAATGCGGCAATCCCTCGCCGCTGGCCTCATAGTAGTCGATGATCCGCACTTCGCCGCCCCGAGTCGATTGGCTGAACCAGACTGCGGTCGCGTCCCCCACGCCGAGGTCGAAATCACAATCGACTGGGAGAGCCGGATCATACGGTACACGGGTCACCCGACCGCTCGTATAGGCCGCCTGGAGCTCAGTGGCGAAAATCGCGCCCTTGACCGAGGCCTCAAACGAACACTCGAACTCCTGCATGTATTCGTCCTCAGTCATCACCGCCTTGGCCGACGCGAGATAACTCGCATCTAACAGCCCCGTCTCACTCGCCTTGTACTCAGCGTAAAACCAGTCGGGATTCTGGTCCCGCTGCGCCTCCTGGGCAAACCGCGCAATGTCGTAAAACTGATTCTTGCCATTCGGTGTGCCCAAGAAAATCGCGGAGCCCCCGCGGTCCACCAGGCACGGCCCAATGACCTCCGAAAACGTCTTCGCCGGGTGCATCCCGTATTCGTCCAGAATCGCCCGATCCAGGTATAATCCGCGGAGGCTGTCGGGATTGTCTGCCCCGTAAATGCGACTCTGGCCGCCATTGGGATAATCCACCCGGAGCTCGCTCTGGTTGAACTGCACATCGGGCACCGGCCGGGCGTAATGCTGCATGTAATCCCAGCTGACCGCCTTTCCCTGCGTATACGTGGGACCAATATAGGCCGCCCGGGGCCGCTCCTTCGTACACGTAATCGCCATCTGTTGGGCCAAATTGACCCCCAGCACTGTCTTGCCCCATCTGCGATGGCACACCAGCACGCCAAAGCGCTTCGAGCGGGCCAGACGGCCGACCTCGCGCTGGAGGGGTCGAGGGTTGTAGGGAATCTGAACTCGCGTGGTACGGCCGCTCATGGCGCCTCAGGGGCTCTGTCGGGTGGGGTCACGTTAATGACCTCCGGCGTCTCCATCTGTTCGTGCTCGAAGACAATCGTGCCCGTGTGGTCGTGCCGGTCTACCAACAGACCGAAATGCTTCGAGAGGGCTTCCAGGGCTTTCACCTTATCGGCCAGCCGGACCCGATGGATGAGGTCGGTTTGCCCATCATTTGGGCTGATATTTCGCTTGACGACTTCCACGCTCGTTACACACGCGCCCAACTCCGGCGGCCACTCGGTAATCGGTCGGAGATTCCCCTTCTCGTCAAATAACGTCCGGTAATCACACAAGGCGATCCGGCGCAATTCTTCCAGAATTCGGGCCGGATTCAACCCTAGAGCTTCGATCCGGCGTCCTCGCTCAGTGTCAATCGCCGCGGCGACAATCGGGACTCTGGAAAGACGCCAGCCTCCCGTATAAGCGTGTTTGGGCGCATACCCGGCGGCAATATAGGCCTTTTCGTAGTTCAGGGCAGGGTCGTCCAGGTAGGCGGCAACAAAGTTTCGCTGCCGTGGCGTGAGAGCTCGAGAGGCTTTGGCCTGAATGCTCATCGGGCGTGAGAGAAATTCTAACATTATCAGGGTCGGGCCGGGGTCGTTTTGTTTTCTGGCGCGGGTCCGAAGGCGAGCTCCATCCTGGCTCGAGCTCGACCAGGTCTCGAGCCCGACCAGGCCCCCGAGCCCTGGAGCCGGACCAGGTCACCAGGCCGACCAGGCCGACCAGGCCGACCAGGTCTCGAGCCCGACCAGGTCACCAGGCCTCGAGCCCCCCGGCCGCCGACCCCTGGAGCCCTGGAGCCCTGGAGCCCTGGAGCCCTGGAGCCCTGGAGCCCAGCCGCCAGGCCTCGAGCTCGACCAGGCCTCGAGCTCGACCAGGCCGACCAGGCCCCAGGAACCAGGCCCCCCCACATCTAGCGTACCGATTTATCTTGACCCAACTAGAGCGGTCGTGTTAAGGTACGCTTGGAGGTAAGACCTAATGAACACTGCCCAGCGTGCAAGATTCGAGCTTGATAAAGCCGTCGAACTACTCAACAAGCGTCTCCCCGGCCTAGACTTCTCTATCGGCTATGCGTACGGCGGAGCTAGACTTGAGCGCCGCGCCGGCTCCGTTGACGTAAGCCCCCGCGGGACGAAGCGCGAGATCCTCGCCTACGTCCACGCAATGCTCCAAGGGATCGATACCGCACGCCAAGCCGACGCCTAGCCCGCGACTGACCACCTGCCCAGGTCGGGCTCGAGCTCGGCCTGGGCGCCTGCAGACACCCGAGCGCAAGCGCTCACACCGGAGAACACCACATGAAGCGACGACTTCGACCGCAAGACCGACCACCACTCACCCAGGACCAGAGCGCCGCCCTGGCCGCCTACCGAGCTCACCACGCGATCTGTGGCCTCCCTGACCACACCTGGGTAGACGCCCTGCTCTCGGACTGGCGCCGCGGCGCCGTCCCCGGCATGCTACACGCCCTCCGAAACACGCACGGGCCGACCTGGCTCGACTGGTACGTCAGGAGATTGTCACCACTGGACGCCGAGGAGCTCCGGACAGCCCGGCCACTCTCGGAGTTCGTCGGATAGGGAGCCTTGCGCCTGCCCTGGGCAGAGGCCCAGGGCAGACCGGAGGGCTCGCCTCCACTCGGACACCTCAAACCGGAGAACCCGTATGAAACTGACAAAATACCAACCGCCGCGGATCCAGATCATCTGCCTGGACTGCGGCGCCCGGACCGCCGTCCGGATCACTGCCGACACCTGCCCAAAGTGCGGCGCCGCGAGCCTCGAGCTTGCCCCCGATCCACCCCGGCCGCAATACGTTGCCCCGCCCCTCGAGGTCACCTCATGAGCCCACAGGAGCTCTATGAGATCCATCAGTGCCAGTGCCGGAGCTGCCAGGCGCGGCGCCTGCAGGCGGCCGGGTCCGCCGCGATGCTCGGCGCCCTGGCCGCCGCGGTGCTGGGGATCGTCGTGGGAATAGGCATCATGGCCGCCGTGGGAGCGCTCTGATGGCCTGGTACCTCGTCACGGTGGAGCGCACCACGGTCTACCGGGTCTCGGCATCCTCAGAATCGGAGGCTATCGACGCCTTCGACGACGATGGGGATAGAAACGAAATGGACAGCTACACCGGACACATGTCAGCCGAGCTCGACGCCGATCAGTCACGATGTCGCCCACATCTAGCGCGCCGCGAACCGACGCCCCGGATCCGAACATGATCGAGGAGCTACGATGACTTTGAGGTTTAGAGATAGGAGGCAGTGCTGTAAGCGCGTCCGAGCGTGTGCGCGGCTCGCGCAGCGTCTCATCGCGGCCGCGGACTACGAAGCAGGGACCAGGGAGGGGGCGGTAGATCTAGTGGTCGCCATCTTCCACCTGGCCGAGCTGAAAGGCTGGGACGTCAAGCAGATAATCTGGAGCGCAGAAATGCATCTCGAGGAGGAGCGACACGGCGCGCCCGAGCACGGCGTCAGCTGCATGGGCGGCTGAGCGTATTCTGTGGTAATGTGTGGATGAAACAAGTGGCCCGGTCTGAGCTCGAGCTCAGGCCGGGCAGAACGCGACAGGAGGCAGCGACATGCTGTTATACCGCGGACCTTCGAAGCTTGCGAGCGCGACCATTGCCGCCGTGCTGACCGGGTACCAGCGACCCTCGAGAAACGTGAAGACCGGGCCGATGGCCCAGCTCTACATCGTCCGGATAGACGTCCATCCCTGGGAGGCCCAGCAGACCGGCCGAGATGCGGCCGTGTGCGGGGACTGTCCCCGGAGCCCACTTACGGCGGAGGCCCTTGGGATTGACCCCTGCTACGTAATCACGGCACGCGATCCCGCGTCTATCTGGAAGGCCTTGAAGCAGCGATCCTACCGCCGCACACTCACGCCACGCCAGGCCGGGCGCCTGGCCACGCTGCCGCTCCGGCTGGGCGCCTACGGCGACCCCGCCGCGCTCCCCGTGGCCGTCCTGCGGCAGGCCATCGCGCTCACGAATGGGCGATGGACGGCCTACACCCATCAATGGCGCCGGGCGCCCTACCTCCGCAATATTGCGATGGCCTCCTGCGACAATCTCGGCGATCAGCGAGAGGCCGCCGAGCGCGGATGGCGGACGTTCACGGTAACGGATCATGCCGGATGTGGCGCCGGGGTGACCTGCCCCGCATCCGCGGAAGCGCGGATCCCCCACGGCCGCACATGCTCCCAGTGTCTACTCTGCGACGGCCGCCGCGGCCCCACAACCGCCCCGGCGCCGGTCATTCTCGCCGCCGATCTCCGGCAGAGCGTGACGATCCACTCGCATTGACGGATGGAAGGAGACCGATGACCCCACGCCCCTGCTTAACCACCCGCAGTCGGATGCGCCGAGACGGCCAGCGAATCGAATGTCCGCACTGCGGCGAGACCAGCCGCGTCGGACACTTGGCGTGGTCGGCGCTCCAATGCACCGGGTGCCACACGGTGGTGGAGAAAATCGCGTGGATCGACGTGACGAGGGAGAAGGACGGAGACCGAATGACCAAAATGGAACCGATGCCGGACGGCCGTACGCCCACGGCCGTGGTGCGCTGCAGCATCGATACCGCCGACTGGACCCCAGGCACGGAGGAGGATCGGGCCCGATGCGCGGAGCGACTAGAAGGCTGGTTCAACGGTCTGTCTGCGCGGACCCGCCTCGCCATCTATTACGCGCAACGTCTTCGCGCTGCCGACACGGCGCATCCTCGCATCGAGGCCTGGTGTCCGTTTCTTCATATGGTGCGGGAGGCCGAGAATCGCGCCTGGCGCTCGGTGACAAAGACCTGGATCGCTCAGCCGGAGTCTGGCTTCAATTTGTTCCTCGATGCCTACCTCGAGGTGCTCCAGATCCACACCGGTCCAACAGAATGACGCAACTGATCACCGGGAACACGTACCCCGTCCGCAGTCAGCTCAAGGCGCTCGGCGCCCGATGGAACCGCGGCGCCCAGGGCTGGGAGGTACCGATCGAGCGCGTGGCGGAGGCGCGGATCATCGTGGACGGCGCGGGGCCGGCAGTCGAGTACCGCGGCCGCCGGCGGGACCGCCGGACGGCGTACCACCGCGGCGATCCGTCCAGCGGGGCCAGGCGCTCGCACTACGACCGCGACGGGGTGTACAGCCACGACGGCCAATACTTGGGCTCCACCAGGCCTCGATGCGAGGATGCGCCGTGTTGCGGGTGCTGCCCGTAATAACCGCGAGCGCTCGCATTATGATACGATCGCGAGTGAGGAGGGACACAGATGGAACAGACGAAATGGGGTGAGGCGCCAAAGTGGCGCTGCCCGAGCTGCAGGCGCTGGGTACGCGAGGCGATCACGATCCGGTGCCGCCGCTGCCTCGCGGCGCCCGCGGCGTATCACCAGGGCGCTGTCGAGAATGCCATCCGAGCGGACCCAAGTATCGGGCCGAGGGAGGCCGCGGCGATCCACCGGCTGCTCCGGGGGCGCGAGTGAGGGCGCGACTCGAGGCGGCGCTGGACATCGTGACCGGCATCCTGGTGCTCGCGGGGTTAGGCGTCCTGCTCATCCTCGCCCTGGCACTCTGACTTGAGGAAGGACACATATGCAGAGATTCACGGACCCCCAGGCCCTCGCGGCCTATTTGCTCGACCGACTGGCGGAGCGCACGGGCGGCCCGAATGCCGAGCGCCTGGGGGCGGCGGCGCTGGGAATCGCCGCGGCCGCAGTCCTGGCCGAGCTCCGCGAGGACCCGGCGAAGTGGACCGACCTTGTGATCCGTACGTCGGGAGAGTTCCAGCCTTGAGACAGACATATCGCACAACGCAAACAGAGATCATGGAGGGACACATATGACACCACCACCAACTAACCTCACCACCACCGGGTCGGCAGGCTTGGCGGAGCTCAACTTCGGCCTGGCGGAAGCCGACTTCACCGCCTGGGTGGAGGGCTGCACCACTCTGGACGCATTGCGGGACGCCGCCGCGCCCGTTAATCGGATGAGCGAGATCGTCCGGCGCCGTCTCGAGGCACTCACGGCCGCTGCTAAAACAGCGTTTCGAGTGGGGGCTCGCGTGGTGCTTACAGAGGGGAGGAAAAGCGGCGGAGGCAGTGAGGACACCTGGGAAGACGCCCTGCAGGACAGGGATACCGTGGGGACCATCATCAAAATGACGGCGAAGTACGCGCATGTCTCACTCGACAATCACGACACCGTGCGCGTGGGATTCATCGGCATTGAGCCCCTCCCGATCACAGACCCCCGATACAGCGAAGCCGCCCGCCAGACGGCGCTGGACGAGGCGAAACAGCACGCGCAACAGGCGCTGGATCAGGCCACGGAGTGGCGCAAGACGCATGTGACGGTCTTGGGCGTGACAGACGAGCAGCGGACGAAGCTGGAGGAGCGGATCGAGAAGGATCTGGTGAGCCGCCTCTGATGCCGGTCAATCCCTACCGCCGCATCGTCACGATACCCAAGAAGAAAAACCCCCACGCGGTCGCCCTGGGGCGCCGTGGGGGCCTCGCGAACACCGAGCGCCAGGCCGAGAGCCGGGCCGCCAACGGGCGCCTCAGTCCGGGGCGCCCGCGGACGAAGATCCCCTGCGCCAAGTGCGAGGCGCTGGGGGTGCGCTGCCGGCACCGGGAGACGGCGCCGCCGCATCGCTGAGCGGCTCGAGGATGACGGGCGTGTGTTCGCCGACGTAGGCGCCCTGGCAGTTAAACTCGAAGTACTCCTCCGCCTCCTCCCCCGTCATGTCAGTCGAAGCGACGAGTACCGCGAGGCAGCGGTCCCGATCGTAGACCGCGACGGCATAGGTGAACCGGAGGCCGTAGCCGATCAGGGCGTCCTCGAACCCGTCCATCAGCAGCGCGTCCGCATAGGGGCCGTCCGGATCGGGCGGTCCCACTACCGGCTCCGCTCCCGCTCTGCGACGTACCGGGCCCGGGTTGTCCGATCGTGCTGGAGCACGGGATTCTCCGCCACGCACGGGCACATCTCCACATAGCTCCCGTGCCCCTCGCCGCCCTCATGAGACCGCCGGCACCGGCCGACCTGCTCCCACGGCCGCCGCCCCGCGCACGGGTCACACCATCGCGCCACCCAGCCGGTATCACTGCAGCGCTCGCAGTGGTACCGGTGGATGTGCGTCACCGTGATCGGAGTCTCCCGGTGCGGGACGTCGATCGTGAGCGGCACCGCAAGCTGAGTCAGCGCCGGGGTCGGGGCCGCGGGGGGCGGCAGGAGGCTGCGAATCGCGTCACAGTCTTCCCGGAGCTCGGCGGGCGTCGGGAACTGCGAACGGGTGGAGGCCGCTCGCTGCACGGCCTGCTCGAGCACGGCCAGCGGAACCTCGCGGAGCCCAAGCCAGTGCGTATCCAGATCCGCCGGCAGAAACCGCAGCCCGGCGAGCTGCTGCAGCACCGCCTCGAACTCCGGCCGCGTCACGGCTTCACCGCCCAGCCCGGCAGCGCCACACCCCCCGGCCGCCGCGACGGCGCCCGGGTCTGATTCACCGTGCGGTTCAGCCAGGCCACCAGGAACCGCGGCATCCCCTTGGACGTTTTGCGGGTGTTCGCTTCGACAAACGCCAGCGCCCGGCGGCACTCCCCGACCACATCGACGCCCGGATACAGCCGGTCCCACGCCGCCACCTGGGCCGCCGTCAGCACCCAGGTCCGCGAGGCCGATGTGCCAGCCACCGGGAACACCAAGACCGCCTCCGCCTCCGCGGGCGCGATCGGCGTGATCCGCGGCGTGCCATCCGACGTACAACAAAGATTACTCAAGGAAGTTCCCTTCCCTTCAGTTCCCTTCTGTTCCCTTCTGTTAGGGTCACCAGTCTGCCCAACAGCGCCCCGTGGGCGCGTTTGGGCACACATGGAGGTTTTGCTCACAGATTCTGGTGGAGGGGGACTGGGGCGCGATCGGCCATCGGTCGTATGGCCACGGAGGCGTTGATGGGCGAACCAATTCGTGATGAAGAGCCACTGGGCGCCGGAGCCATCCCCCGTGGTGTCGTACCAGACGATCAGGCCCACCCGGTGGAGGGCCGCCAGGGCTGCCTGGACGGCCTCGAGCGGCCGCGGGGACGTGGGATCGACCTTGTGCTTGATCGTGAACGCATCGCCCGGCTGGCAGCCCCAGTCGTCGGCGTGGGCCACCAGCAGCGGATAGAGCGCCTGGGCGAATTCGGCGAGCTCAGGCGTGTCGGCGTGGAGCGCCGCCCGCCGGGCGGAGGTGCTCAGCGCCTTGTCGATCATCCGGCCGCGGGCCATGCGGGTCTCCCTTCGGTGCGCGCCACGCGTAGGCGCACACGTTACAAAAATGAGCGCCATCGGGCGCCCGATCGATCAGCCGCTCTTCGGCGCAGCGTGGGCACCGCTCGGCCCCGGCCCCGGTCACCGCGGGCCCGCCGCGGCGCCCTCGCGCCGCTGCTCGAGCGTCCACCGGAGGGTCCGGAGCTCCCGGTCCCGCTGGCGGAGCAGCGTCAGGGCAGCCGAGAGCACCGGGCGCAGCCCCGCCGCCGGCGGCGAGGGCACCGGGGTCAGTTTCCACCGGATCTCGCGGGCCGTAATCCCGGGCGTCAGGCATGCAGACATCGTGTCACAGGCATGCAACCACCGTGCAGGAGGCATGCAACCACCGTGCAGGAGGCATGCAACCCCATGCACCTCAGCCCTCACACCCCCACAGTCGCTCGGCGCCGCACACCGCACAGGCGTAGATCAGCGGCCAGTCCTCCGGGAAGTCCGCGGGCCAGTCCATCCCCTCAAACGGAATCCCCTCCCGAAACTCCCGGCGCACGAACCAGTGCAGAGTGGAGGGGCGGGGGGCACCCTCCCCCGACGTCCCCTCCCGTGGCGGACACGTTCCTTCGCAGAGTAATCGCGCCGGGCTCGTTACCTCATTCGCGAGGGACAACGCCTCGCTTTGTGTCGCGGTCATGGTCATCTCTCTCCCCCTTGTTCGACGCACAGGCCCAACGCCGCGCCCGCAATCAGCACCGCCTCGCCGCTCGCCATCTGCCCGGGCACCACAAAACACACCCGCCACCCGAGCGCCGCGGCCCGATTCAGCTTCTCATGCTCGCGCAGGAGAGCCGGTCCCCGACTGTGCCGGCCTCCTGTAAACAACCCCCCCTGCACCTCGAGCGCCAACCGCGGCTCGAGCCAGGCCCAATCGAACCGCCACCGACGCGGGGGCGCGAAGCGATACTCGGCCACCGGCGTTGGGAGACCGGCCGCCACACACAGCCGGTCAAAGGACACCACTAGCCGGCCTTATCCTCGATCGTTTCCTGCATCTCCAGAAAGACCGGGTACGGCAGCAACACGGCCAGCGGCTGGCCGCTTTCGGTCACCACGTAGGTCTCCGTCGTCCAGAGCTCAGTCGGCACCTGTCTGAGTTGTCCACGCGTCACATACCGCACTTTTGGATCGATTACTGGAATTGCCATTTGCCCCTCCTCGTCCGTCCGCCTCGACACGGCCACCGACAATCGGCCACCGCCAGCGCGGACCAACAAACTCCTGGCGGCAGTCTCGAGCCCTCGCCGCCCGCAGCCATTCATCACTCACATACAGTTCCCGAGATCGGAGTCTCCACGCCACCCACCGCTGGCGGAGCTCGTCATACCACCCCGACCACACGGTCACGATCCGCACCGGGCCCCCACCGGAACGCCCCGCACCGCGTCACTCGCGGCCTTCCGGGCGATCTTCCGCATGGCCTTCACGCGTGATTCAAAGGCCCGCCACCGATCCACGACGTCTTGGGCCGTGTCGAGTGAGCCCACGCGGTGGAGATACAGGAGATCGTCCGCTGAGGCATCACTGGTGACTGCGAGCGCGGGTCCGAGCCAGCACAACCACAGCCGGGGTTCGCGCACCCCAAAAAATATGTCGTTTTCCTTCCCCTCCACTAGCACCGCTCGCCCGTGGTCGTAGTTCACGAAGAAGTACTCCAGCGCCCGCATGCTGCGGTCCCCCCGGCGCCCGGGGCGGCGCCGGTGGCGCCGCGGATCATTCTGTTTCATCCTCTCCACTGATTCCCTTCATCGAGCCAGTCGGGCCCCCCGTGCCGCCGCCGCCAGAGCATCGCCGCCACGCCGACCACCACGCCGACCACGCCCACGATCGCCAGTGTCCAGTACATCTCCACCTCACCAGTTCTGGATGACACAGGGGCGCATCATCCGGTACTCAAACGTGCCCGGCGACCGCCGCCGCCGATCGATCGTGTAGCCGCCGAATTTCGCTTTCCGGAGATCCCGCAGCCTCGCACTCGCCGACGCCTCCGGGATCCCCGTCGCTTCCCGAATCTCGGACAGACTGTGCCAGCGGTACTGGGCCAGCAGCAGCGTCCGGACGCGGTCGAGTTGCCGCCGCAGCCGATCCGTATCGAGCCCGTCGTCAATCGTGTCCCCGTCGAACGGCGGCGACAGATCGTCGAACAGCGGTTGATCCCGCATCTTAAAATGGCGGCTCGTCGTCATCCCGGTCTGGCGGGGGCGCCGCGGGGGCTGGCGAGGACGGCACCGCTCCCCCTCGCGCCTTCAGAATGTTGAAATTCGGCGCCTTCGGGTTCTGATCCCGGTACGAGTTTTCAAACACCACGATTTTGAGATTCTCGCCAGCGCGGAGCGCGTGCAGAAGCGTCTCTCGCGTTTCCGCATCCAGCTTCGAGAAATTCAGTTTCCCGCTCATCGCGTACGCCCGCTCGTCATCTGCATTCCACAGGCAACCTAGTTCATCATTTTGTGGCATCGTCTCTCTCCTTCTTTACACACTGGGTCCGCATCGCCTCGAGTTCCGCCTCGAGCTCCTCCAGAAAGGTCACCAGCTGGAACCGGTACGCCGAGATGTCCTTCTGACAGGAGGCTCTCGTTACCCGAATCACCAGTAGTTTCAGGGGCGCGGGGAAGACGGGGCAGTAGCTCACCCAATCGATCCAGGTGAGCACCGGGGCGCCCACGACGAAGGCGTGCAGGAGCTGCGCCCGATGGTGCGAGGGCACGGCCGCCAAGCCGGCCTTCCCTTGCGCGTCCCGCCACGCCGACCAGTGGTTGGCGGGCCGCGGGCACTTCAGCTCGATCGCGCCGTCGTCGCCAATCAGCCCATCGGGTGACCAGCCGCACCGGCTGGCGATCAGGAAATCTCCACGCGTATCCACCGGCGGCGTGAGATCCGCGATGCCCTGCGCCAGCGCGTTCAGTGGCGCCTGGCGCAGCGTACCTTGCGCGGCCTCTGGCGGGACGTTGTGCGCGATATGGCGGCGACGGGGACGGGGCATCAGTCCCCCCCCGCCGGCGTCACATACCCGCAGGGGCGCACATAGTAGCCCGTGGACATTTGGTACTCCCAGAGCCCAGCCGATTCGAGCGCGAGGCCCCGCTCCATATCGGCATTGACGTACCCATTTTCGGCCGACTGGCCCGTCAGAATCTCGACGGCTTTCGCAATGCGTAAGTCCCGCCGTCCCGCCGCTTCGCCAGTTTTGACGACACTGGTGACCTGCCGGGCCACCGACGCGCCAACGTGGCCGGTGCGCTGCGCGTGCCACTCCGCGGAATGGGGCTGGACCGGGTGATACGTGGGGCCGGACGCCATCAGGTCTGGACCCCTTCCTGAGCCGCCTGTTCCAGTGCGGGCCAGGGCGGCTGACGGCTCTCGTAGGCGCCCCGAAGCCGGGTCACAAAGGGGCAGTCGGGCTCCGCCTGGGCGCGACGTTGCAACGACTCGATGACTGCGGACATTCCGCCGCGGCGGGCGGTGTCGGTGAGCGTGTTGCAAAACGCGGCGAATGCGTCCGGCGCGTCATCGGTCCCGGCTCCCGGCGCCGGGGCCTCGAGGGGCGCCCCCGGCTCTTCTCCGGTGGCCTGATCCATCTCCTCCTGGGAGTACAGCCCGCCCAGCACATCCGGGAAGCCCCGCCGGAGTGCCAGGGCCTCACTCACCTTGCTGAGCATGAGTGCCGACATCGTGGGCCAGAGGCCCGACGACTGGGCGTACTCGGACCACTTTGCCACGCCCTCGAAGGGACGCTCGCAGCCTTTGCGGTACACGCGCACCCGCGCCGCGGAGGGCGGGGTCTGGGGAATCCAGACGTCCCGAAACAGCCCGTCCTCCCCGCACCACTCGGCCGTGCAGCCGTTCAGCTCACCCGTCCGCGCCGCCGTCTTTCGCATCCCGTCGATCCCGACCATGACCGTGAGCTTGCGGCCACGCTTGATCAAATGGACGTCCCCCAGGCGGGGGTCGAGCCCACTGGACACGCATTTATGGAGAATTTCCTGGAGGTTAGCCTCCCCCACATCCGGATGGGCCTGACGAATCCATTCGTCCAGGGGTTGTGCTACCATGTTGGTTCTCGTCAAAGTTCCCTCCTCAGGGTGGGCGAGTGAGGTGGCTTGGGGTACGCGGGTTCCCCCAGCCACCTTTTTTTATCCCACTACGCGCAGATACCGGCGCACCGAATACCCCATCGCCCGCGAGAGTTTATGCGCCGTGCGTGGCGTTTGGATACGTCGCTTCAGGAAGCGGTACACGGTCTCGTCGCTAACCTGCGCCCGCCGCGCTAGATCACCGGCCAGCCACCCGCGTACCGCCATGTCGGTGCGGAGACGGTGGACGTCGTACCGAAACGCTCCCTGCATGTCCCAAGTATCCTACCACAGAACGCCACAGGAATAGTGGAGAAGGGGGGGAGGAGCGCAGGAGGAGGAGGGTGCAGCCCCACATTCGCCCTGGGTGGGCGACCAGGCCATACCAGACGGCCGGGAGCCACCCCTGCGGCTCGTCATGCGTAAACAGGCTATCCACCCAGACGTACTGATGGGTGGGCAGCTCCCCGATGCCGGAGGAGTGGCTCATGCGGCCACGGGGACGAGTTTGTTGTAGCCGTTCGTGGATGGTGCTACCTGATTGACAACAACCCTTTGTGTTGCTGTAGCGACAGCCTCCATGAGGGGTTGGTTTTCACTAGTCCCAGGCACCATGTCAGATTCCTTCGGTTGGCGTGCTGCGCGTCAAATGCAGGACTGATTAAATAATGTTCCGCGTTCACGGTGGTCGCCGGGAGACTTTGGCCGTGTGCGCGAACGTATTTCACTTCATGGGCGGTGCGTTGCCGTATGCAATGCTCGGCTACTTTCGGGCTGACCGTGACCCAGTCTAGCCCGTCAGGAAGGGCGATGCTGCCGTTTGTTTCAATCGCCAGTTTGAACCCTTGCGCGTGGAATCCGTCGATTAAGTCTTTGTCAATCTGCAATCCCGGTTCGCCACCCGTCAATACAATCCACCGGCAACTACCAGCCTCTTCTTTCACCCACGCAATCAACCCGTCGAGCGTGACGGGGCGACCACTGGTAAACTCGGTGTCACAGTCAAACCCGCCAGGAGATTTGTCCCCTGGTTCCATCTCGCATCGTAGATTACAAGCCGTAAATCGCAAGAAGACATTCGCGGTTCCGCACCGCAAGCCCTCTCCTTGGACGGTCAGGAAGACGTCATTGACCGTGTACCAACGCATCAGGCGAATTTCAGGTCTGGTTGTTGAGTAATGCTAGCGTCCCATTGTGCGACGCGGGGTATCTTGGTATCTGGGAACATTGAGAACCCAGAACCGTCAATGGAATCGCACCCAGATTTCAAAGCCATCGCGTATCGGCGCTTGCTATTGACGCGCCCCCAATGCACCCACTGTCCACGAGCCTTGCCGTATGCACACAAGTCCTGCACTTGCGAGGACTCTTTGAATGCCGTGCTGCCGCCAATAAAAATGGCCTCGCAACGTGGCATCAAATCGGACGTCAGCCCGTCTTGTGCTACCCATGCCGGGCGATGTCCACATCCCCGGATAAGTCGCGACCAGAACGGCCATAGCGCGAATGTTGCCGCCGCATCACCAACGACATCTGGGGCCGTCACAAACAAGCAACCACTATACCTATCGAAGCGCTCCATCATCCGCACATATGCACCAGCGTCAAACCCAGAGAATGCCCCGTTGTCCATCGCCCACCTATTAGGTTGTAGATTTAGTGACTCTGGTAGATTCCATGATTTCGGCACGATGAGATGCCCAACTGTGTCTGACCGCTTGTAGTTCGTTGCCCCACTCACGAGCGTAATCATAAATGCCCCAGCGGCAGCCGCGCCCGTGCCTCGGCCTGCTCCCGTGGGGGCAGCGCCACTCGGCATAGGACGTGAATTTGCTTTTTCATCGTGCCACCTACCATTCCGTACGGAAATGTACCGTCATCTGCGGCATCGACAGGGAGCCCCCTGCACACGCGTGAACCGCGGTGAAACGCCCTATTCCTCGGCGTGGACGAGGTGGACCGGCTGGCTGGTGATCAGGCGCAGGGCGATGTTAATGACGTTCACCACGACTACCGCAGTGCCGGCTGGGATAGGCAGGAGCCCGGCCACTTCGATTGCGGCGCTGAGCAGATTTATCCACACGGTCTTCGACTTGAAGATACTCTTGGACATAGTCGCCTCCTGATAAATACCGAGTAAGTGACGGGTGGCTCGATACAGACGCCACGCTCGCAACGGATTCATTCCCTGGCGAGCGGGCCGTGGTAGGTGGTGCCACGGCGCACCTGCACATGGAAATGGGCACTTGGCTTCCCTCCATGCTCGTACGCGACGTAGAAGGCGATCCCGAGCTCGCGTCGGAGTCGTCTGAGAAAGAGCTGACGAGCAGCGTCCGTCTTAAAATTCCGAGACCGGATGTCGAGGGCTTCATTCGTGTAATGCCGACTACGAGGGCGCTGACTGTGGCGCCCGTCGTTCGCCGACGTGACGACGATCTCACGTATTTTCGTGCGCTCGGCCACGACCAAGACGCCGGCCAGAATCCGGATTAAGCCTCGCGTGAAGCCCTTGAAGCGCACCGACACTTTACACGTTACCCGTGCCATGCTACTGAGTCAGGAGCGCTCGATCGATCCGGTCTCGAATGTACCGAATATCATCCTTGATGTCCCGCAGTTCTCGGTCATGGGCGCCCACGCGACCGTGTAACGTCATGAGCCACGCGATAGCCCCAACTGCCGGCACGACCACCATCACGATCGTGGTGAGATTATCCATCATGACGGCGGAGGGTTAATGACGAAGGGCGGCGTCGGCCACACGATGGCGTACGGGTCTGATTGATCTTGCGGAATGTTGCGGAGCGTCTCACGATACGTCCCCCAGGCCGTCACCTCCGACGCATCAAGGGGCGTGTCATTCCCTTGAGTCCAATCCGAATTTGTCAGCAAAACATCACGTTCCGTGCGTACCGCATACCATTGCCACAACAGTTCTTGTGCTGGAATATCGAACGCATCAATGGTGGGCTGCGCCGACGCTTGGAGATTGGCTGGCAGGACAGTCCACGTCGCTCGATCATCGACGTTCCCGATGGAGAGCGAGACGATGTTAATGCCCGCTGTCGTGATCTGACCGTAGAGGGTCGAAGCGATATCTAACATTATCCCCAGACCTCCCCTGTTAAACCCGCCTCTTTGTAGTCGGCGCTATTGTCGTCCCCCCACCAGGTGCAGGTGCCACTCGCAGTCGAATTTTCGTTCCAGCTATAAAACTGGTACCCCACGACTGGATAGGTGTTAAGAATGGTCATATGGCGCATCTGCTGATTGGCGGGCGCGGTCGCCCCCATGTCCGGGCCATGAATCGTTTGCGTCGTGTCGAACGCCGTCGTCGTGCCGACGCCAATGCCGACCCGACGATTCGTATTCCCGGTCGAGTTGCGCGAGATACCCAAGAGCGTGAGGCGCAGCGGCACTTCCTGTACGCCAATAACACACTCCACTTGGTTGTCCGAGCTTCCGTTCGCCTGACGCACGGTCGCCAGCGTGTATGCCCAGGAGTTGGTCGGATCGTGGCGATACAGGAGGCGCGAAACACGGTTCTGGTGGTTCCAGATGTACCGCTTCACCATGGTGTCGTCGGTTTCCGCGCCAGAGGAATTGATATACACCGTCCCGATATACCGGCGCGTCGTGACGCCGCTCTTCACCAGGATGCCGTTCTGGTACGCAAGCGCCGTGGCTCGGGTCGTCGTATTCGTCCAGACTAATGTCTCGGCAGTCGCGGTGCCGGAATTGTTGTAGATGAACACAT
>JGI25136J39404_1000069_pt1 | contig 34060 bp, 15 predicted proteins | sample ETNvirome_6_1000_FD_39404 | JGI IMG/M metagenome (IMG submission 39404)
CAAGCACAACGGTTGTGGTAACCTATTTACAATATACCACTGATTTTACAGATTTAAACGCTACTACACACGAAGAAGTGTGTCAGATAGCAGCTCGTAAGGTACTTGCAACATTGGGAGACCCAAGATACCAAATGGTTCAGGCGGAAGTAACTGAACGGCGAGTATAAAGATGCTTTTTGCTCCCTGCTTTCTAGAAAGGGTAGAGTGGGGTTTCCTTGCTTTACCCTTTCTTATTAAAAAGAAATTATGGCAACATTAAATGAAATTGCGTACAACATAAAGAACATCATATCTGGTGGTGTTGCTTCTGATGATTCAGATGTATCAATAAGACAACTTAAGTTTATGATACATTACCATAGGGCTAATCTTTTAGTGAAGTACACGGACAATGGAAGGAAGACTTCTAATATCTGTTATCAGGTTCATTCTGCCACCCCCTCTAATACGGGGATTGATTTGAATGTTGTTGGATTTAATGATAATAAAGCCATAAGAAGTATCGCTTACAAAGACTCCACTTCTGTAGATTCTGATTATACACCACTGCCTATTGTGCAAAATCATGATAGAGCATTCTTAAACAGCTCAAGATTTATCTCTAGTGCTGCAAGTAAGGTGGCAACAGTCTCAGATAGAAAGCTTTACGTGTGGGAAGGAGACTCATTGGTATCAAGTGGCTCGTTAGAGATTAATGCAATTCTTGCTAACCCTACAACGGCAAGCACTTATGTGGATGACGATACAACAACTTATCCTATCCCAGAAGAAATCATTCCTTTATTGATACAAAGTATCTTACAGGTTGAATTATCTGTTATGGCTGGTGTACCAACTAAAGGGCCAAACAACCAAGTAAATGAAAAACAGACAAAAGGCAAGCAACCAACACCTAAAAAAGTACAAAAATAAATATGTATCAGTAAAGGATATATATAACAAAATAAAGAAAGGGGTAAGGGTTAAGAGCACAAGAGGGACAAGAATGCTCGACTATAGCGAATATTACAGCATCTTAGAGGCTTTCTTAGATGAGACGATAAATGTTATAGTAAATGAGCAGGAGGTCTTTAAAATGCCTAATAAGATGGGAAACCTTTATTTAAAGAGGTTGCCTCATACAAGACCTTTTCATGTTCGTATGGACCGTGAGGAATCTGAGAAGAAGGGCGAACTTATTTTTTATAAAGTACCTATCTTAGATGACTGCTACACTAAGGTTGTGTGGGATAGGCCTTATAAATATAGTCGATATAAAGTATTACCTTTAAAGAGATTTAAAGAGCTTATAAAAAGATAGAAAATGAAAGGAAATCCCAGAATAAGTGTAAAGCAAGTAGTAGCAGCAGTTATTAGAAATCTTGGCATACAGGATGCTGCAAGAGAGTTTCACAATTTTATTGAATGGGCTTTCGAGGCTGAGAAGAAAATTGGCTCTTATACTACATTTGACAAAAAGATAGCTTCTTTAACTGTTACAGATAAGAAGACTTTATTGCCTTCAGACTTTTTAAACCTTATTGAGATTCGTTCAGATAATGGCGGGGCGTATGATGATACGAACTGTTATTTCTCTGGTGGATATATAAATATTGATTTAACAGATGGCACTATTATAAAGATTCATTACGACGCTATATCAACTGATGATGAGGGATACCCTACAATATCAGCTGCTCATGAAGATGCTATAGCTTCTTACTTAATGTTTAAATACAAAGGAAGAGAGTATTACAATCAAAAACTCCCAAGGTACGTTTATCAAGATTTAAAAAAGGAATGGTCTTATCAATGCGCTCAAGCAAGAGGTAAAGACAATATGCCTACAAAACAACAGTGGAGAAATATAAGTAAATATTGGAACTCCCTTAAAGCTTATAACAACGACTCTCGTAAATTGTTCTAAAGATGGCAGCACCTAAAAAGAAACCGAATACTTTCAATAAAGGGATGCAGTCTGATATAGACCCAAATTTAATCCCTTCAGAAAATTATCTTTCCGCTACTAATGGTAGATTATTAAGCAGAGAGGATAACTCTTTTGTTCTTAAAGCTGCAGAAGGAAATATTAAAGCTGTAGAAGTAAGCACAAACACGGCTCATGATTTATTTTTAACAGACGAGGGAGGAACAGGTGGTATCCTTACAAACGCTACTATAGTGGCAGCATCGTACACAACCCCAGTAATTAAAGGGTTTGAAGTTACATTAACTTGTGCTGATATTACGGGTAGCCCTATAACCAAACAGTTTGTTAATGGTGATGTAGGCTCAGATGGAGTTACGCACACAGTTGATAATTCATACACTAATTGGAGATATGCTTTGCAGTCTTGCATCGAACAATTACTTAACGATTCAGCAGTACCAGATAGTGTAAGTTTGTTTTCTCCTAGCGTTGCTGCGGGAGTACTTGTGTTATCTAAGAGTCTCACGGCAAACAATTTAACAGTAACGTATAAGGTTAAAATAAGTGAGGACCTTAACCCAGAAAGTTCGATAGATTACGCTTTAACTGCCGGTGATGGATACACTACCTCCACCGTATCAGAAGACCATGAAATAGTTGGCTTAGCTAATTTTTCTGATTATGTTGTAGCTATGACTTTTAGTAGCGACAGCAACAGTATATGGAAGTTAACGTTTAACGCTAATGGTACTTTAGCGGCTAAAAGTTTAATATTATCAGCTGACTTAGGCTTTGTTCAAAGCACTAAAGTTAGGATAGAGGTGTCAGAAGAAAATGAGCATTTTCACAGAATATATTGGACTGACGGAACTCAGCCTTTTAGAACATTAAACTTAAAAGAAGACGCTGGTTATTATAGTTCGCTTTCTGCTGATGATTTAAATGTATTTAAAGAGAGTAACCTTCCTGCTCCTATAGTTAATTCTATATCAGACGGGGGGAAAATATTATGTGGCTCTCACTCTTATTGTTATAGATTGATAACAACCGATGGTAAAACATCTAGGGCATCTAATATAACTAATCCTCTACCGATATTAAAATCATCAAAAGGCTCTCAGTATCATACAACTCTTGGGGGCTCTCTAAGTACAGAGTCAAGCAGTGCCGTATCAATAGCGATAGATGGTATAGATGAAAGCTATACTACTATTCAGATTATAGATATAAGGTACATATCTAAAGAGGGGGCTATTGAGGCAAATATTATTACAGAAAGTGCTATTACTGGAGGGTCTTTCCAATATACTCACAACGGGAATGAGACTACCATTCCAGTCTCGACTGGAGACCTTTTAAAGTCTGCTATTTCTTGGTCTGTATGTGCTGATATTGCTAAGAAGGACAATAGGTTATTTGCTGGTAATTTAACAAATGATGCTGCTAGTATTGATGCAGACTTCAGAGTTAAAAGTTTTAATAGCTCTCAAGTAGCTCATGCAGCAACCGAAAATCCTGATTTAGATGAAGAGGTGCTGTATGATGGAAGTAACCACGCCTATACAAGCGGCGTTAATTTAATCCCTGGTGCAGAGACTCCAGACTACGCAGCAACCAATGATGCTATTAGGGTTACTTTCCATACAAAGAAATTCGACTTAAGTAAGGTGGATTATTTTGCCGCCACAACTGTAGCTGATGATTCTACTGAGGGANATATAGCGAGTACAACTCTTAACACAGCTCCTCACTATGGGTTTTTAGACAAAACAGGAGAAGATGGATATTTTAACAATTACAAGAACCCTTTATTTGCAGAGAAATATGTAGGATACCAAAGGGGGGAAGTTTATAGGTTTGGTATATTATTTTACGATAAAGGTGGTAACCCAACATTTGTAAAGCCTATTGGGGATATTAGAATGCCTGACGGTCATATGGATTATAAATCTATAAACTCTTCAGGAAGTGAGATAACAGAAGGGCCTGACGGTCAGCAAACATTTAAACACGCTGGTAATATACCTGTAAAGATGTCGGGGTGTACTGCAAGTATTACTAACGATACTATTGTTCTTACAGATTCCAGCTCTATCTCCGTTGGGGATGTAGTATCAGGGGAAGGGATAGCAGACGGAACAATTGTAGAAGCTATTGTAGACGGAACAGATATAACTATTAGCAATAATACTGTTGCGGCAATAGATGGTGTTTTATTCTTTGACACACCCACAGATGACGTTTATGGATTTGCTTTATATCCACGGTTTGATGTTAAGCTTTCGGATGATACAAGAAGTAAAATTGGAGGGTATTCTATAGTACGTGTCGATAGAACAGATTCAGACAAAACGGTCTTAGCTTCAGGGGTCTTGAATCAATCTATGATACATGAAAATAAAGAAGAAAATAGAACTATGAGGCATTATAATGGCCCTAGTTTTGGTAGTATATACACACCGAATCAAGGTAGTTATGCTATATCTCACAGTACATTTTTATTTGACACCCCTGAATCCACTTTAGGAGGTCTTAATTATTCTTTTAAGTCAGGAGATGAGTTAGCCGCAGTTAGTAGGCTTGATGGCGCTCAAAGTGTTTTTAATGACTCTCTTTTAGAGCATCCTACTGATGAAAATTATAGTCATCTGAGGGTGTATAATAACGGTACTTATGGGAATTTTATTTCAGGAAGGTTTAATCCTAATTCAAATGCTAACCAAAACTCATATCAATTTAGTAACTTTATAATTTATACTCAGTTTAAACAAAGTGTTGCTGAGTTTAAAAATAATACCACAGGAGATACTACCGATAAAAGGATTAGAAAGATTGGTTATGGTACTAATATAAGTGCTAGCGAGAAGATTAGCTCTAGTAAAATGGGTTATGACTTGCACTCAACAGGAGCTTCTAGTAGACCTTTTAAAAATAGAGCTAGATTTAGCACTCACGAAAACTTTCTATACGCATCCCCTAATGAAATAGACAGCACTGTTGAAAGTAAAAAGTTTGACTCTGAAATCTTTGGTAGTACAGCTTGGAGTGTAGAGGGCTGTCCTAGTGTATTTATTTCTTTAGATGAAACGGAAACAGAGTTAGGAGATAAGTTGTTAGAACATAAATATTTTGGAATAGGGGAGAACGAAAATAATTCATTTTGTAATTACGACCCTGGCCATACAGGCCATAAGAAAGTTTTGTGGGCACAGAAATTGTATTGCCAAATAAAAAGAAATGTAAAAAAAAGTAGGTATGGAGGTAATTCAACTGCTGCTTATGAGAATAATAAATACATAAGCACTGGTAGTACAGACTTCTCTCTAAGCTCCGCAAATTCTGTTGATGTTTTTGGAGGAGATACTTTTATTAATATGTATTCTTTATCAAAATCTAAAGCTCCTTGGAATATTTCTTCAGGGGGTAAGCAACCATCGCAAGCTATTGTATTCCCTGTAGAATCTTCAATCAATATAGACTTAAGGGATGGGGTATTTTTTGGCTCTACTGATGATTTGACTTATAAGATTCATGACGATTTCTTAATGAATGCTACTTACTCATGTAGAAACACTAGTAAGACATTTGTGCCAAAGCCAGCGAATTACAAGGATGTAAATAATTATAGTAACCTATTAGCAGCGTCCAACTTAAAACTTAACGGGGATTTGTTTGATGCTTACTCAACTTGGGATTCTAATGAAATTCACGAGCTAGATACAGATAAAGGAGCTATTTATAGCCTGATTAACTTAAGGGGAGATTTGTTTGCAATACAAAAGAGTGGTGTAGTTAAGTTGGGCATTAACCCTAGGGTGGTAGTAGATAATTCTGATGCTGCTGCGGTTACTGTGGCTACAGGAACTGGTAGAGTTATAGAGCGAAGCGATTATATTGAAACTCAATATGGAAGTCAGCATTATAATAATATGGTAGTAACTAATACTTCTGCTTATTGGTTCGACTCAAATATGTCCACTTTCTGTAAGTTAGTTTATGGTAAAGGGATTGCTGTTCAAGATTTAGGGTTAACAACGCAAAACGCTAATATCTTTAATTCTCTTAAGGATTTAGATATAAATGACAAGCCTTTAGATTCTACGGTAGGAGGAATACATTTGTATAAAAATGAAAGATATAGCGAGGTGGGAATATCTATTTCTTTCGCTATTGGAGGTGGTAGTACTAATGATGTTCATTTGGTGTATAACGAATTAAGTGATGTTATGGTTTCTAAAAAGAAAAGCGTAGTCACTAATTCTGTTAATCTTAATGGAGAGCTTTATACAACAGGGTATACCCTTGCTAGTAATGCTGGAACTTACGCACCTGAAAATCTATACTTAGAGAGTCATTCAGGAGATGGTTACACTTACTATGGTATTAATACAGGTATAGCTTTAAACGTAAAGTTTGTATGTAACGAAAGCCCATTTTCAACTAAGAAATTTGATAAGTTGGTTGTATACTGCTCTGGAAATGACAATACCAAAAAATTTGATACCTTTACATTTACAGATTCTAAAGGCACGTCCTTTACAAGTTCTGNGATGGTGGGAGATAAAATGTCAAATGGAAAACATATAGTGTGTGTAACAGATACCGCTGGAGCTTCAAAGGCAGAGGGTCAATATTTAATTATAGACATGACTGCTAATGATGACACCTCTGTGGAGCTGTTTGCTGCATTAACCCACAATAGAATAGTGAGATGATAAAAAATTTAACATTAGAACAGGAGAAGAGTTTAGCTAATCAATTATATTTTAGTGGCGGGTATACTAAGAAGTATCAGGGTGGGGGTGTTCCCTTATTGCCTGGTGCAGAAAACGACATGTACCAAACTGGCAATCCTTTAGTTTCTGATGCTGAAACAGGAAAAGTCTCAGGAGGCACGCTTAATCAAAGAAGGGAAGCTAAAGGCAAGAGTCCTATAGATGGTGGGGCAATAATGGGCGCGGGATTAAATGTGGCAGGAGCTGCTATAGACGCTTTAGATGATGACCCAGGTTATGGTAATGCTGATGTTGCAAGTTCAACCTTGAAGTTTGCAGCTATGGGTGCAACTGCTGGCCCTATAGGGGCTGCTGTAGGGGCTGCCGTAGGATTAGGTGTAGGTCTTATCCAGAAGAGGAAGTTTAAGAAAGCTGAAAAGAAGGCTGCTTATAATGAGGAACAAGAAGAAGGGTATGCTTTAGCTATGAAAGATAAAGAAGAGTTATCTGGGTATGCTTACGGTGGAGAGATTAAAGATTATTATGGTGGAGGATTGACTATAGGCCAGAAGTTTGGTAATATGAACCAACAAAGAAAGGCTAATAAGAATAAAAGACAAAAAGCAAGAGCTTCTAAAAATCTTCAAAAAGATTTAGTAAAAGGCTATGGACGAACTGAACAGGGTCAGCAAGATTTTAGTGAGGCTAAAATGTTTGCTAAAGCAAATTCTAAAAATATATTTCAAAGAGTTGCAAATAAACACCGATACAAGAAGGGTATTGAGGAAGACCACGGTATGTATGTAAAGGAGATGCGTAAAGATGTTAGAGGTGGAGATGTTGAAGCTTTAAGTGATTATAGGGCAATAAAAACCCTTGCGGGTAAGGCTGACTATACAAATAAGTTTGGGGATTATGGAAATTCTTCAGATGTTGTATTGGCTGATAAGAAAGGAGTTAGTACGTATGATGCTCAAAAACTTCCTGAGCATCAGAACGCATTAGCAAGTAGAGGTCAAGAAGATGTAGAGCCTAATGTAGTGGCTTCAGCTGGAGAGGCTGAGGTATTTGCTGTTGGTGGAGATATACCTTATGTATATCCAAATGCTGATATGAATCGCCGTATAGGCTACGGCGAAGGATGGACAGGTCCTCCTATTGAGGCTCATGCTCGTAAAGATAAAACTCCTATTACAGTGAGGCCTGAGGTTAAAGTTGCAGCAGCTAAAAAGCTTAACTTAGACCCTACGTTATTAGACATCTCAACTAAAGTTGATAATACAGGTACTGGATTAAACTACACGCAAGCTTTTGAAGATAGAGCTGGTAGCTTTAGAGATAAATGGGGTCTTAGAGAAGACCAAACTGTCTTTGTTGATAAGCCGTCCTATCCATTTATATCTGACTTTGCAACTGGAGGTACAACTACAGGGGAGTATAGTCATAAAACAAATCCACTAACAGTGGTGGATAAAGACGGCAATGATACAGGAATGGAACTTACAGGTGGTGAGGGAGTTTTTGATGAGCCGTTTATGCAAAAGTTAAAAAGCTTGTTAGCCTCAGGTAGTTACCAAGAAGCTGGCAAGTCAGTACAAAGTGAAATGAGAACTTGGAAACATACATAAGATGGTAGAAGATACATTTTTAGAGCCTATTACAAAAAGCGGTAAAAGAATCAATTATTTATCAGCGGCTGAACAAGCGAAAAGACGTGACCAATTTATGGCACTTCCAGGCGTTTCTGATAAAGTTAACGCTATGGCAGAAAGCCTAGGTGTTACCCCTGATGAAATTTTATATGTAATTAAAAAAGAAACAGCTGGTAGCTACTCCTCTAAACAGAAAAACTTAGGTGGTGGTTCAGCAACAGGTTTAATACAATTTTTAGGAACAGGTGGCGACAAAGGAAAAGGTGGTAAAACCGTAGGTGGAACGTTTTATTCGTATTCTGATTTAGAAAATATGTCTACTCTAGAGCAGTTAGATGTTGTTGAGTCGTATTTTAATAAAAACTTTAAAGCTAAGGGGGGTAAGCCAGGTGAGTTGTATGTAGCGGTAGCAGCTCCTGCTTATGTCGGCAAGGCAGATGGTAGCACTGTAGTTTATAAAGCTGGAAGTCAAAACGCAAAAGACAATAAAGGGTGGCAAAATGAAGATGGTAATGTTACATTAGATAGTTTGAAATCTTTTGGAGCTACGGAAGGATTTGTTACATACACCCCACAAGTTAAATCTTCATCATCTGAAGTTAATTCAGGCGATAAGGGTGAGGAAGACTTACTAACTAAAAGAAAAGAACAAGTAGAGAAGTCCGCTAAGTTAACTGCAGATTATATATTATCACCAGAAGAAGAAGAAGAAGTTCAAGGTGCGGCTGTTGAAACTGCTTCTGATATTCACGCAAGAATTAAAAGAGGAGAGTTAAAGGGTTCTGATGACGATATTAAGAATATTTATTACAAAGAGTTAGCTGAGAAGATTAGAGTAACTGATATTGACACTAACGACCCGAATGCTTTAGGAAGAGCTAGAGGGTTTATAGAATACGCAACATCTTTTTCTAACGAAGAGTTAGGAGAAAGAGTGGGGGGTGAGCAAGTCTGGGACTCTAAGATAGAAGACGCTCTTGAGAATTGGTCAAATAATGTTAACTGGAATTTAGAAGTTTTAGGGATTCCAAAAAAAGGCCAATTAACAACTGATACTCCTTTGTTTAGTGGCTCTGTTTCCTCTGTTCCTGGGACTGCTACCGCTCCTAACATAACACCTCCTGATGTTGAACTTGAAAACATAATTCAAAAGGACAGCAAGCTTACTGAAGAGAGGGCTAAAACAGGTGAGACTGCAGCTGAATTAGCTGACAGGAAGTTGGCAGAGCAGCAGACTCTTGACAATTCTCTTCAAACGGGAGTAGAGAGGGGTGAAGATATAGCCGAGTATAGCGACATAGAAGAGGAGGAAGACGATATTGACACTCTTTTAAAAGAAGGTCAAGAATCAATACAGAAAGATAAGGATGCGGAGGCTGAAGCTAAGAGGCTTAAAAGAATGCAAAATGCAGAATTAGCCCTTGGAGGTTTGAAAGCTGCTGCAGGAGTGTTATCTTTATCTAAAGCTTTAAGAGACCCAGAGGTTGATGTTCCTGAAATATCTCCTTTAGTGTATGAGGCTTTAAACAAACAAAAGCAATTAGCTAATTCAGGATTAACTGCCGCTGAGAAGAATGCTGCTATGCAAAACTTAAACAACGCATATGCTGGAGCTATGAAGAATGTATTAAGAGCTTCTGGAGGTCAGAGAGGGTTGTTTTTAGCAAATCAAGGTACTGTAGACGCTAATCGAATTGCTGGCCTTAATCAGTTAGCTGCTCAAGATGCTGAGCTACACAGAGAGAATATAAAGCAATATAATGCTTTAGCTACATCGGTGGGTCAAATGACGCTTAATAGAGATATGACTGTAGAGCAAATGAAGCAAACTACAATGAATCAAAATAGAAAGGTTTTAGGCGGTATAGGTACTAATCTTTTATCAGACGCTTTAAGTGATGCTGGTGCATATTTAGACCCTAACAGAGAGTTGTATCAAAAGATAACACGCAACACTTTAGAAAATATGGCTAATATGCAGAGTCAGGGATATACTAACCCATATCTTAATGAGACTGTAGGTACTGCAGATACTGACCCAAACGAAGAATCTGAAGAAACAGAAAAACCAGAATAAGAACATGGACTACTCTAAAGTAAATAACGCCCTTTCAGGGTGGGTTGGCTCAAGCACAAAGCGTGATAGAGCTAAAGCAGAATTAGGTCAAGCTATGGAGATGATGCAAGCGCAGAATCAACTACAGCAGAACCGACAGGCTAAAGAGCAAGAGATGGATAATTGGATGGCTCATATTCATAATATGGCAAGTCAAGTTGCCGTAAGGAATGAAGACAGAGAGAAAATCCAAGCTATGTACGGGCAGGAAAAGGAAACTTTTTTAGCTGAATTAGAGAAAGCTGGTAATGACCCAGTTAAATTTATGAATTCTGGTGGTCGAAAAACCATGGAGAATTTTTATAGTAATATTGCATTTTCAGATGATGCAAAAAGAATTCAAGGTAACACTAAGGAGATACAGCAGTTCTATGAGCAGCTAGAGGGAAGTGACGGTAAGAATGCAAATTTAATTCCTCTTCAAGTTAGACGTGAGTTCGATGCTTTTATGAATGGCGATATTGACTCTTTTAAACATAGAACTTTAGGTAAGTGGGCAGACCCAGGAGATGATACTCCAGGTCACTCTATAGCTGATAAGTATTTAAATGCAGATGATAATAGCTACATGACTTGGATGAGTAATTATATAAACGAATATGATTTAAGCCCAGGAGCTGTAGACAACATCTCAAGAGACCAATTAGAAAACTATGTTGCTCAATATGTTGGCGGTGGAGATAGACAAAAAGCTTTACAGCCTATTGTAGCGGGAACAAGTGTTAGCAAATCATCTGCTGCCATGGTGACAAGACAGCATAGAAGAATGAAGCCAGTGAGCACTTCTGTTATAGGTTCTAACTCACAAGAGTATATGAGCGCTATAAGAGATTACGACTCTGGTGGATTTGAATACGGTGTAGGCCCTGAAAACTCAGATGTTGTAGGTAACAGAGGGTTTGTAGGGGATGAGTTATATATAGCTCAAGCTATGCACGGAAAAGAGAACATTTTAGACCTTGAGAATTATGTGCCAGACATGCAAGCAATGGGGACTTGGTACAACGAAGATGGTGAAGGTTTAAGAGGTGGAGAAGATTTAGGAGACTTAAGACCTGGAGCTGTATTCTTGGGATATAAAATTAAACAACCTGATGGAACTTACAAGCTTGTTAAGTCTGAGGATTTAGAAGGTTCTCCTAAAGATGCTGAACACGCTCTTATACAAGAATACGAAAGCGATGATGTATTGTGGTTTAATAGCTATTTTTATAATGAGATAGATACTACGAGCCCTGAGAAAATGGCTTCCTACTCTAAGCTTAAAGGTGATGATACAGCCTTAGGAAGATATACTGCAGAAGCAGGATTCCAAGGACAGTCACCGCAACCAGTTACTCCTATAGGCATGGATTCATCAGTGGATGATTTATCTAATCAACTCCCTATGTATGAAGAATCTATCGGAATGACAATGAAACATTTAGGATTAGGAGAGACTAACAATAGTGGTAATAATGTAGCTAAAAGTATTTTACTATCTTTGGCTATAGCTGAGGGGGACGTACAACAAGGTATTAACGGTCTTTTAAGTAGGTTTAATCCTACTGATTTCCCTGACTTAAACAATGCATTAGTTGAAGGTAATTCTAAGAATTTCTTTGATATGTATTATTCTTTATTAACAAGCCAAGGGGTTGACTCTCAAGCGGCAGAACAATACTTAACGCAAGTAGATGTTTTAAGAGATAAGATACAAAAAGCACAAAGATAGTTATGGCAGAACAAGAATTTTGGAGTGTAACTCAACCTGAAGAAGGTATTCAAGGGTATGATGAATCATTAAACGATAGTTTTAACCCACCGCCATCTTCCTCTAACATAAAGCCAACAGTGATTGGTACAGGTGAGCATGGCCGTATAAAGGATAGCGATGTAGAAAGGTATAATGCTGAGAAGTCTATGTGGGATGAGCAGAATGCTATGCAAGATGCTACAACCGCATGGCAACGACCTGACGCTCAACAACCAGAAACTCAAATAGACCATGATATGGGCTTATTTGAAATGGCTGGTAAATCTTTTGTTGTAGGTCTTGGGGATATGGTAGATAGCTTTGGGGATATTGCTGACTTCATGAGTGGCAGTTCTTCTTCTGAAGTATCTAAGCAAGTGTATGGGGTGGAGACAAGTAAGCCTATTTCTGATGCTTTCCACAATTGGGCTGATGCATTACACTCTTATGGTGATGATGTTCCAGGATTAAAAGACTTGGAAAATATTACATGGGATGATTTAACTGAAGCAGACTTCTGGGCTACAGGTGTAGCTCGTATGTTGCCATTTGCTTTATCCCTTTTAGTTCCTGCTACTGCCGCAGCAAAAGGTATATCTATGGCTACTAAGGGGGCTAAGTTTGCTAAAGCTTCAGAGGCTATTGCAAAGGGAGCTAAATCTATAAAAGTTTTAAATAAATACGCAGACCCTCTAATGGCTCGTGGCCTTATACATAAAGGTCTTGCTATTACTGGTGCTGGTGCAACTTCCAACATGATTGAGGGTGCAGCATTAGCTGGACAAACTTTAAACGAAGGAGTTCGTCAAGGTCTCACTGAGCAAGAGGCATCTTTTGCAGGACGCCAAGTATTCGTTGATAACTTAGCTTCTATGGCTGCTGATATTGTTCAGTATGGTTTATTTATGGGACAAGTTAATATTGGTAAAGGTGTATTGGCTGGAGCTGAGAAGATAGGGGCTAAGGTTGCTGGTACTTCTGTTGGTCAAGCTGCTGGTAAAGTTGCTGGTAAGGTTGGGGAAAAAGCTGCTAAGACATCTCTCTCGAAGCTAAAAGCTCCAGGGATTAAAGATGTTATAAAAGGTTCGTTTAAAGCAATTGGAATGGGGGCAGCTCATGGTGTCACTGATGGTGTGGTAGAGCAGTTCCAAGAGGTATATCAAGATTGGTCTGTACAAAGACGAATCGCTGAAGCTAAAGGTGAGGGAGAAAGTTTCCCTGACTATTTAGATTTCTTTATGGCTAAAGAACAATTACCTACAAGAGTTCTTTCTTTTGCTACAAGCTTACTAATGTCTGGTACTTCTAATGTTATTAGAACTGCTACAGAAAATAGAGTTGCTTTACAAAGCGCTATTGACAATAGAAATGAGTCTCATGAAATGTTGGAGATTTTCAGCAAGGATTTAGATAAAGGAGTATATACCGTTAAGAAGACGGTAAGAGTAAAAGATGAAAAAGGTAATATAGTTGAAAAAGAGATAATAGAAGAACTATCTGCAGAGCAAGCGACAGAATGGGGTAGAGACGCAGCAGCTCATAATATGATTATGAATGCTGTTGTACAGGATGAGGCAGATGTTATCGCTCAATTCTTCCAATCTAAAGCAGACTCAGGAGTTATAACTGAAGAACAACATCAGTTATACAAAGATACCATGCAGGAGATTCAGGAGCAGATGGATAAAATGCCAACCCAAAACCTTGACAATAAAGGTAAGACGGATTTGGTATCAAGCGTATGGCTTAACCATGCGAGTAAAAGAAGTTTAGCTAATCAGCGAGAGAAATTAGAAGCTAAAATAGAATCTATTAAAGAGCAAGTAGAGGCTGGTGTATTAAAAGAAGAGGATGCTAATAAGGAGATAGAGGGAATAAAAGCCCTTGCTAATGATGCTCTTCAGTCACAAGAGGAGTTGATTGCTGGAACTAAAGAGAAGATAAGCAGTATATATAAAGAATCTCAAGCAAGAGAGGAAAAGAAAAAGTGGCAAGAAGATAAAGGCTCTAAAATAGATGCTATTATAGAGAAGGAAAATTCAGGTGAAGAACTTACTGAGGAAGAGAAGGCTCTTATTAGTGAGGACGATAGAGCTAAGAATTATTACAATACCATTAAAAAGGTTAAAGAGGTTAATAAGGCTGTAAAGGCGGCAAAGAAAAAAGCTGGTCGCAAGTTCAGAGGTCATAAAATGGATTCTGGTAAGTCCAAAGATGGCACTTATGTCTTTACTAAAAAGAATAGTAAGGATGGTTCGTTAAGTATTATTACAGTAGCTCCAGATGGTACTGCTACAATGACCACTGATAGAATTAGCGAAACGCTTGATAAGGTAGAAGAACAGGTTGCTGAGGCTCAAGAAGCTGAGAAAGAAAAGGTAGAAGCTGAAGAGGATAAAAAGGAAGATAAGAAAGAGGATAAGAAAAAAGCGAGAAAAGGAAGAGAGAAAAAGGAAGACAAAAAAGGGAAGACATCTATCCCTGATTATCTTAAGCTTAGTAACCTTAAAGCATCTGCTAAGTTAGTTAAAGCTGCAGGAGCTAAGGTTTTAAAAGCTTTCTTTAATAAAGATAGAGCTATTAAGATAATAGATAAAGCTGAAGCAGCACTACATAGACGTAGAGTTCGTAGAGCTTATATATTAGGCGGGGGTTCTGAAAGGGTTCTTGCTAACTTGTATGCTCAAAAATCTGCAGACGGATTAATTTCCGTACAGTTTTTAGATGAGATATACGCTAGAGGAGATGAAGGTGCAGGATATGCTATGGGGTTAGGTATCTTTATAAATCCTGGGGCTGCCACTGATAGCCCACAGGAAGCGTTGTTCCATGAAAACTTCCACATCTTTAGAATGCTTTATGGTCATTTACCTGAGGTTCAGAAAATGATGGAGAGTGTTGTAAACCAACCTATATATAAATCAAAGAGATTAAACTACCAGGAAGACATCTTATACGCCGTTGTAGATAAAGATGGTAATGAGACTATTCAAACTCAAGAAGAGGCGTTAGAGACGCTTAAAAGGATTAATAAGGCAGAAGGTCAGCAAGGTTTGTTTGAGATAATTACAAATGTTGAGGATTATGCTTATTTAAATAAAAAGGATATAACTGACGAGCTTAGAACTGAGTTCTATGAATCTTCTTTAAATATTCTTAATCAAGCTGGTTATACAGAATTAGCTGACGAGCATCAAGTTAATATACAAGACGAAGCTTTAGCTACGTTAGGTGGTATATACGGCTCTATTAATCAAGACTTATTTATATCTGGAAAGAATAAAACCTCTTACAATAGAGCTTTAAAATCTTGGAAAGAAAAGATTAAAGGCTCTGTTACTAAAGAAGAAGCTGAGACTGCATTTGAAGCTGCATCAAAAGGCTTATATATAAAAGGCTCTGACTATAGCTTAGAAGAAGGGTTAGCTAAAGTGAAAGACCTTATAGCTAAAAATGAAGCAAAATATGGTGCTTACTCTAAAACAGAGAGAGCTAGAAGAAAGAAGTACCTAAAAGAAAGTCAGGTTATTTCAGAGGCTGAACGATTACTTAACGATACTGAAGGAGCTGCTTATGCGGCAGCTAAAGAGTTTGTTAAGAATGAATTAGACTCCCTATTAGAGGACTACCAAGATTTAGATGTAAATGGATTAAGTAAGGTAATACAGGAAAAGCTTTTCCTTACAAGCAGTGTTAACGTAGCTTTTAGTGGGCTTGCTGCAGAATTACTTATGCCTTATGAGAAAGGAACTAAAGAGTACAAAACAACTTTAGAAGTCCTTCGCAATAAGGAGGGTAGAATTAAATCTCTTATACGAGCGCAACACAGAACGGGTCTTACGGCAGAGATGGCTAAAACTTTAGATGAAAGAGTATCTGAATCTGACAAAGCCTTTTTAGAAAAAATTCAAGAAGCATTTGAAAAAAACAGAGAATCTCAAACTCATCTAAATGAATATGGAGAAGAGATAGATGTAGATGCTGATTCGATTTTCGGTTCTTTGATTAGCGGAAACCCTCAGCAATTAGCTGATAAGCTATATACTATCTTAACTCACCACCTTCAAAAAGGGAACTTTACTTACGAAGGAGAAGCGGTAGGAAAGGATAGGCTACTACACGCCCTTAAAGAGTTTAATAATAAGTATCCAACTGAAGCAGAGTTTATAGAAGCCGCTGAACAATACATGACTATTATTGAACAGAAGGTCGCATCTGACGATAAGATAATATTAGGGCAACTCTTCCTAACCCTAACTGGAGAGTTTAACCTCGGAGGTCACGGAAATGTTCTTAAAGGTTTGCGTCTTCAAATAAACTCAATGGTTGTTGAGAAGGGTCTTGTCATTACAGAGAATGGATTTGCACCATCGGTGACGTTACAGGAGTCCAGGAGAATACAAGGAGCTTTAATTCAAGCCCTTATGATTGATACCCCTTTTAATACTAGAGGTGGTTTCAGCACTTCTAAGGTAGGGTTAGATACTTTAGCAAAAATGAAAGGTAAGCAAGGGTTGGACTCTCATCAAATCCAAGCTCATAATGAGTATGAGAAAAGAATACGATACTCTCAGCAGTTAGCAAAATTAGTGTACACTAATCCTAAGAATAGAAACGAGGTACTGTTAGGTTTTATTAACGAGTTTTTCTTACCTCTTGGTAGCGATGAATATGGTAACGCATATGTGTTTAATGAAAATGCCTTAAATGAGTTCTATGTTTATGATGAAGAATCTAAAACTAATAAAACTTTAAAAGATTACTTTAACGAAGAGAAGCTTGATAAGATGTTGTGGGAGTCTATATCGGTTGATGTAGGCAACAAGAGAGATATAACATCAAGCGACGCTAAAACCATTGCTTATGATACAATTTATAAACCTGTGTTTAGAAATTACCCTAACATTTCAAAAGACGGATTTAAAGTTGAATCAGAAATATCTAAAGAGGTTCGCCTTGAAATAGAGGCTAAGCTAGACAACATGGTAGAGGCGGCTTTTAATGAAGAGCCATCTATTATGGAGAAACGTAAGCGTGGCTCTATAAATATATATTCCTCTAAAGGTACTGCTGTTTCGGTATTTAACGAAATGGTTGGGCATAGAAATACAGCTAAATCTGTTATTGCCACATTTACTGCTGAGCATGATGAGGGGTATATGGCTACTATATTAACCCCTAAAGGAAAGACTTTAAACAAAACAACTCGTAAGTACTTCTTAGAATACAATGGAGAATCATTAAGGGATTATTTAAAAAGCAATCCTAAGGACTTTATAGAGTTATTTTCCACTGAAAGTGAGTCAAATCCTTACGCCCTTTCAATGATATACGGTGCTTATGACTTAGAGTACAGGTCTTTAGATGGGGATATAGTATTAGGTTTAGATAGGGATGAGATAGCCAGCGGTACAATAACTCAAGCTGACTTAAAAGAAATAAATGAAGGATTAGAATCTAAAGAGGCTAAAACTTATTATCAGGTTATTAGAGATTACTCTGATAAGTCCAGACGATATTATGCTAAGGCTGATTTAATTAGACCAACTCAGACTTTTGAGAATTGGGGTAAAGGTGTCGTTAATAAGATTAAAAAATACAACGCTCTTCCTGAGGCTCAAAGAACTGGTATAAAAGGAATTAGCATGGAGACTCTTGAGTCTTTTGCTGATTTGTATAAAGTGTCAAAAGATAAGAGCGCTCTTCCAGCTGAAAAGAGAGAAGCCACAGAAAGACTTAAGAGATTGTGGATTAAAGACTCTACATCTGACTTGCAAGCTGAGTTAGAGGCTATTAAAAAGTATCAAAAAGAGAAGACGCAAGAGGTTATAAATAGACACAACGACCCTAATAACGATTTTGACATACACAGAGTTGTTAGTGCTAAGGCTATCGCAAGATTAAAGAGTGAGGGTCACAGAATTAAAGAGTCAATTGGTGATGTTAAAAACGTTAAAGGTGAACTAAACTTATTAGGTGACGCTTTATTTACACAAACCATTAATGGTAAGGAGTACTCTTTACTTGATTTAGAGACTCACATATTGATGGCTACAGAGTTGGGCGGCGTAGGTGATACTATAGCTTCTTTAAACTACTTTATAAATAAGTTCTGGCTTCAAGACTTACAATCAACTGCTGCTGAAGAGCAAAACTTTAGCATGAAGAATAAGCGTTCTACAGGACTTATTGCTCCACATGACTCTTCTTATTCTGGGAAGAGGGTAGAAACCTTAATCTTTGAAGATGTTAAGTTATCTGCAGAGAATCAATCCACTACAGTTACTGTGTGGGATTATGAAAAGAAAGAATTTAAAGAAGTTCCTTTAACTCCTGACTTAGCAGACTCAGCCTCTTATATAACACAAGAGGAGGCTAATAGACTTATTGAAGCTCACGGAGGTTTAGCTGATGTTAAAGGTTCGTTTAAGCTGGTTGGATACGGAAGAAATGTTGACAACAAAAGAATAGCTTCTCACATAGGTGGGAAGTCTAGTCAGTTTTATTTTAAAGGTCATACAATTGTATTGAACAACAATACTACAGGGCCTTTGAATAGTATATATTCTGCACTTAAACTTAGAGAACAATTCTATAAAGAGCAAGGATTATCAAATCACGCAATCATCGCTTACGCTGATTCAGGTGTAAAGAAAGGTGGAGTTGATGGAGTTAACAAGTTTAGCTTCCAGCAATTAAAAGAAGAAGGGTTTGATATTAATCTTGAAATGGACAAGTGGTCTTACGATATTACAAATGATATTCGTGGATACGATGGAAGGTTCTTTGGTATACAAAATGAATTAGACAAAGACTCCAAGACAGCTACCATATCTAAGCAAGGAATATCTAATATAAACGTATTTTCAGACCATGTTAACCCTTCGGTTCAAGAGGCTTCTTTAGAGGTTATAGAAAGATATGTTAAGGCATTAGACATGCAGTTTGCAGAAGAAATAGAGGGCAAGTCTTATGAGGATTTAGCCACTGAAGATTTAGAATCTTCTTCTATGCCTATTATACAAAAGGTTCTACTATCTGAAGGGAAGGTTTCTTTACCAGTTATTAGAGAGAGGGCAATAGAATTAGCAAACTCTAAGCTACGTAAAAGAATAGCTAAACTTAGAACTAAGGGAACTTTATCTATTCAGGAGTCTGACTTAATTACAGGTCACAAATTCAAACAAGGAGAACTTGTTGAGACGGATGAAAGTCTTAACCCTATAAGCGTTGTAGAGGATAAGGATGGGAACTTACAAGTTAGTCACGCAGAAGCTGTTATATCTAAGCATATGGCTAAAATGCTTGGCGTTACTAAAAAAGACTTGAAAGGCGGTAAGGAGATTTTATTCTTAGCTACACGTATTCCTGCTTCTTCTGCGGGGTCTACAATAGTTCTTAAAGTAAANGGAATCTCTGAAAAGCCAGGGAATACTATCGCTGTAAATGCTAAGACTTCTGCTATAATTGGCTCTGACCTTGATGGGGATATGTTACACATCAACCAGTTAGAGGTGGCTAAGAAAGGGAGTGAGCTAACAGAGATTCAACAAGCTAAGAATGACGTTGTACAATCTATTATAGATTTATACTCTATGCCTGAAGTGGTTAATATGCTTACTAAGGTGATTGAGTTCGAAACTATAACTAAGAAAACTAATTTAATTTTATTTGGTAATGCAGAAGGAAGTTCNGAGGTAGATAACGACTTAGGAATACTTGGTGCGAATAATATATTTGAGACNACAAANGGTAACGTACCAATGATTAGTAATATTGCTGCGCAAAACCTTACATACAACTACATATCTCAGGGTAACCCTAGGTTATACTTTGATACTATAGTTGAATATAGACCATTATCTATTAAGGTAGGTTCTAAATCCTTAAACAATTTAGATAACACGATTGACGAAAATGGTTACGGAACATTCTATGAGGTGTGTAATTACTTAAACTTAGTATTAGATGATGGTAAGAATAATAACAGAGCTAAGTTTCAGTTTGTTAAGAGTACCGCTAGTCATTTTGTAATGATGATGAAGTTCGGGATGAAGCCTCACGAAATATCTAAGTTTATGAAAGATGTTGGTTGGGCTAATTTATCTGCAATGTCTGGTAAGGATATAGCTGAAATGGCACATTCTGCAGCTATAAGTCTTCATGGAGTAGACGAGGAAAACCCTTTATCTACTGCTGAGATGATTGATAATTTATTCACAACTCCTGATGGTAGATTGTCTTTTGATGTAAATAGAATAGCTAAAAGCGGTACAGATGAAATGGGTTTACCTAACCCTGAGGCTATGCTTTTTTATTATGTAATGAAGAAGATTGGTGGAGACGTATTAAGCTTAAGTTTATTTACAGGATTAGATAAGCATTTTACATCTGACCCTATATCCAACTTATTAAAGCATCAAGAAGCTGTAAAAGCCTTAGAGGTTCAAGAAGATATATCAAACAACTTAAGAGAAAATAACCCTTTTTATAAAAGACAAGAGCGTGTTAATTACCAATTAACTGAACAAGCCTTTGCTGAGTCTTCATTATTCGATAATGGATATAAGGAAGGGGTAATAGGTGAGTATAATGACTCTGGCTTCACATCTAACAACGGTATCCTTAACTCAGAATATGGCCGCAACAAAGCGGGTGATGAGGAGCTTTGGGGGATATTTAAGAACACTGATGAAGTATCATTAGATGAGGAGCTTAACTCTAAAATGGTTAATGCTATTAACTTAGCGAGAGTATTACTTTATTCTGAATATAATGTAAATGAAGAAATATCGCATTTATTTAGTGCCTTTAAAGGTACTGACTATATTTCATTAGAAGAATTTAGTAATCTTAGTTCTGAGGCAAAATTAAAAAGTATCTTATCTTTAGTTGGAGACAGAGTACACGAAGGACAAAAGAGAGGTAAGTTTAAAGNTAATAAATGGTTAGACCCTGAGAACGGTATCGTAAAAATAACTCCAACTATGGGGTATACATACTCTCCTAATGGTAAAGCTCAGCGTGTAGACTATTATAATTTCAATATTGATGTAGCTAAACTTCAAAGAGAATTTGAGTTTGTTGAACAAGCTGGTCAATACAGAAAGGACTTTGATGCTTTACACCCTTCAATGAGAAGATTCCTTGTGCTATCTGATTTACTTAATACTGGATGGGGAAGTAAAAACTCTGGTAAATCTTCCGTGGCATATATGGGAGACTCTACATCTAAGAAGATAAACAGCTACTTTGCAAGAGTTGAAGACAAGGACTTAAGCTCTTTTGATAAGGACATGTCTCTTATGTTTGATAAGCTGAAGAAGGCATTAGTTGATTCAGGCGATAACGTAGTGAATAACAGAAGATTAGCTATGTTGTTCTACTTAGCTCTACATGGAGCTGAAGCTAAACCTAAGGTAGGTAAAGACGGAAAGTCTTATTATACAACCCCTTTTGGCAAGCTGTTTACAGTAGAGGTAGAGCAACTAACTTCTAATGAGTTAAATTATGCTGCCAGAATTAAGCACGACAGACACGCTTCTGTAGATAAAAGAAAAGTTGAGGAAACAAATATGTTTACTGATGAAGGTAATATAAACTTCTTTAGCTCTTTCCCTCAGCTTAACATGGCTTTAGTATTTGGTTTACTAACNAATAATGACGTTGAGAATACTGGTGTCACTGAATACGAAGGAACAGGTAAGAAGAAATTCCTNAAGGTTTCTAATGGAGGCCGAAGACATTATGGCGATATAGGGGAGACCATGGATAGAGCTTCCTTTGCAGACGCTGTATATCCTTCTGGATTTGATTACAAAAACCTTTCTGATGAAGAGAGAGAGGATTTCGAGAAGAGGTACAAGTCTTATGAAGAGTCCGTAAAAGCTGTTCAAGAAGAGTTTAATAAGATTAGAGAAGAGTTTGAAGACTCCAGCTATTCATTAGAGAATAGTAATAAGGCTGCATTAGATGCTAAGTTCGATAGAGTTAGAGGTCTTTATCAAACCCTTTCTGATGAATTAACTATTGCCACTATTGATGTTGGTGATGGACAATTCATGCAATTAAGCCCTCTCGCTGCACACCCACTAAGAAGATTTATGGAACACACCTTTGGGGAGCACATAGCTGAGAAGCAAATTATAGATTGGGAAGTGTTACACGGCAAGAGTTTTGTAGACACTATTACAGATGAAGACAGGAAAAAGGATATATCTAAATTAGACTACTGGATGTCACCAGGTGATTTTGGGAAGAATAAACCAGCAATGGCTTATATAAACAAAAACATCAAGATGACTCACATGAAGTATACAAGAAATATATCTCTTGTTACCAGAGAGTTGAACGACAAGCTTCAAGCCTTATTTGAAGAGAAGTTTGGAGCTGGTATTGATTCTTGGGGTATTAAGAAGTGGATGAAGTATATGCCTTTCGGTACAATGTCTTATGCTGAGATTTTATTTGGTAACTTCTATGTATCAGGTACGGGTATTAAAAAGACTATAGGTAAAGACGGTAAGGTTCAATGGAGAGATATTTCTAACTTAGAACTAAACCCTGCTTTATTCAAAAAGAGTAGAAAGAGAGGGTTTACCTTAGAGTTAAACTTAAACTCACAAGCATATAAAGATTTGTCCGTAGCAGAACAAGAATACTTAAAGATGTATACTAAGTATACTAATTTTTATAGAGAGTTAATTGAAGCTAAAGGATTATACCAGGGNAACAAAGGAGCTAGTTATATACCAAACATAAGCTCTGGTACATGGGAGACTTATCATAGNAGAGGATTATTTGGTATGTACTACCAAATGTTTAAGGGTGATGAAGCTCTCTCTGAGATTGTAATAGAGGCTGTTAATCCTATTACAGGTGAAGTTGAGAAGTTAGATTACTTTAGCTGGAAGGCTATTTATATGCACTCTCCAGGGGAAGATTTTGTTATTGTAAGACCTCAGACCACCAAGAAAGGTACGGTTAAGATGGAGACAAAGGAAGGTGTAAGTAAGCAGACGATGACAGGCCCAGAGCGTGTTCAGGCTTTTAGAGAGATTACACAAAAAGCTAAAGAACTATTTAACTCAGGCACTGATGATGCTGGTAATCCTATTAAAAAACCTTCTCCTGTCAACGACTTAATGGCTTTAGAAGCAGAGGAGACAGGGAAGAGATTAAGGTATACACATAAACGTTCTATGACGGCTGCGTATTTATCAACTCATAATATGCACTCAGCCCTTAGACGTTATGTACAAGACTTTAGTTTCTTGCACGGTAACACATTCCAAGATAAGTCTGGTGCTTGGCACTTGTTATCATGGGCTGGTGATGANAATGCTTTTGAGCATAAAAAATTAGATAGCATAGAGGGTCATAAGTTAGCTTTCTCAGGATTTAACGATAAAGCTAAAGAGGTTGACGCAGCAATAGCTAATCTATCTAACAACAAGAGAGCTACTGATTGGTTAGAGAAGGTGGTAAAAGGTGGTATTATAGATAAAACAAGAAATCTTACCTTCACTGATAGCCCTATAGAAATTCTTAATCAACAACCAGAGAAGGTTATTGCAAACTTCTTCACTCAATGGACGATGTATATCGCATTAGGTTTCAATGTTCCTGCTGCGGTAGGTAACGTTCTTATCGGTAAGTACAACGCTTACAGACAAGCTGGTGGTGTAGCTTTAGTAAAGGGTGAGTCTAGGTATTACGGTATAGGCCAGAACGGTGTATACGACAATGCTTCAAGAGTTAAAGCTCGTAAGATGATTAGTGAGTTTGGTATTCTTACATATCGTGCTGAAGAAATTGCAGAGGGTGTAGGTGGTAGCTCTTTAAGCTCTCTTATCTTTGCCCCTATGGTAATGGCTGAGAACTGGATTCAACAAGCTCAGTTCTTAGGAAACTTAACAGACGAACAATGGGACGCTTATATAGTAGACGATAATGGAGACCTTAAATTTAAAGGCGATATAGAAGATAAGAATGGGAAAAAAGTATACCCAGAAGTAAAAGAAGAGCTTAAGCTTACGCAACAGCAAATCGCTAACTTAGAACGAGATGTTATTAACGTTCAGGGTAGAGGTTACTCTGAGGTGGATTTACGATTCATTCAGCTATATTCTTTAGGTAATTTAGTGATGCAGTTTAAGAGATGGTTTCCAACCTTCTTAGCTGATAGGTTTAAGAGAGAGGATGTAGACGACTTAGGTAATATGAGAATGGGTTCTTTCATTGGGGCTAACGACTTCTTGATAAAGATGAAGAAGGAAGGTAAGCTTTGGAATGTTCTTGAATTTAAAGAAGAACTTAAGGAGCTTCCTAAACATAAGCGTGACGCTGTAATGAGAGTCTTCTATGGTACTACGGGTATAATGATAGCATCACTACTATACGCTATATCTAAACATGGAGACAAGGAAGGAGAGCCTGAGGATGAGACTACTAAGGTGTTAGAGAAGTTATTAGGAGATATGTTATTAATTGGTAACGTCCCTAAGCTTACATACATGACTAATCTCCCAGCAGTTGAAACCGCTAAAAACTTGTCTTTAGCATTGTATCACACAGCCATGCGCTCAGAATACACTCGTAAGGCTAAGTATGGTAATAAAGGAGATATGAAGGCTGTAGCGCACTGGGCGAGATTACTACCTAAACCTTTAAGAAAAACTTTAGAGGTGAACGGTAAATCTCAAAAGAGGTCTCTTAGATAATTTGTATATTTGTTTTAAACTAAATTATAATGGCAACAACATTAAATACTGACGTAGCAGTTAATCTTAATATTACTGCAAGAAGAAACGACACCCTCAAAATGACTTTACAGGTGAAGGACTCTAGTAGTAACCCTCTTAACATGTCGGCGACTACTGGTTCTGCAGGCGGCCCTGATTACCAAGGAAAGATGAGTATTATTAGTACTGGCGGAGAAGAGATTATGACTATATTCAGTGAGTACTGGGCTGGCATAGCAGCAACTGATGGTGACGCAACTCACCCCTTGGACGCAGTCCCTGAAGCTAATACAACAGGTTACTATACTGGAAGTACCACTCCTTTCGCTATTACCTTCTCTAATGGGAACGTTGAAATTATTGTTCCTTATGATAACATGGACTTTCAATCTGGTGCGTATAATTACGATTTACAAATAAGAAAGTCTCCAGCTGATGTAGCGGTGGAGTATACAACATGGCTTTATGGAACGTTCACGTTAAGTCCTGATATTACCCAAAAATAATGGCTCACGAAATAGGCATAACAATATCAACACCTACTAAGGAGGTTAACATAACTACAGATACACTTAGTCATGCTATAGCCCCTATGGCTGCAACTCAGGATTTTTTTGAGCCACGCCCAGACAATTCTTATTCTTTCACTCACGTTGCCCCCGAAACATATAGCGTAACAAATACTACAGGAACAGGTAATATAGGTGGGTTTGATTTGGCTGGGGCGGTTAATGTAACTATTGGAGCTTTACCTTATAGCCAAATGGCTAAAGAATTAGAAGGGTTTAAGTATGTGTTTCCTAATTTTACAGGAACACTTCTCCCTAACGAATATAATGCAGGAGATGTTGTTTGCTTTCAGAAAGATGTTAGCGAGAATAAGAATGCTTATGGCTCTAAGCTTGTACTAGCTCAGAGTCACGAAATGGGTAAAGGAGCACAGAACAATTTATTTCTTTTCTTGAGGTTTAACGGAGATGATTTACATCTTTTACATAAGGGATACTTTGACTTCGAGGAAGATGCAGATAATTTTGATGCATGGGAAGCTGGGAGAACTATATACTTAAACGGAAGCAGTCTCCTAAGTACAACCCCATCTAGTCAGAGTGGAAGTTGGGTTAAGTCTTTAGGGTTTTGTATACCGAACACAGATAGTAAGAAAAGAATCTGGTTTGAATCAGATAGTACATATTTAAAAATAAGATAATTATGGCAATATATCCTTTACTATACGGGAATGACACTACTAAGTTTGATTTACTAGATGTAACTGGTGCGTATAGAAACATAGAGTCAGGCGGAGGGTTTGATGTGTACCTCTATAAAAATGCCTCTAACGCTCTCACTCAAGGGTTTGCTTTGATAACCCTTCAAAATACAGCTTCGGCTGGTGTTAATGCTCCCGTAACCTTTAGCGAAATATCGTTGGTTGCCGACGACGGGGATACAAGGGGGTTTTCATTAAACCCTGTAAGTCAAGATGGCACTATCCATATAGGTAGTAATGAGGACGCTAGTAATAACACGGGGAATAAAACCGTAACTGTGGGTGCAGTGCCTTTAGGCGATGATGGCGTAGACAATAATAACCAGACATCAAGGTGGCTGAGGGTTACAAAGACGGGTGATATAGCAGATGCTGATAACGACCAAGAAACTTCTGTTGATTTAGGTATAGCTTCAGGAGCAACCGATAGAGTCATCCCTATATATACTACAGCAAAAATATTAGAACACGACCTACCCTCCCATTCTTGGGCTACGTTTGTTTTAGCTTTTTTCCCTGAGGATGAGTCAGATGGTGGTACTACGGTATCCCTCAAGATTGCAGGTAATACAGGCACTACTCTTATCCCTTTAAACGGAGATGTTGCTACTGAGGTTAATATAGATATTGCTAGGGGAAGTATTAACGAATCTGGAGACTTCGTCCATATGGCTGATGTTGCTGATGGCGCAACAGTTGATTTAGGGGCTTATGGAACGACTACAGGAACTTTAAGTGTCAATAATTCTATCGTAAAAGTATATGACTCCTCCCCTTCACCTGGAGGGTTTGTATGGCACTCCTTAAGGACTCAGGCAGCAGGCACTGGCAGTTTCAGTACGTATATGCCTACTGATGGTTCGGTGGCTGACTCTGTTACCTCCATAGCTAGTACTACAGTAAAAGACATAGCTGGAGCATCTGTACAGGGAAAAAACTATTCAAATATAACTAATATAGCTAATGGAAATAATGGTCTTTTTCATGGTAACGGGAATTGGAGTGGGCCTTTCACCCCCGATTTATATAGAGATTTTACCCCTGCTAATTTCAAAAGCGGTACTATTGCTAATGACGTAGATACCGCATTAAACTATAATGTAGAAGCCTTTTACGCCTCCCAATGGCAAGCTGTAAAATACACTCTACAAAATTCTCAGCCTGGGGATGTGGGGTATATTCATTATGCTGTTAAAATCGGTGTATACCACAGGCTTACACTTCCTGAGTCGCAATGGCTTCGGGATGCTGCGTATACACAAGTAGCCACTTCTTCTGGTGATTATCAAGGTCCTCAGCTTTTAGGGGCTGCTGCTACTGATACTGGTGGTGTATTTCAAAACGGAGATTACGCAACGCTTAAGATTAATCTTCGGTGGAATAATTGGGCAAAGTCATCTAGCGCTCCAGACTGCGGAACTGGAACAGCATTTAACACCGCTAACAACGACGGATTCCCTTTAGTTGGGGATAAAGTGACTAGTGTGGGTGTTAATGGAGTTGTTTATGCTGCAAATTCAGCAGATGATACAAGTGGTACTGTTACTACGACTTCTTCTTTCACGGGGTTTAGCTCTCCGACTGAGGATACTCATGATTCAGTTTTTACATACAGCCCTCAGGCTAACCTCTCATTTAATCAGCATTTTGATTTCACCCAAGGCGATACTGACCTTCAGCAAAATACCACAAACTTGTTTGGGGTTATAGAGGGTAGTTTAAGCCCCGACTCAAATGACACTGTTTATTGGAATACAGGAGGAACAAACCCCCACATGGCAACCGCCGCCTNGAATATTTATAAGATACATTATTGGCCAAAGCAAGACGCTCTGACTATATACCCTAAATCTTCAGGGGGGGTTTTATTTCTAAAAGATGAGGCCTGCCCAGGTTATCCAAGTGGTACAGGTCTGCTAAATTCAGAGATAGGAGAGATTGCTGTTGAGAATGTGGACAATTGGTATAATGCTAATGGTTCGGGGGAATTGGGAAATACACCTGGAGATTTCGGTACTAATAATAGTAGTATAACTCACGCTAACGGTACTACAGTTTCCAATGCTTATTCGGGTGACGGAGGTAAGATATACTCTAATGAGAGCTCTACTGCAGTAAATAAATCTGGCGGAGCTACAGGCTTTAATTCTTTTGTAGATGTAAGGCTTTTAGAGAGTGGAGCTGCGACGTATGANNCTNNTAGAGTGTTTCACAATGCTAAAAAGAGGTTTATTAGAACGAATGAAGGAAACACAGTTAATGAGTTTACTCCGATAAATAAAATATATCACCTAGGTACAGCACAGACTAATGACAATAATGAGTTCATTGCTCACGGAGTTTTTAAGCTTGGGAATCCTGGTAATAGTCTTATATGGCTGCATAGTATACATACTGAAAATGCTTATATGTATGAGATAGATGTTCAAAGCGCAGATAATGATGTACAGNCGCTAGAAAACTGGGGGTACAAACCTAATACCAGCTCGTCTACATCTANTTCCGCTGTTNAGTTACAGTTCTTTACTGAGGCTTACAACTCATCTGATTTATATAACTCTTCTAATTGGGTTACTAGTAAAGCTTATTACGCTTGGCACATTAGTAGCAGCCTATTAACAGAGCCTGCGTTTAGTGGGTCTAATCCTATAAACGCATACTATATGGATGCAAACATGGACAAGAGCGTTGGTCATTGTATAATCCCTAATTTTGGAGCTAACAATGGAGCTGAAGTTAATGATAATGCTATATACCAATCCACTGTACTTAATAATAATTGGACCTCACCTATAGAGTCAACAGGTACTCATATTCCTGGGACTCCATTCACAGCTGAAAGTGGTGGTAATATATATGTAAGAATGGTAGCCCCTTCTAGTGGAACTCTTAATGATGAGGGGGAATATAGAATGGCTTTAAAGGTTACGTATATGGTTGCTGATTATGCTAATCAAAAATATATCTCATCAGGTAATGCTGCTGATATAAATTACAATACCCATACAGGACAATCCGCAACAGAAAATAAGCAGGTTTTAAGGTTAAAAGAGGCTACTTATATATTTAGAATGACTGTGGATGTAACAGCAGAGCTAACAATTTCAGACCAGGATAGCCAAGAAGTAGACGAAGATACTACAATAGACTTTGGAACTGTAAATGTAGGATAATATGGCTATTGAATTAAAAAATTGCTCGTCTAATGATTTTAACTCAGACAGCTGGCAAATTGGATATTCAAAGCCCGCTGTGTTCGTTAAGCTAAAACTAAGCAATCCAGGGGATATAAATATTAACATCAGGAAGATATATGTTACTCCTGACGTTTCAACTGTTGGAGAATCAATTAATCCGCTTAACGATTTAGCTTTTTATTTACCAATCGCAGCTCACAATTACTCTTCATTAACAAATGTGGTAGCTAAAGATTACTCCCACATTATTAATAGCTTGGCTGTAATACATGGAGATGGCGTTCTTAGGGGAGACGGCTATCAGCTTTTAAATTCGTTTGATTTAAGACCTTACAATACAACTAGTGATGTTTTTGATTTGTCTATTTTATTTGCCCCTTTTCAGGAAACTAATAAGAATTATAGGTCTGTATTAGTTATAGAGTACAAGCCTGCGGGTAGTGGGTATTATAAGTCTTTTAAAACACCACTAACTGGCGAATCCTTTGCCTTTAGTATGGATAAATCAGAAATGGATACAAAAGAAATCACGGGGGAAGTATTTGAAGTTAACGGAATTGATGTTTACGAGGTCTTTACAATAGAATAATTATGACAGAGACAGATGCAGCAGCTTTAGTAGTATCAGACCAAGATGGTCAAGAGCTTGTGAATCCTATTATAGACTCTATAAAGGATGGGAACTTTAGTGATGGTGGCAATCTAGATAATTGGCAACAGCTGCAAGGGCTTTGGGAATTAGGTTGGTCTGATATATCTGGAGTTGATACCTTTGACACGTGGGGCTTACCTACTAAAGGGGATTTAATCAAAATAAGAAATTATCTTAATACTAATCCCACCCTTCCTGAGAGTTTTACAAATCTTCATAATATGCACTATTGGTCTTCCACGCACCATCACATTGATGAGAGCGCGATTATCCTTGCTCCAGAGATTGGTGATGATATGGAGGGGGGTGTGGTGTTTCATGTGGATGAGGAGACTAATGAGGCTTTAGTAGTTGCTAAATCAGACCTTGGGGAGTATGAGTGGGGATGTTATGGAACGAGTATATCAGGAGCAGATGGTACGGTTATAGGAACGGGTTATCAGAACACCTTAGATATAGAAGCAGGCTGTCCTTCTGGGGTAGCTTATGACGACTGGTACTTGCCTTCAAAGGATGAACTAGTAGAAATGTATAACACGATAGGAGGTGACGATAATATAGGCGGTTTTGCGAGTGNTTGGTATTGGTCTTCCTCGGAGTACAATAATAACAACGCGTGGAGCGTCAGTTTCAGTAGTGGTTTCGCGGGCCTCAGCGTCAATAAGTACTATCCACGCAGGGTTCGTGTTATTCGTGACGCTAATTCATTCCCTGCCAATAAAGTAATAGGAAACTATCATGAGGGTGGTATCATCTTTTACTTGACTGGCGACAAATTTGACTTTACTTGCTTAATAGCACCTCTTGAAGACCTGCCAGGCACATATCAGTGGGGCTGTCATGGAACGAATGTATCAGGAGCTTATGGAACTTCTATAGGCACAGGTTATCAGAACACCTTAGATATAGTAGCAGGATGCTCACAAACACCCATAGCAGCAAGTGAGGCATTAGCCTATGAGAAGATTGACGAAATAACAGCTGCAAAAGCTTGTGGGGATTACAGTTCTGGGGGCTATGATGATTGGTACTTACCAAGTAAAGTTGAGTTGGCCTCGGTTTTAACGTGGAATCCTACGTTTAGCCATCCATCCCTCGGTGTTGACGGCTTTAATGCTTTGGTGACAAGCCCTGGTTATCCGCTTTACTGGAGCTCTTCAGAGTCCTATAGTACTCATGCATGGGCACAAATATCAGGGCCAAGTGGTGGAGGCCAAACTGTAACCAATGTTAAGTATAGTGAGTTATATGTTCGCCCAATTCGTAGTTTTAGTTTTTCTGCAGGAGCACCTTTAGTTGAGGCTTGGTCGGTTCACATGCAAAATCCAGGCCCTAATGGTGATGGCTCTTATAAGATGGAGAAGTCTAGCGTTTTCCCTGTCAGACCAATAAGATATGTAACTATTCTAGTGGAAGACGGGATTCATAGTGTTGGTGAGTCTATTGAGGGTGGCGTTATATACGATAGAGTAGTAGAAACTGTTTCAGGAGGCATTAATGATGGAAAGGAAATGCAGTCATTGTATATTATGGCTAATAACGACGCATCAATAAATGGTTTCACCCTCTTTAATTGGGGGTGTGTAGACGTACATAATTACACGGCAGCCAACAGCTTCTTTATCCATTCTACCAACTCAATCCTTAGTGCTTGCTCCGACTTGTTTTCTGCTGCTGCTGCAGCTTATGGTCACGCTGAAGAAGTTTCAGTAAGTTTAAATAATACATATGGGCTTATTGTAGGTAGTCTACTAGTAGTTCACGATGACGCTATAATGCGGTACGTTGACGTTACATCCAGCAATCAACATTATACCCTCAGGATTACTGTGGAAAATATGACAGAAGAATCAGGTGACCTACATATTCAAACTGAGACTATAGTATCCGAAACGGCTTTTCGTCACGATATAACATATCAAGAATATGAGGCCGCAGAAAATAGCATTTTTACTTATGATTTTACAGAGCTTAACCACTCTTCAGGTAAAGGGAATCTTTTTTTATCATCAGTGGATGCAACTAATGTGGGCGGCTCTGGTCACTTTGACGGAGTTATTACTAATATAGAGCTTATACATAGGGATGTTATTACTAACCAAACGACTCCACTCACAATTACTTTTCCTGAAGTAGTAAACTCCGATAGCGTTATTGAATTAGATGGCTCGGGATATTCTGAAACTCAAATACTAGACCTACCTGCGGGCTGGAGTTTTTTCTCTATATGGATAGATGCTGAAACAAGCAATTATACAGGAGAAGGTGCTACCTTTAAGGCTGCCGACGGCGTTACTCACGAAGCTAACATAATAACTATACTGAAGGCTCAGGGCGATGTAGAGTACGATAAAATTATAATAGTAAAAGACTACAATGGGAATGCTTTACTCCCAGAGTGGGACTTTAATGGTATTGGAGATTTTAAGAATGGATATGCCTACCAAATTAAGACATCAGAACCTTGCACACTTACATTTAAAGGTAACCCTATAAACACTAAAGAAGGTCAGAACTATAAGTACGGGATGGGGAATATGCCTATTCGAGGTGGGTGGTGGTTTTTCGGAATACCATTCCCCCCCAACCCATTACAAACGGATAACGAGGGGGAATATGACTTACCAGAGATATTCTCGCAACAAAATACGACTCCAGGCAACTATGATACTCCTGGGCAGGTACTTATTCTTAAGGATACTAATGGGCAAGCTTGGCTACCAGAATGGCAGTTTGACGGGATTGGACCTGTTGTCCCTGGACTTGGATACCAAAGTAAGCTGGTTGGTGATTCACAAGATTTGTACTATATAGATATGACAATTGAGATATGATTATAAACGGAAGACTTAGAAGAAGTTCTCGCTTAAGAATTGAGAGATACAAATTAGCACTTGGTATAACCTCTCATGCTAGCGATGCTGATTATGACACGCCTGAAAGTGATGTTGTAGTCCCCCCAACAGATGGCGGGGTTGTTGTGAGCTTTAATTTTGGGGTTATTTATAATTTTTATAATGACTTAGAGGTTAAATCCTTAACGTCTTTTAAAAGAAATTACTTTTTTGATAATGTATATCAAAAAATCCCAATAGGGGTAACTACAACTGGGGTGTATGGTATTATCTCAAGTTATTTTAACTCTAAGGGGTATTATAGATTTTGGCTACATTTAAGGAATGGTACAGAACTTTTCTCAGATGATAGCTTAGCAGCTAATCCTGATTTAAAATCATGGGCGGAAAGCGCAAGGAGCGCAATATTAGCCCACAAAGAAGAGAATTATATATTATTCACCTTTGAAGACTCTTCTAATAATATTTTTGGGACTAGTGCTAAGTTGTATTTTAACAAAGGACAAGCAAGGGTTAATACTATGTATCAAATATCTTGCCCTATGGATGACTCAACATCTACTGTTAAAGATGGATTCACAACAGATGAAGAGGTTTTTTTGTATATACAGAACGGAGAGGGAGTTAAAGTTAAGGTTGACTATACAGCAGTCTCTAAGCAGGCTGTCAAACGGTATGTTATAGACATTACTGAAATTAAAGCGTTGTCGACCATTGATTACAAAGTTTTTAATAGGGATTTTTGGAGAGTTTTAATTAAAAGAGAAACAGATATAGTATGAAAACTGAAATTAAAAAAGTATACGTAGACGGTTTAAACAAGCATGAGGCCTTAAAAACCACTGTAATAATAGAGTCAAAAAAAATCGTTAAATTAGCATTAAATTAAATATTATATAATGGCTACTAAATTATCAGCAGATATTGCTCAGAACGTTGACATTACCGCAAGGAAGGGTGATTCATTTTATTTGAAGATTACTTTTACAAATAAGGATGGTACTATATATGACTTTTTAAGTGTGTTAGAGAAAGCTTATGAAGCCTACTTTGAGGTATACAACAATGATGCTTTAGTCTTAGGGTTTACCTCATTAAGCGCTGACACATCAGACGCTCCTGTAGTTGATAATCTAATAACTGTAGACGCAACTACCGCTATAATAACAATAGACTCCCCTGATACCAATATGGGATTAAGAGTTGATAGCTA
>JGI25136J39404_1000074_pt1 | contig 32861 bp, 36 predicted proteins | sample ETNvirome_6_1000_FD_39404 | JGI IMG/M metagenome (IMG submission 39404)
TCAGTTAACCTTGTGCTTCCACAGATAACGCATCAAATGAAGCTTTAATTCCTTGCGGAATTTTATCAGAGTCTCCGCTTATGGCAATCTTACCATCAGCCAACAAACGAATACTAACACCTTTACCATCCTCAAACATATCTCCTTTCATCGAGAATGTCATAATGGTTGATGTTGCAGACTCAACCTCTGCTTCATCGCCATCAGACTCAACTGCTTTAGCGAATTTTAGCAATCCCTTAATACTACGTTGAGCAATCTTGTCATCTTGAGATTCCAATTGTGTACATTCTCTCTTGTATTTCGTTATTGTATCTGCGCTCTCAGTACGTAGCTTACCGACCTTTACCATATCGTAGAAGAATGATTTGTTGTATCCAAACACGTTCTTGTGAAATTCTTCTGTAGTCATTACGATTCCGCTATAGTCCATAGCTTGCTTACATTCGGGACTCTTAAAGTATTCGTAGGTGTGGAATATCTTCTCCGCAAGTTTTACTTGCTTATCGAATGTCTTCTTCTCTGAATCCATCAAATCATTCACTAGGGCTATCGCTCCATTGAATTGTGCGCAATTGTTTTCTAGTAATTCCGCTACATTTGTGTTAATTGTTCTCATAACTGATTGAATTTTAGTTAGTTAGGTTAGTTAAGCGTAGAGTGTATCCCCATCCGCTTTGCTAAGATAGTACAATTCTCGTATAATACAATAGAGTTAGACGATTGTTTTACGTTATTTAGACAACATCACATTAAAAGCCAAGCACAGAAAGAGTTACAGAGAGTCTGTTCATAGGTATTTGTTTAGAGATATGTAAGGTAGGGCAGAGATGACGTAGAATGTCATGGTCTTTAATACTTACATTCTCTTTGGTGTAAAGGGATGCAGTCCGTTTAAACGGACAGATGATGATGTGCTAACGATGACGTAGAATGAATGACGCAATGAATGATGTGTAGTTAGAGTAGTGTAGTACTACGATGTAGAGCAGTGAGTATGTATCTGTGCGGGAGATGTAACACCTACGTATAGCCATAGGTAAAAGGCTAAAAAATCCGACTAGCGATGTCCAAGAAGATACCCCACCCCTCAAGAAAAATATCGGTTTCTGCCGAGGATGGTCGGGCGCATGGCGGGGGGGAACATCCGACCCCTATGTATCTCAAAAAAATTTGTATCTTTACGAAATATGGAGATAGAAATTCAGAATAGGATTAAGGTTGGTTTTATGTTAGGTTTTTCGATATACCTAAAGGATGCCGATTTCGACTACTCTGAATACATTCTATATTTAGGTTTAATTAGTTTACACATAAAACTTTTTTAATATGCAGTACAAGGGATTGAATGTAAATGGAGGAAGATTGATTAACAGTCGTCCTATTGGCAAGAGTGGAATCGAAGAGGCTTCTGAAATTCGCAAAGCGTTAAAGAGAAATGAGAAGGCTGAGATTATAGCCAACGGAATAGAGAAAGCCGAGATGCGTAAAGAAATGCGTAACTTTTTCGGTTAGAAGAAACATTGTGTTTGATGTATGAATTGATTGGGTAGTGACTTTCAATTCAGATTAAGAGGGTTAATTCCCTCTTTTTTTATTGGTATCAACATAGTAATGTTGTTTTAATGTTGTTTTAATGTTATTTTGAAAAGCTTAAATAATTGATTATCAATTAGTTTGACAATAATGTTAATTTTAACTTTACTTTGTAGTCAGAAAAAGTATAATAAAGGTAAAGTAAAAGAGAGAGAGAGATAGGGAAGGAAAAAAAACTACATAGTATATACTATAAAAAAATGTATTATCTTTGTGTAAATCAAATTAAATAACAATGAATCAATCAGGATACACTCCTAAGGAGTTGCATTTCTCAGACGAAGGTAGAGCAAAACTATTTAAAGGTTTAGAGAAAATCACTAATGCAGTACAGAGCACTCTTGGTCCTCAAGGTAATACGGTGCTAATAGAATCACAAGAGCATACACACGGGATAACAGTCACTAAGGACGGTGTTACAGTAGCGAAATCAATTTCATTACTTGACCCTGTGGAGAACTTGGCAGTCAGAATTGTTAAGGAGGCAGCGGAGAAGACTGCTATATCTGCGGGTGACGGAACGACTACGGCTATTGTCTTGACTAATGCTTTAGTCCATGCAGGTGATAGTCTTATTAATGACAGTCACAACAAGACTGCTGTTCTTCGTGAGATGGTTGACGCTACCAATGACGTAGTTGCTAGATTAAAAAAGATGAGCAAGCCTGTTACGAGCAAGACTCTTGCAAGTGTAGCCACCATATCGGCAAACAACGACCCTGCTATTGGTAAGATTATAGCTGACGTATATAATGAGGTGGGGTCTAATGGGATTGTTACTGTTGAGCGTTCACAGACATCAGACACTCACTTTGAGACAACAAAAGGTATTAAGGTAGACCGGGGATACTCGTCTAATCTATTTATTAATAACCACAAGAAGGATGAGTGTGTGTTTGAGGATGTTAATGTTCTTGTTAGTGATGCTGAGATAAGCAATGTGCTACAGATTGAGAACATACTTAAGCCTATTATATCTGAGGGTGGTAAATTACTTATCATAGCTCCGTGCTCAAGTAATGTGATAAACACGTTAGCGGCAAATGTTATGAAGAGCGGATTGAAAATCTGCGTAATACAACCCCCTAACTTTGGTTACAAGCAGCATGAGCTAATGAACGATATAGCTCTATCAGTTGGGGCGACTTACTATAGCGAGAAGACGGGTGATGACTTAAGCCTTATTATGCCTTCTGATTTAGGGAAAGCAAAAAGGATTATCTCAGACAGGACCTCTACTATTATAATCAAGGACGAGGGTCAAGTATCAGAGGACGACATATCAGCTCGTGTTGAGCAGTTACGAGGTGCTCACGAGGCTGCTCAGAGTAAAGGCGATAAAGAGTTCATACTATCAAGGATAGCTTCTTTAACGGGCGGTATTGGCGTTATATATGTAGGAGGTAAGACTGACTTAGAGCAGAAGGAATTGCATGACCGGGTAGATGATGCTGTATGTGCTGTTCGCTCAGCTACAGTAGAGGGTATATTACCGGGGTCAGGACTAGCGTTATGCAACATTGGAGATAACTTGGGGTGGAATGCCAATTGGTCAGGAGAGAAGAAGGTTGCTATAGAGATAATTAAGCACTCATTGAAAGCCCCTATCAGGACGATACTTAATAATGCAGGTCTTAACTATGAGGACGTGTATCATGCACCCTTTAAAAAAGGTTATGGTTACGATGTAAAGAACTCTAAACATGGGAATCTTATGAAGATGGGTATTATTGACCCAATGAAGGTTACTAAGAATGCACTGCAGAATGCTGTGTCAGTAGCTGTCACACTTTTAAGCACCAATGCTATTGTTACAATGGCTAGAAGTTATGATACCGAGTAATGGATAATAAAAAGAAGAACCCTCCAAAGGGTAATGTACAGTTTAATATAAGTTTATCATCAGAGCAGAAGAAGGCAAAGGAGAATATTATAGCTCACGCATTCAGCTTTGTTGTAGGCAAGGCGGGGTCGGGGAAGACCTTGCTTGCTGTACAAGTCGCTCTTGATATGTTCTTTAAGCGTCAGTATAATAAGATTATTATTACTAGACCAACCATAGCAACTGAAGATAATGGTTTCCTACCGGGGACGGAGAAGGAGAAGCTTGAGCCTTGGCTTGTGCCTATTATGTCTAATATGCGTAAGGTATATAATAAGCCTGACAAGATAGCCAAGATGGTTGAGCAGGATGACATAGAGCTTGTCTCACTCGCTCACTTTAGAGGTAGAACATTTGACAACGCTATTGTTGTGGTGGATGAGTTTCAAAACTTAACGAAGCCTCAATTCCGCATGGCATTAGGTAGGCTAGGTAAGGAGTCGATAATGATTTTTTGTGGGGACAACCAACAGATTGATTTAAGCGACCCTAACAACTCAGCCATAAACGAACTTGCAAAGATAAAAGATAGCGACCACGTGTATAAGGTAATCCTAGAGGATAACCATAGGCATAAGGCTATTGATGATGTACTTAAACTTTTAACAGGATACTAGATGAAGCCAATAGGAAAATATATAGCAATTACTGAAATCAAAGAAGAGGTAACAACTAAATCAGGACTACTACTCTCAGGGGAGGATGTCGATGGTATAAGATACAAGAAAGCAATAGTCGCCGAGCCGGGGACTGATGTAACTGTAATCAACAAGGGTGACACGATTTACTACGACAGTAGAACGGGTTACACTATGTTTATAGATAGCGAGCAGTTTACGATTATTCAGGAGCACGATGTCGTTGTTGTCGTATAAATGCGTTCATCTCTTTTATGAAATTCCTATACACCTTATCGGTGTATTTAACATTCTTTGCAAACATAGGGTTTGCTGACTGCGTGGTCGGTATTTCCTCCCCGCTTAACTTCTTGTATATAGATGTGCATACACGTTTAGCTTTATAGGATAGTACATATATAGCTTTAGCTTTTGATGTTCTTTTTCTAAAGACTTGTATCCACCCATCACGAAGTAGTGTATCAAACCTATGCTCATCCCAACTGAGCAGTTCATCAAACTCATTAAACTTATCCTTATCAAAATACCCTTCCGAGTTCAGGAATAGTATAACATCAAGGTCGGCTTGAGTGAGTCCGTATTTGGATTTCATGAAGTATCGTATGACACGCCAATATTTCAGATAGTCATTTTGCATAAGATTTAATTTCGTAGATTTGCAGTAACAAAGTTAAAATAATTTTTAACTATCTTTGTAGTAATTAAACAAAGATACAGAGCGAGCAATGGCTACAAAAGGACGAACAAAAAAAGCATTCCCGGAGATTAAAGAAAAGAACGAAGGGAAGTTTACTTCGTGGGCTAAACGCAAAGGATTTAATAGTGCGTGTAGTGCCGCTACTGCTGTTATGAAAAACACAGACAAGTATTCTGATTCAGTGGTTAAGATGGCTAACTATGCTAAAAATTTTGGCTGTAGCAGGTAATCATAAAAAGATATTCAAATGGAATCTAAAGGACTAGGCGACTCAGTAGAAAAGCTAACTAAGGCAACGGGGATTGATAAGGTTGCTAAGGTTATAACTAAGGTTACAGGAAAAGATTGCGGTTGTGGAAAAAGAAAAGATACATTAAACAGGGCATTTCCCTATAATAAAGAAAAGAAGTAATGGCATATCAAAGATTACAAGCAGGAAGATGCTTAGCGGTAATACCTAGTGATACCGTTGACATCCCTAATATAGGGGCGATATCAGTATCAAGCACGACAACATCTGCAGTAGCAGACAAGTTAATGGATACGGAGGGTGATTTTGTAGTTAATCGAGTTAAGGTTGGAGATATCGTGTATACGGCAGCAATCGCCGCAACAGTTACGGCTATTGACTCTGCCACACAACTCACGGTTTCTACAGCAATACCTGATGCCACCGCATATACTATCTACTCTCAAGTAGACAACCCTAGTAATGGGTGTGCATTATACTGCGGAGGTTCGGGCGATATAGTTATAGAGACTATGGGCGGAGACACCGTTACATTAGCTTCTGTCCCTGCGGGATTATTTATTCCTATTAATACTGTTAAAAAGGTAAAAGCTGCCACCGATGCAACTAACATTATAGCACTTTGGTAGACTATGCAGATATCAATATCAAACTCAATACTTTCATCTAGCCTTTCAGGTGTATTTGGTGTTCTCACCAAGGGGTTAAAGATGTGGTTATCTTTTGCTAAGTCTATTTTCATAGGAAAGGAGTCGGTTACAAACGGTGATTTTGCTACTGATAGCGATTGGACAACCTCAGGGGGAGCAACAACCTCAGGGGGTGTGGGTTATATACCTAATGGCGGGCAGTTATCTCAAAGTATTGGAATGATTGCAGNCAAAACTTATAGCTATACTATAATTGCAAAAGGGGATAGCGTTACAGGTGATTTAAGGGTGGCTAGTGGAGGAACTGAAGTATTTGAAATAGAAGATTTACCTTCTACTTTTCAAACATATACGGGAACTTTTGTAGGAATTGGAGCAACTCTTTTGTTATCAGAAGGTAATGCGGGCGATATTACTATACAAAGCATCTCAGTAAAAGAAGTATCACAATTCGCTGCTGACAAATCAGGAAATTCAAACGTAGGCTTATTACAGACAGGTAAGGCTCTATCGTTTAATGGGAGTACTGATGATGCAGAGATTCTTTTTGATACCTCCATAGAAATTAAGACTATTGCTTTTTGGATTAGACCGCTATCTTCGGGGAGTCAACAACCTGTACTATATAGAGGGGGAGGAATGGCTTCTACTAGGCAGCTTCAGTTAGCAGACTTAGTATTAAAATCTATTAACTCCAACATACAGATGGATATATATGTTGACGGCGTACTTGAAGGTCAATCTTATGGGGGCGATGATGCTACCCTATCCCTTGATGCTTGGCAGAGAGTGGTGTTAGTGGCGACTGATGGAGCATTTACGGGTTACTACTCTAATATATTTATTGCTACCGGTCCTTATAAGAGTACTAATGGTCATTTTGATTTAAGCGACCTTCAAATATATAATGAGACTTGGGATGCTGCGGATATTGCTTACGACTACGACAACCCTCAAAACTTAGTAACAGATAATCCTGATACGAGCATTGAGTTATCTGATTTAGATATATACCTACACTTAAGCGAGGGTGATACTAATTTAGCTTATAATAGTGCGCTTGTAGGAGGAGAGGATGAGAAGGTTGAGAATGGTGATTTTTCAGACGGAACAAATGATTGGACTCCCAATGCGAATGCAAGTCTATCAATAGTCAGCGGAGCATTGCGGATTACTAATTCGGGAACAAATGGGAGAGCAGTTTCTGACAATTTCGATACCGAAGCGGGGAAAACTTATTCANTCTCTTTGGATGCGATTGCACGGACGGGTACTACATATCGACTTGAAATTAGAGATTCGGACGGCTTCGGTTCTGAACAAGCATTTTCGTTCACGGAGTCTACTGCTCATAGTTTTATTTTTACAGCGGCGGAGTCTGTGACAACGGTTGTGATTTATGCGATGGGAGATTCGGGTGTGACTGCTGATTACGACAACATCTCAGTAAAAGAGGTTTCGGTGTTAGAGATTGACGGAGGAGCTTGGGAAACAGCACTATCAACAATCCCACAGTTGGGGATGATGGATTGGGCGAAGTCTACGGTAGGCACTGATGAGATTACCCTTATACAAGCTCCAAATAATGTTGGCTACGATGTACTAGGAAATGCACTAAAACTTCGTGAGAACGCTTTTAACCTTGACGGTTCAGGGTACGCTAAAGTCGCTGATGATGATTCGCTTGATATTACGACTACTATAACTCTAGAAGCTTGGGTTAAATTAGACCCTTTTGTAGAGGGTAATTTAGACCATATTATAGGCAAGAGAACGGGTGGCACTTGGTGTAGAATATACAGACCTGAAGCCAATGTATTAAGAATGGAGGTAACTGCGGGTGGAAACCTTGATATAGCTGTAGACGATGGAGATTGGTGTCATATAGTGGGAACAATTGATGGTACAGATGGTAAGCTTTATTATAACAGTGGAGCTCCTGAGGAGACTGTTTACGGTAGCACGTTCACTTGGGATTTAGATATCCCTGTAGGTGTAGGGGCATGGTTTAACACTAGCTCAACAGTTTCAGCTACTTCAAAGACTATCGGCATCATAGACGAACCTCGTGTATACAACAGAGCATTATCAGCGGGTGAGATAAATCAGAATTATAATGCAGGCAAATCAAAACATAAGAACTAATGAGAGGTAATATATTTATATGCTTAAACGAGCAGACGTACAACTCGGAGATTCCCGACATACTATCGAGATGCAGACGAGTAGAGTTTAGCAAAGATGGCAGTTCATCAAAGATACTGCCCACTACTTTTGCTCAGATGGGCGAGGATAACACAACAGATTTTGGGAAAGTGCAGTCTTTGTCTGTTGATGGTGTTAACTTCTACATACTACAGTTTAATGCGAGTTGGTTGAACGGCGAGGTATCTTATTTAAAAGATTTGGGCAAGGGATTAAGTTACCCTAACAACGCATTACTTCTTAATGCAGAGGCAAGGAAATTATTGGAAGAGAATATATCTAAAGAATATGAGGGGTAGTATATTTTTTTGTTTAAACACACAGACTTATGAGGCTGAAGTGCCTGAGTCTTTCTTAGAGAATTATAGTGTAGAAGACTTTAATGAAAACGGGGTCGATGTTAATTTAGAAAAGATTACCTTTAAAGGGTTAAGTACACTCAACGGTAAGGTGCTTGGTTTTGCGGTAGAAGTCAGTATAGAGAACATACCTCATTACGTTATAGAATTTTATTCTAGTTGGTTAAGTGATGAAGCGGTATCTTCTTTGGTTCTAGGAAAAGGATTACAATATCCAAGCAATTCTACGCTCACAGAAAAAGAGGCACAAGTAATAATATCAAAATACAGAATTAATGAATTGGGTAACTAACAGTACGTATAACATAAGTAAACTTATTTACGTAATAAAGAAATGAAAAGCGAGATTTTAGATAATGTTACATTTAATAGTATTAACGTGGGGGCAATAGGTATGACGTTTATTAACCTAGAGCAGACATTAACCCTGCTAGTATTGGTTACGGCTTTAATTTATAATATAAAAAAAATAACGAAGGGCAATGAGTAATAGATATTTCTCTAAAGACGAGTTTAAGTGTTGCTGCGGCAACTCTTTTGATAAGATGGATAGTAATCTGTTAAAGATGCTTGATGTCGCTAGAGGGGTGGCGGATATACCGTTTAATATTACTAGTAGCTATAGGTGTAGCAAGAAGAACAAAGAAGTTGGAGGAGTAGATAATTCTGCACACACTCGTGGTACGGCAGTTGATATATCTTGCACCAACAGCTCAGATAGATTTATTGTATTAGATGCCCTTTTATCCGCAGGATTTGAAAGGATTGGGATTGCAAAAACATTTATTCATGCTGATGTAGATACGGAACTACCTACGGGAGTAATTTGGTTATACTAATGATTATGCTTTGCCCTATACTTATGATATGCGTTGTAGTAAGTGCGTTTATTTATTATTGGAAATTAATAACTAAAGATTAGATATGGAAGTTTTAAAAGAAAGTTGGTTAGAAATATTAATAGGCTTTATGATATTCATAAAGGTTCTAGTAAATGTTACGCCTACAGAGAAAGACAACAAAGTATTCGGGTGGTTAGATTCTATATTTGACTCTGTCATCCCTAATTACAATAAGAACGGTGGTAAGCATAGTTAAAATATTACAGGGGCTAGACTTAACTGCTATCTTTAAGGATAAGAAATCCGGTGACGGAAGGCGTTGGTCAGCTAAAAGAACTATAGGAGGGGCTATTGTAACATACGCCCTTACATCAATGAATGGTGAGATAGAGTGGGAAGGTGTAGTTCTTTGTGCTATAGGAGTTTTACCACTATGCCTATCTATGTTTGAGAAGAATTAATTTAGTATCTTTACTTAAATTAAATTCACTCAAATGAAAAAGCTAGAGCAAAAAGAGTTAGACACTCTAAAGGAGTCTATGAGACAATACAACGAATGCAAGTTGCAGTTAGGCGAAACCGTTTTACAGCAACAATCCTTAATGAGTAAGGTTGAGGTAATAAAGAGAGAGTCTAAGTCTTACGAGGATTTATTAATTAAAAAATACGGGCAAGACACTGTTATTAATATAGAGACAGGCGAAGTCAAACCTTCAAAAAAAGAATAAGATATGCCTAAGATTAGTTCGTATACAACAAAAGCACCTGCCCTTGGCGATGTGCTTCTAGGGAGTGATGCAGGGACTTCTAACGAAACAAGTAACTTTACTGCAGAAGGTCTTTTAACATTATTTAATAATAATACCGTCCCGGCAACATCTACTGATGCAGGAACAAAAGGTCAGATTGCGGTTAATGCGACACATATATACATCTGCATCTCTACTGATACTTGGATGAGGGCGGCTATAGCTACATTCTAATATAATGGATATTAGAAAGATATCCGTAGGTCCTGACTACAAGTCGGGGGCAATGCATTATATTGTTGGGCAAGATATTCTTAATGCTTCGCATAAGATTCATCTTATTCAGCAAGATAAAACCTCTCAATTCATAAAGGTTTGGATTCGACGGGAGGATGAGGTTATTCTTTGGAAAGAGTTTAACTCTAATATGCCAATTTCAATCGAGTACAATATAAACTTTTAATATGAATAAAGATACCGACTTCCTAAAAGACTCAGCGAAGAGAGCTGAAGAGTCTCGCAATGACACATTCGAGTCGTGGGTAGTAGACTTGGAAGATAAGGACCAACCTGATACTTGCAGTGTCGATGACGATGACTGCGAAGCTTGTGGGTCATAATGAAATCTCCATTTAATTTTATTGTACGCCCTCTAAAGGGTAAGAGATACAATAACACGAAGACCATCGGAGGGATGGAGTTCGTTGTTAGCACTTCTGAGGAAGACCATAAGTTTTCCAATCGTGAGGCTGTTGTTGTAGAGACTCCTATAGATTACAAGGGCTCTATATGTGCAGGGGATATTCTTCTTGTTCATCATAATGTCTTTAAGTTTTATAACGATATAAAGGGTAATCGCAAAAGTGGAAAGAGCTACTTTAAAGATGACCTATTCTTTGTTGATAGCGAGCAGTTCTATCTATATAAAAAAGAAGGAAAGTGGTATAGNCACGATAGATATTGTTTTATAAAGCCTATAGATAAGCTTGACGGTTTCTTAGAGAAGTCTTGTAAGTACGAACCTTTGATGGGAGATATGGTGTATCCAAATGAGTATTTAAAGTCTAAAGGAATTAACGAAGGCGATAGAGTGTACTTTACTCCTAATAGCGAGTATGAGTTTACGGTAGAAGACAAGACTTTATATAGAGTGTTTGACCACCAAGTAACTATGAAAGCTTAATGGTTGGTGTTATAGATGATATAATATTAAATCCTAAGCAGTATGTTAACGATATACTTAACAACCCTTTTATAGATTTCGCTGATGGCGACTATATCTTTAAAGGAATACAACCTAGGGAAGATGATGCTTTTTCAAAATATGTATTAGACAAGTTTAAAGGATATAAGATTGCTTTTAATTTTATAAGACAGTCTCCATACAAGCAGTTAGAGCCTAATTATATTCATACAGATGAAATGATGGGGGATGTAACTGTTTTGTTGTATCTTAATGAAGAATATCCTAAAGGAGCAGGAACAACTATATACAGCCTAAAGGAAGGGATTAAAGTTGTAGATTATAAGTTTAATAGAATGTGTTACTTTGACTCTAAAGAATCTCACTCTAGAAACCTTAAAGATAATTTTGGGGAAGGAGACGAGTCTAGGTTAGTCCAAGTAATATTTTTAAAAAAAATATAATGGATTCAACGGAGTTAAGGAAAGAAATTATAGAAGCAGGTTATAAGGCTGTCAAGCAATTGATTAAAGTTGCTAAGGAGGAGATTATAAAGCCTGACCCTGAGGATGAGTTAGCGGCAGACAAGTTAAAGAACGCTGCAGCCTCAAAGAAGCTATCTATATTTGATGCATTTGAAATACTTAAACGTATTGATACTGAGAAAGATAATATTAAGTTAGAGTCTCAAGGACCTAACAGAACAGATACAAAACAAGGATTTGCAGAGCGAAGGTCTAAATAAATTATACCGTGTAGTCCATGATTACATTCCGTCACGCCCGTTATCTAAGAAGAATAGTGGGCGTAGTTGGGTTTATGGGTATAATTCTGAGTATGACTTTGTTAATATATCTAAGACAGGACAGATAGGTGAGGTGGTAGAGATATCGGGATTAAAGATAGGATTACCTCCCACCCCTAAGGAATGCCACAAAAGACACGACACTAAATCTTTACAGTTTTGGGAACGAGAAGGACTCCCTAAGGAGTTACAAAAAATTAACTCTATATTCCAATGGAATGATATGTCCTCTCCATTTAAAGATAGGTGGGTTGACTATATAGAGTCTGAGTTCGATAGAAGGGATGAGGGGTTTTGGTTTATGAATCAAGGAGACCCCACCTACATAACGGGGTCACATTATATGTACTTACAATGGACTAGTATTGATGTGGGCTATCCTGATTACCGTGAAGCAAATAGAATCTTTTTTATTTTTTGGGAAGCAAGTAGGGCTGATAAGCGTTCCTTTGGAATGGCATACCTAAAGATTAGGCGTTCAGGATTTTCATTTATGGGCTCATCAGAGGCTGTTAATATAGGGACGTTAGCTAAAGACTCTAGAGTAGGGATACTATCAAAGACGGGGTCTGATGCTAAGAAAATGTTTACCGATAAAGTAGTTCCTATATCTAATAGGCTGCCTTTCTTCTTTAAGCCAATTCAAGATGGTATGGATAAGCCTAAGACGGAGCTTGCCTTTAGGATTCCTGCATCTAAGATTACTAAGAAGAATATGTATGACGTATCAGTAGAAGAGTTAGAGGGGTTAGATACGACTATAGATTGGAAGAATACAGATGATAACTCATATGATGGTGAGAAGCTACTCCTACTAGTACATGATGAAAGCGGAAAGTGGATTAAGCCGAATAATATATTAAACAATTGGAGGGTAACTAAAACTTGTTTACGATTAGGTAGCAAGATTATAGGTAAATGCCTTATGGGTTCTACATCTAACGCCTTATCAAAGGGTGGTGGCAACTTTAAGAAGCTTTATGAAGACTCAAGTGTTGAAAGTAGGAATGCTAACGGTCAAACGAAAAGCGGGTTGTACTCTTTATTTATCCCTATGGAGTGGAACATGGAGGGGTTTATTGATAGATACGGAATGCCTGTATTTAAAAAGCCAAAACAACCTGTACTTGGGGTAGATAATGAGATGATAGACAACGGGGCAGTTGATTATTGGGAGGCTGAGGTAGACTCACTAAAGAGTGATGCAGATGCATTGAATGAGTTTTACCGACAATTTCCTCGTACTGAGTCACACGCTTTTAGAGATGAAAGTAAGTCTTCATTATTNAACCTAACTAAGATATATCAGCAAATAGATTATAACGACTCATTAATTATGGAGCACCACGTTACTCGTGGGTCATTCCATTGGAAAGATGGTCAGAAGGATACTCAAGTTATATTTAGTCCTGACACGAGGGGTAGATTCTTGGTAAGTTGGATGCCTAATAAGTCTTTACAAAATAGAAAGGTAAGTAAGAGAGGGCAGTTCTATCCGGGGAACGAACATATCGGGTCGTTTGGATGTGACTCCTATGATATATCAGGAACAGTAGGAGGTAAGGGGTCTAATGGTTCTCTTCATGGGCTTACTAAATTTAATATGGACGAAGCCCCTAGTAGTGAGTTTTTTCTTGAGTACATAGCTAGACCTCAAACTGCAGAGATATTCTTTGAAGAGGTTCTTATGGCTTGTATATTTTACGGAATGCCAATCCTGTGTGAGAATAATAAACCAAGACTACTATATCACTTTAAGAATAGGGGCTATAGGGGATACTCTATGAATAGACCTGACAAGCTTTTTAATAAACTATCAAAGACAGAGAAGGAGTTGGGAGGAATACCAAACTCTTCTGAGGATGTTAAGCAGTCACACGCATCTGCTATTGAATCTTATATAGAGAAACACGTAGGGTTGGATATGATTGGTTCATACAGAGATTCAGATGAGATAGGTTCAATGCCTTTTGCTAGAACTCTTGAAGATTGGGCTAGATTCGATATTAACAACAGAACAAAGTTTGATGCATCTATTAGCTCAGGGTTAGCAATTATGGCTAACCAAAAGCACCTCTACCTTCCCGAACAAAAACAGTCAAAAATAAGTGTTACCTTTGCTAGATACAATAACAAGGGGTCAATTAGTGAATTATTAAGATAGATGAAAGAGGTAAACATTAACATATCGGCTGCCGGTTTTCCTAGTCAACTTGTGTCGGATAGTGAGAAGGCGACTGATGAGTTTGGACTTCAGATAGGGCAGGCTATTCAATACGAGTGGTTTAAAAAGGATTCAAATTCTTGTAGATATTACGACCAATGGAGAGATTTCCATAAGTTAAGATTATATGCAAGAGGTGAGCAGTCTGTAGCGAAGTATAAGAATGAGTTAGCCATAGATGGGGACTTATCTTATTTGAATTTAGATTGGACACCCGTTCCTATACTATCTAAGTTTGTTGATATTGTAGTAAATGGAATGTCAGACAGGCTTTTTAAAGTTAATGCCTACGCAGAGGATGCTATGTCTCAGTCTAAGAGGAGCATATATCAAGACATGATAGAGGGGCAGATGGCTGCTAAGGACGTGCTTACAACTATTCAGGAGAAGTCGGGGATGAATCCGTTTACAATGAATCCTGATGACCTTCCTGAAAATGACGAGGAGCTTTCCTTGTATATGAATTTAAACTACAAGCCTGCTATTGAGATAGCAGAGGAGGAGGCTATTAATACTTTATTTGCTGAAAATAAATACGTTGACCTTAGGAAAAGGTTTGATTACGATTTAACTGTATTAGGTGTAAGTGTAGCAAAGCACGAGTTCCTTCCCGGAGCAGGTGTAAAAGTTAGCTATGTAGACCCTGCAAATGTTATATACAGTTACACTGAAGACCCTCACTTTAAAGATTGTTTTTATTGGGGGGAAGTTAAAACCATCCCAATCATTGAGCTTAATAAGATTGACACATCATTAACTAACGAGGATTTAGAGAAGATTTCTAAATACAGCCAAAGTTGGTACAATTATTATAATACAGCTCAATTTTCTGATAACGATATTTTCCGTAAAGATACAGCTACAGTAATGTACTTCAACTATAAGACTACCAATAAGATAGTCTACAAGAAGAAGTCTTATGATAATGGTAACTCTAAAATGATAGAGAAGGATGACCAATTTAACCCACCTACAGAAATGATGGAGGAGGGTAATTTTGAGAAAGTTGAAAGGACTATTGATGTTTGGTATGAGGGAGTTATGGTTATGGGAACTAACATAATCCTTAAGTGGGAGTTGGCGGAGAATATGGTTAGACCTAAGTCTGCTAGTCAACACGCTATACCGAATTATGTTGCTGTTGCCCCTAGGATGTATAAGGGAGCGATTGAGTCATTAGTAAGAAGAATGATTCCTTTTGCAGACTTAATACAAATAACTCACTTAAAACTACAGCAGGTTATATCTAAGGTAGTCCCTGATGGTGTATTTATAGATGCCGATGGATTAAATGAGATTGACCTTGGGACAGGTAACGCATATAATCCCGAAGACGCTTTAAGGCTGTACTTTCAAACAGGTAGTGTTATTGGTAGAAGCTATACGCAAGATGGTGACTACAATCAAGGTAAAGTACCTATCACTCAGCTAACATCAAATTCAGGGGCTAGCAAGACTCAAATGCTTATAGGTAACTATAATCATTACTTAGGAATGATACGTGCTGTAACAGGCTTAAATGAAGCGAGAGACGGCTCTACTCCTGACCCTAACTCTTTGGTTGGTGTTCAGAAGTTAGCAGCGTTAAACTCTAATACTGCAACAAGGCATATACTTGATGCAAGTCTTTATATGTATAGGTCGTTAGCTGAGGCTTTAACTTATAGAGTGGCTGATGTCTTAGAGTACGCAGACTTTAAAGATGAATTTGCTAATCAGATTGGAAAGTATAATGTTTCTATACTTAAAGATATTAGTGAATTATACATATATGACTTCGGAATCTTTATAGAGGTCTCTCCTGATGAGGAAGAGAAAGCTCAGCTAGAAGCAAACATACAGATGGCTCTATCTAAGGGCGATATAAATCTTGAAGATGCAATTGATATTAGAGAGCTTAGGAATCTTAAACTAGCTAATCAGCTACTTAAGGTTAAGAGAGTTAAGAAGCAAGAGCGTGATGAAAAAATGGCTATGCAGCAACAAGCTATAACGGCACAGCAACAAATAAAATCACAGCAGCTAGCTTCTCAGACAGCCATGCAAAAGATTCAAGCAGAATCTCAGGCGAAGATGCAAATCAAGCAAGCCGAGATTGCATTTGAGATTGAGAAGATGAATAATGAGGCTAAGCTTAAGGCTGTGCTTATGGATAAAGAGTTTGATTTAAATATGAGATTAAGAGGTATATCTGAGAGTGCTTTACAAGAAAGAGAGACTCAAAGAGAGGGAGCGAAGAGTTCTCGTATTAGTCAGCAGAATACAGAACAGAGCAAGTTAATTTCTCAACGGAAGAATAATTTACCTCCTATGACTTTTGAATCGAATGAGGATAGCTTAGATGGGTTTGACTTATCAGAGTTTAGCCCAAGGTAATCCGTCTAAAATATAAATAAATTTTGTTTAACTTTGCATAAACTCAAATCAAATGGAAATTAAAGTAAAGTCATTAGAGGCTGTAGAACAGAAATCAACAGCAGAAATTGAAGAGGGATTACTTCAGAAGCATGAAGAATCCGTAGAGGGTACAGATAACGGCAATGAAGTAGGGGCAGGCAATGATAGTTCTGAATCTACCCAAGAGCAAGAAGAGGTACAGGGAATAACTGAAGAGCAAGTTCTTTCACATATTAGAGAAAGGTATAATAAGGAGATTACATCAGTAGATGAGTTGTTCGAAGAGCGTGAGGCTCAAGAAGAATTACCTGAAGATGTGGCTGCTTATTTTAAATATAAAAAAGAAACGGGAAGAGGTATTAGCGATTACGTTAAGTTACAGCGTGATTTTAATGATATGAATCCTGATGATTTAATAAGAGAATATCTTAAGACAACTGAGACTGCTCTTGATGATGATGACATACAATCATTAATGGAAGAGTATTCTTACGATGAAGACTTAGATGATGAGTCTGATATTAAGAAGATTAAGATATCTAAGAAAAAAGCTATTGCTAAGGCTAAGAATTTTTTCAATGAGCAAAAAGACATTTACAAGCAACCCCTTGAGTCAAGGGCGGAAGCTTTGTCTAACGGCGAACAGGAACAATACCAAGCTTATAAGCAATACTTAAATGAGGCTGTTACGCAACAGGAGGAGACTAAACGTAAGTCTGATTGGTTTACCAAAAAGACTGATGAGGTATTCAACAATGAGTTCAAAGGTTTTGAGTTCAATATTGGGGAAGACCAATTAACATTTAGTCCCGGAAATGCAGATGACATTAGAAAAGCTCAACTTTCGCCTATGAATTTTGTTAACAAATACTTAGACGATAAAGGGTTAATGAATGACGCTGCAGGATACCATAGAGCGTTAGCAGTCGCAATGAATCCTGAGAAGTTTGCTCAATTTTTTTATGAGCAAGGAAGGTCAAGTGCAACGGAAGACGTTATGAGAAAGACAAAAAATATAAATATGACTACTCGTAACGCCCCTATGTCAACACCTAAATCGGGGACGCAGTTTAAATCTTTAAATGATGATTCAGGTCGAGGTTTAAAGATTAGAAGTATTAAAAGAAAATAAATTTTAAAAAAACAAAAAAATGGCAGTAGATGTATCACCGGGCTATGACTTACAACCTAGCTCAGAGCAAGTTGCTTTAGCGAGTAACTATATTACAAACTTTGATTTCTTGAATCAGTATCTTCCTGATACTTATGAAAAGGAATTTGAAAGATACGGTAATCGTACCGTAGCATCTTTTCTACGTTTAGTAGGAGCAGAGATGCCCTCTAACTCAGACCTTATTAAGTGGGCTGAGCAAGGAAGATTACATACTAAATACACAAGCTGTGCTTCGGATGGGGCAGCAGCAGCAGACACTGCAACTATTACGGTATCCGATTCCGGAGTTACAGGTATCGCCGTTCGTGTAGGGAATACAGTTATGATTTCCGATAATGCAGGAGCAGGAAGCAACAAAGCAATTGTTACTGACGTAAATACTAGCGCAGGAACTTTCGATGTTTCTTACTATGAAGCCGCCGGACAAGTAGGTGGTACAGGTCTTACTAGAACTGTATTTATTTATGGGTCTGAATTTGGAAAAGGAACAACCGGGATGGAAGGCTCTTTAGAGTCTGAAGACGTATTCTTTGACAACAAGCCTATTATCCTTAAAGATAAGTACTCTGTATCAGGTTCTGATATGGCACAAATCGGATGGGTTGAGGTTACTACAGAGAATGGAGCAGCAGGATACCTTTGGTATTTAAAGTCAGAGCACGAGACTCGTCTACGTTTTGATGATTACTTAGAGACAGCTATGTTGGAAGCAGTTCCTGCAGAAGCAGATTCAGGGGCAATTTTAGAAACAGGTATTGCAGGTTCTGATGGCGTATTCTATGTAGTTAAAAATAGAGGTAATGTATGGTCGGGAGCAAACCCAACTACTTTAGCAAACTTCGATACTGTCATCCAACGTCTTGACAAGCAAGGTTCTATCGAAGAGAATGTTATCTTTGTTGACCGTCAGTTTGGGTTCGATATTGATGATATGCTAGCAGCTCAAAACTCTTACGGAGGAAGTGGTACTTCATACGGTCTATTTGATAATGACAAGGATATGGCGTTGAACTTAGGATTCACAGGATTCCGAAGAGGATACGACTTCTACAAGTCTGATTGGAAATATTTAAACGACCCTACAATGCGTGGTGGGCTTTCGTCTATTGCAGATTCAGGCTTCATCAATGGGCTTTTAGTTCCTGCAGGTTCGACTACAGTGTATGACCAAGTGTTAGGAAAGAACGCTAAGCGACCTTACTTACACGTGCGTTACCGTGCTTCAGAAACTGAAGACAGACGTTACAAGACTTGGATTACAGGTTCAGCAGGTGGTGCTTCTACCTCTGACTTAGATGCAATGGAGGTTAACTTTTTGTCTGAGAGAGCTGTATGTACCTTAGGGGCAAACAACTTCTTCTTATTCGAATCGTAGTATATTTAAAAAGAGAGTCCGTTTGAACGGACTCTCTTTATTTTTTAAATTCAAATTAAATTCAAATGAAAAAAACAGTAGAGTATACAGATAAGCAGTATAAGTTAGTAGGTCAATCTACCCCGCTAACATTTATTCTAACATCAAGAAGCACAAGAAGAGTTCCGTTATTATGGTTTGACGAGAAAGAGGGAGTTAATAAACCACTTCGATATGCCCGTAACCAAAAGAGTCCTTTTGAGGATGAGCAAGATGGGAACGCAATATTAGAGCCTATTATATTTGAAGACGGGTTCTTAACTGTTCCAAAAAACAACCAAGTTTTACAAAAGTTTTTAGAGGTACACCCTTCAAATGGAATTAAGTATTCATTAATTGATAAAGCTAAAGAGGCTATTGATGTTGTTGAGGACCTTAATCTAGAGGTTGACGCTTTAATAGCAGCTCGTGAGTTATCTATTGACCAAGTTGAGGCTATTACTCGTGTAGCATTTGGTACAGACCCTAGATTAATAACGTCATCTGAACTTCGGAGAGACATTATTTTATTTGCTAAGAAAGACCCTAAAGGGTTCTTAGATTTGGTTGGAGATGCTTCTTTACATATTGACTCAAAGGTGCAGTCATTCTTTGATAATAGCATTTTAACTTTTAGAAAAAATAAGAAAGAGGTATTCTTTAATACCCCAAGTAATAAGAAGAGAATGCTCGTCATCCCATTTGGTGAAGACCCACTATATGTGGTATCTTCATATCTACAGAGTGATGAAGGGTTAGAGGTCTTAGAGTTTTTAGAAAAGGTCTCAGAGACTAAGTAGTATAAAGAGGGAGCAGAAACGCTTCCTTTTTTTTTATTATCTTTGTGCATATTAATAGTCTAATATTAAGAGATGGCAAAATTTTTAGGTGTACCAAATAGAATGTCAAATGGAGCTTTCACTGAGTTCGCCACCACGGGTGCTGAGTTAGTTGTAAACGGGGACTTCTCATTTGGGACTGACCAATGGACTGCTACTAATGCTACATTAACAGAATCAGGAGGAGAATTAACTGTAACTGAAACGGGTGGCACGTTATATGGCGAGGCAAAGCAATCCGTACCTATAGAAAAAGGTAAGGCTTATGTTGTGACTGTGACTCTTAAGTCCGAGGCTTTAAATGCTGTTGATGTTGAGATAACTTCAGGGTCAAGTGTTGGGGGTGGTATGTTTGTTGATGGAACAGCTACAACATCTACAGCTTTTGTAACTCAGCAATATAGATTTGCAGCATACACCGATACAGCAGGTATATCATTAAGGGCTATAACTACTACTATCGACGAGACAGGGGTGTTTAGCGAAATCTCTATAAAGGAAGCACTTTATAGTATTAGTGATGACGAGTCGGTTGTTAATGGTGATTTTATCACTGACACGGATTGGACTAAAAATGGTGGAGCTACAATTACAGGAGGTGCAGCCTACATACCTACAGGAGGTGCGTGGGTATCTCAAGGTATTGGTGCAGAAGTAGGACGAATCTATAACTACACTTTAGTAGTCAAATCAGATGCGGGAGCGGGTGCTTTGGAGATTATTAGCGACCTTGTAGTTGAACATTATGAAAGCATACCATCCGCTTACACCACCTATACGGGTACTTTTATAGCGGGTGATGGTGATATTAAATTACGAGAAGAGGGTGATGGCGGCGGAGTTTATGTTGACAGCTTATCAGTAAAAGCTGCAGTATATAACAACTTACAATCTACAGGGGAAAGCTTCCTTACTACAGCTAAGGTTGGAGATGTTGTATTTAACACCTCTGATAATACTGAGGCGGTTGTAACTGAAGTGGTTGATGATAATACGTTAACGCTATCTAATGAGAACTTATCTTTTGAGAAGAGCGGTAGTAAATCTTGGACAACATTCGCCGCTAATGGAGACACGAGAGGGAATACTATCTTTAAGATAGACGACTTTATGATGTCAAATTATGATTTATCTACTGCCTTCTCTAACACTACTTGGTTTTTCTTTTCAGGAGGAGTGTACGCAAGTAAGCTTGTGTTTACATCTCTAAATATGGCTACTGACTCTGAGTTTGTCTCAAATGTTATAGAGAGAAACATTGAAGTACTTAATAGTAAGTCTGCAACCGTAACAAGATTAGATATACCTTTAAATGAATTTAGGGATAGTATATATAATGAGGTTTTAGCAATATCCACGATAACAACATCTTAAGACTAAATAGTAATGGCAAAATTTTTAAAACTTAATAAGGCTTATCAAATAAATCACCTTTTAGATAACCCTGACTTTGACGAGTATGGTCCTGAAGCGGTTACTAATGGTGATTTTAGCGACGGAATAACGGGATGGTCTCCTGCTGATTCCGGCTCACATATATCTATATCCGACGGTGAACTAAAAGTCACTAACCGTGATAGCACTGCATCAATGGCTACTACTAGTGTAACTATAGTGGATGGTAAGACGTATTCAGTAACCTATAAAAGCTCTCAAGGAAATTCTTCTAGTGCTATATCTAGTATGGGGTTTGGCTCTACAGCGGGGAATATGAGCCTATCGGGGCAGTCTACAGCGATAAGTTTTGATAGCAATGGGGTTCACACCCATACTTGGCTAGCCACCTTATCAGGCGTTGTTTATTTTACGTTAAAAATTGATTCGACAACAGAGGATGACTATATGCTCTTTGATGATGTTTCTATAAAAGAGTCAGGAGATGTACAGACTGTAGAGAACGGGTGGTTTTCAGGTGTGGTAAATGGAGCTATTTCAGATTCATACCCTACTGACCAATGGGACACTTACATTCCGGGCGGTGTTCCGACCACATCGGCGATTGAATCCGAAAAACTTACTATAGATACCGCTTTTACTAATAGTGGTGCGGCACTTTCTGTACCAACAGTTAGTGGTGCAGAGTATAGGCTTACTATTGATTCTGTTACGAAAATTAGTGGTAACGACTTAGGTCCTGCTACAGTAAATATTAATTTGATTGGAAATGTAGACTGTACAGACGGTTCAGCAGACTTCGTATTTACGGCTGTAGGAGACACTTCAACTATATATTTTAGAGCAGGGAACAATAATTCAGGAAAGGTCACGTATAAAGGAATATCTGTAACGGCTACAAATAAATTTGCTAATGATTGGACAAGAGCAAGTTCGGGAGTATCTGAGTCGGGGAATATGTTTGACTTTAATTTCGCCAATAACACTTTAACAATGAGTAGCCCTACCGATTCGGTGTATGTTATGAAAAACACAGGGGCTGTAACTAGTGGCGAGAACTATGCTGTTAATTTCAATGTAAGGTCAATCAGCGGAACGCCTACAGTGCAAATTTATAATGGCAGCACTTATCTAACTGTTATTCCTAAAGAAGGAGATAATAAGTTTCTATTTGATATGGGTGGCTCAGGAGCACAAGACCTTTCTTTTGGAATTAAAAGTGACGACTCGGCAGACTACATAATTCTTAATAGCATAGATTTAAGTTTAATTAAGAATCAACCTAAGCTAATAGGTATTGATACTATTACAAGGGTTGATGCTCCCGATACAAATACTGTCGATTTGCTTTATACGAATACTCCAAGTGGTAGTGATTTTCTCTCTATCACATATGACGGAGAAAGTGCGTCCTCTGTTTTTCAAATGAGAAACTTCTTTCAAGACAGTATTACTAGACTATCCGCCTTTAGCGACACAAATAAAATCCTTAACATTAATCCTCCTGTGGATATTGAAGATATTATAGCGGGGTAATGTGATGATATAATATACTACTAAAGGGCTCTATGGGGGCTCTTTTTTTTTTGCGTATATTTGTAAAAAGATTTTAAAATGATTGATTCAGTTAGAACCACAGTCCTTGCTGTACTAAACAAGAACAACTACGGATACCTTTCTCCTTCTGATTTCAACCTGTACGCTAAGCAGGCTCAGTTAGAGATATTTGAGAGCTACTTCTATGATTATAATAATCAATTAAATCAAGAGAATATACGTAAGTCAGGTACTGATTATGCAGATATATCTAAAGGCATTCTTGAGGCAATAGACTTGTTCTCTGTAACTAAGACTTTAGAGCAAACGCCATCATTGGTAAATGATTATTTTATGCCATCAGTTGCTACAACAGGCTCAGACTACTACCTTATAAATAAGGTTTTATGTTTATGTAAAAAGCCTCAGTTATTAAATAACAATGAATTTAAATCGGGTGATTATTGGTACTTAAGTGATTCATCGGTAGCTATTGATAATACAACTGAAACTTTGGATTTTACAGCCGCACCTCTAGATACTTATACCGATACTACCTATAGGGTTTTTGAAAATGGTAAACATTATGTGGCAATAATTGATATAGAATCTTTATCATCAGGTAAGATAGCTTTTGTCGCTAATGGTGATGCTGCTACCTATAGTGCTGAATATACTACTGCGGGTGTATATACTCACAACTTTACAGTTACCACGACAGTTACCGGGGTGTTTGAAGTCTTTGCTAAAGATGCGTCAGCCACTACAGCAGTGATAAACAGTATTGATGTTTATGAAGTTGAGTTTAGAGATGTAGAGAGAATTAGTCAGGGTAAGATTTCAGCACTTAACATATCACCTCTTACCGCTCCTAGTTGTGAGTTTCCCGCATATACTACTGAAGGTGTGACTATGACTATACATCCATTGACAATTAACGGCACAGGAGATATAACGTGTCAGTATATACGATACCCTAAAGACCCCGTGTGGACATATAGTTCAACTCTCGTTGGGCAAGCCCCATTATTTAATGCATCTGCTGCAGATTATCAAGATTTTGAGTTACCACTAGATAATCAAAATGATTTGGTAGTTAAAATACTTCAGTATGCAGGGGTAGAGGTACGTGAGGATATGGTCTATAAGTTTGGAAAAGTAGAAGAGCAAGAAAATAACATAGAACAATAACAATGGCATATATATCTCAACACCAATACTACGAAAATAGCGGTAAAACTCCTGAGAATAAAGATTGGGGGTCGTATCAATACGTTAGCTTAAGAGATGTAGTAAATAATTTTATGCTAATGTATCAAGGAAACCACTCCCTTGTAAATAACGAGGAGAGGTATAAGGTTCTGTTTCACGCAAAACGTGCAATACAAGAGCTTAACTACGATGCGTTTAAGGAAATTAAAGCTATTGAGCTAACCCTATCCGATAGCGTAAGATATATATTACCGTCAGATTATGTTAATTGGGTTAGAGTATCAATGTTTGAAAACGGAGTTCTATATCCGTTAACAGAGAATATTAATCTAACTACTGCTCAGGGTTATCTGCAGGATAATAACTACGACCTTCTATTTGATGAAAATGGTAGCGTCTTAAAATCAGAATACTCAGAGTTAGATTTTGCTAGAATAAAAGGGACTAAGAAGAGTATATATCTAAATAGCTCTAGCCCTTTTAATGGTGATGAGGGATACTGCTATAATGGTTCTTGGTACTTTGACTTTCAGATAGGAGCTAGGTATGGTTTAAATACTGAGACAGCTAATTGCAATCCTACATTTAAGATAAACCCAAAAGCAGGGGTGATAAATTTCGACTCTACTATGTCAGGGAAGTCTGTAATCCTAGAGTATGTCTCTGATGGTATGGAGGGTGGTGATAACTCACTTATAACAGTAAATAAATTATTTGAAGACTTTGTATATGCGTACATACAATACGCTATATTAAACAGTAAGCTTGGGGTTCAAGAGTATATAGTCTCTAGGGCTAAGAAGCAAAAGATAGCGTTGCTACGTAACGCTAAAATCAGAATCAGTAACATACATCCCGGTAGATTGCTTATGAATCTAAGAGGGCAAAGCAAGTGGATTAAGTAGTATGGGCAATAGTAAAAGAAACTTTGTAGCCGGAAGGATGAATAAGATGACTGATGAGCGTCTTGTTCCTAACGGAGAGTACGTTGATGCAATGAATGTTCGTCTTGGCTCTACTGAGGGCTCGGAGGTTGGTTCTGTTGAGTCGTCGAAAGGGAATGATATGTTAACTGCAATCTCTTTAGGCGTATATGGGATTACTCAATATTCTTTGAGTGCTAGTGCTAGGTGTATTGGGGCTTTTGAGGATGGTGCTTGTGAGACTATTTATTGGTTTATACATGATAGCGACGCTTCATCTACAGCCACCGGGAAGGCAGACCTGATAGTATCGTATGATACTAAGGTTAAAAGTTCTGAGTATCATATTGTGAGTTTTCAAAATTCTGAAGACACACTAAATACTACGTTAAACTTCAATCCAAAATATCTTATAACTAATGTTAATAAGGTTGGTGAGTTATTATTTTTTACAGACAACTACAATCCTCCAAGGAAAATAAATGTAAGTAAAAACTATCCTTACCCAACAGGTATAGATAGCGTAGACGAATTTGACTACAATGATTTACTAGTTGTTGTTGACCCTCCCGCCCAAGCTCCGTTAGTATCAGCTATTGATAGCAACATTACAGACACCTTCATGGAGGAGAGGTTTATTTGTTTTGGGTATAGATATAGATATGCTGACAATGAATACTCAGCTACATCGCAATTTACAAACCCTAGCTTTACCCCTAAACCTTTTAGCTTGTCTACAGAAAGCTATCTGAATGACGGGATGGTTAACAGTTCGAATACGGCAGATGTTGTTTTTTACACAGGAGGACCACAAGTAAAGGCTATTGACATTCTTTTTAAGGAGTCAGACTCAAGCATAATTAAAGTTATTGAGTGTTTAGATAAGGATAGATTAAATTATTCTGATTACACAAGCTACACGTACTCATTTATTAATAGTAAAATATTTACAGTCCTTTCAAGTTCAGAGATATTACGCTTGTACGATAATGTCCCTTTGCTTGCAAAGTCTCAGACCTTAATGGGTAACCGTATTATGTATGGAAATTATGTTGACGGATATGACTTAGCTCGTGATGGGATTGGAACAAGGCTAAATTATTCTATAGACACTACAAATACTAATATTGAACTTAGCGAATTAACTAGTTCTGTAGCATCAAAAACATATGCCATTGATTCAGCCGAATCTTCTAATGGTACGGTTATAGTTGATTTAGAGCCTGTTAGCAATAACTTAACAAAAGGTGCTGTAATTTCATTTTCATTTACAGTAACCGGAGGTACATTTTCAGGTATTCCCGATGACCCCGAAACAACAACTAGTGGCTTAGAGGTAGGGTTTACTTATAGATTACTTCAGGATTTTGCTAACGTGTCAGACCTTGTTACTTCTCCTGATTTTCAATCCAAGATAGGGGTTGAAGGTGCAATTGAGGCGGTTGATAGTTCTTGCGACGGAAGTACCTTTACAGATGTTTTCAACTGTGCCTTACCAAGTTCTCTATCTGACTTTTCGAAGTTTGAGAGCGGGATTACCGCATCTTTGCAGCCCATTACAGCCGTAGTATCAGGTAATTCATTATCTATAACTATATTAGCAATGGGCTATACAACCGACATCGCAACTCCTACTGCTGCCAATTCTGTTTATGAGTATTATGATATTAGCCTAGCTGAATTTTATTTTCAAGAGGTAGGTAGCCCTACTAGCTTACATAGTAATAGAGGTTATGAGGTTGGTATTGTATATATGGATGAGTTTAATAGAGCAACAACAGCTTTAGTTAGCCCACAAAACACAGTATATATTCCTTGCTCTGCAAGTACTACACAAAACAAAATTAAAGTTAACATACCAACATCACAATTAGCTCCTGATTTTGCTAGTAGATATAAGTTTGTAATTAAGCCTGATGGTGAAAACTATGAGACCATATATTCACAGTTATACTTCGTTGACCCTGCTGACAACTCAACATACTTCAAGCTAGAAGGAGAGAATATAGCTAAGGTAGAGGAAGGGGATAGATATATAATCAAGAGAGACTCGCAAGGGGCTATGGGTAATTGTGCTATAGCAACTGTTTTAGAAAAGAAGTCTCAAGAGAATGATTTCATTTCTCCTGTTGATGGAGATGATAATGTAGTCCCAACTCCTTCGGGGGTATATATGAAGATGTTTGCTAATGACTTTTCTACAGTTTTAGGTGATGATGCAACTATATTACCGGGAAGACAACACGCTGAAGAAAACTCAGGAGGGGAGATAGTTTACCTGCAATATAAAGGCTTTGGTACTGAGGATGAAAGTGGGAATTTCGACAACTTAGACATACCTTCAGGCTCTATTATTAAGATTGATTTTGATTTATATAGAAACGAGCACGGGAGCGGTAATTCTTGCGAGTATAGAAGCTATAAGCTTAAGAGAGAGTTTGTGTCCTCAAATGAATATGCCAATATAATTGATTGGTGGAATGGAGATAATATAGGTTCTATAATTAACACGGGGACTAAAAGCCCTACGTCAATTAATAATATCTACAACTCCGATTTGGCTATAGATGAGGGAGATATAGATGCCTTTGAAGATAGCGGTTCTTTAGGCACTAACCACTATAGATGGTATAAAGACGAAACTACCTCTGAGATTAGGTTTTTAATGAGCGGAACTAAGTCTTGTTCGGGTAGCGGTAGTGATGCTAATATAAGAGCTACCTTCGAAGTATATAGAGCTCAGAATTTAATTGTATTTGAGACTGAACCTGTAGAGTCTCTACCTGAGATTTGGTATGAAGGTCAGGATTCGTATCCAATTGATACTACCACAGGCTACCACTTAGATGGTGGTAATTTTGCAAATGCTGAAGACCAAGACCAAACCTCTACTCTTCCTGCGATATTACACTTAAACTTTTCTAACTGCTATACTTTTGGTAATGGGGTTGAAAGTTTTACTATTAGAGATTCAGTTAAAGGTAAGGCAATGAGAATAGGTAATCGTGTTACTACGGTATCTGCTCAAGAAACCAAGGAATCACATAGAAAGACTGACATTACTTATAGCGGAATATATAATGATGAGACCAACCTTAATAGATTAAATGAATTTAACTTAGGGTTAGCCAACTTTAAATCTCTTGAAGACTCTTTTGGTCCTATCAATAAAATGTATGCTCGTGAAACCGACATACTTGTCTTGCAAGAAGATAAAATATCCTACGTTCTATCGGGTAAGAATTTATTATCAGATGCGTCAGGAGGTGATGTGCTAACGTCAGTGCCTGAGGTTTTAGGAAAGCAGATAGCTCGACTAGAAAATTATGGCATTAGCGATAATACAGAGAGCTTTGCTGCCTACGGTCATGACAAGTTCTTTACTGATGCCAAGAGGGGTGCAGTAATACAGCTTAAAGGAGGAGGTCATGCCAATGAGTCTCTAACAGTAATATCCGATATGGGTATGCGTAGTTGGTTTAGAGATTTGTTTACTGAAAGTTTTGACACGCAAAAGCTAGGGGCTTATGACCCGTACATGAATGAGTATGTTCTATCTAATAACGATATAAGTTTACCTTCAGAAGATGAGTGTATCCCTTGTGGTCAGAAGCAGTCTTTTGTCTTAAATGACGATGACAGCCTTTCTTACTGCATAGATATGCCTACAACCCTAGGTTTAGTGGACTTTGCCTTCCAAGTCCCTATTGCCGCCCCTGTTAATCTAGAGGTTACATGGGATGGAATCGTACAAATTAACGACGAAATGTCCGGCTTAGGGACGCACTCTTTTGATAAAGATAAGCAGCTCCCGTCTAAGGTTTATGTTACGATTTCTAAAATTGATGGCTTGGACGCTACGTTTGACATTACCTCTAATTGTCCTGCAGGAAATGAGCTTACGGTTTTTGATATTGTTTTAACCAATAACGATGATTCGGGAAAAACTCTACACCATAATTGGAGTTATGATAGTGATGGGCTTACTACGTACAGCCCCGAACAGATTATCAATTTCGCCGAGAACTCTAGCGACCTTATATTTTCATCTACCTATGAATCAAGTACAGGAGAGCAAGGAGATGGTAATATTCCCATTAAAGGGAACACGGTAACTATGACCACTAATAAGTGGACCTCTGATGACTATTCGAATAGTGCGGGGGATAGGTTTATGTACGTATCTACAAGTACATTATACCCAAACACTGCAGAGGGATTAAGTGATTTATTAGATGATATAGCAGGCGGAGGAGTGGGTAGAGGAACATTAACCCCTACAGTAGACTACAGTAGGTATCACGCTGAATTTTTATTATATGACGGGGTATACGATTATATATACTTAGTTTGGGATTTACGTACCATTAACCCCACCTTACTATGTCATCAGGCGGGGGATGAGAGTAGCGCAAACCTAGAAGAGGTATGCTGTCAATGTGCTTGTGTATCAGCAACCTCTCAATATATGGTGTCTAACACAGGTTCGTCTACAGTGTTAGTACTTTATAATAATGGGGTCGATGATACTACATTATTAGGTAATACTAGTCAACTTATATGCTCTACTACTAGACCTACTTTTACACCTACTTCTGCTGAAGGGGTTACAATAACTATTAAAGAATGTGATTGCTAATGGGGGAATTTGGAGAATATTATTTAAACGGAATAAACCTAGAGAGCTCTACGGCGGTATACACTAGCGATGTTATGACTACCTTAGCCCCTACGGGTTACTACTCTGATGGAGAAGTTACTAGATTTCAGAGTTCGGGCGGTCTAGGCGTGGAATTACTTACTAACGGAGAGCTTGCCCCTCCGGGGACAGGGTGGACCACTGTTGACGTAGGCGTTTCGGGGTTTGCTTTTGGGTTTTTGCTTGTAACGACTCTTAATGCTACAACTACTAATTTAGCTCGTGTTAAGCAAACAAGCTCGTCAATTACAGAGCCCTTAAAAACGTATGTGTTGGAGTATCAGATTTCAGCTATAGGGGGAACACCTACATTTCAATACCACAATGGATATGAGTTTGTCTCAGGACCTTCTACGGTTGACACTCATACTATTGAGTATACGAGGCTTGGAGACTCTGATGAGTTTAAAATAAATATACAAGGCTTGAGTAATACCGATACTATGCGTTTTACTGAGATGTCTTTAAAAGAAAAAGAGCCTGATGGGTTAAAGCCTATTGTAGATTGCCCTCTATGCTCAACTGTTTCGTGTACTACGCAAGTTTCAATATCCTCATTATATAGTGGTAGGTATCTATTAGAGACAACTTTTGGGTCGGCTGTAGGTGCTATTAAGGTCACCGTAACAGGAGTGTCCAATAGACCTTTAGGTATGTATTTAGAGCACAGTGATACGGGAACTAAATACATGAGCTTTTCAACAACCGGAGTCCCCGGAGCTGCTTACCCCGATATAATTGAAGCTTCAATCCCTGCCTCATTATCGTATTTTTATTCTACAGGTGGGGCAGATGACTGTTCTAATTGGAATGATGTTTTAATGGATGGTGGACAGGTTACTTATGATATGTATTCATACAATCCTACAACTGATGAGTTTGAATTTACAGGTGATACTGAAAGTAGTGGGGTGATAAACAGGATACCGACTGCACTTCTTGAATATACTGCAGGAAGCCTTATCCAATATATCCCTAAAGCAGATGTTGCTGATATCACTTTAATTGGTCAGTTTGATTTTCCGTGTGGGGCAAGTTCTTTATCTCAGTCACCTACTATTAATATTCAGTGTCCTGAAGTATTACCTACAATTAATCAGATTTCTTTGCGATTCGCCACAAGCGTCTTAGCCTGTGAATCATCAAGTTTAACTCAAGTTGAGTATCACGGGGTCGTTAGAGGAACTTCGGGTGTCGAAATAGCGGTAAGAGATTTTATGTTCCAAGACACTAACGCTGAAGATGTATTAGTTGACGGATGGTATAAAACATACGGCACAAAGCTAGAAGGAGTTGATGAAACTCACGGGGTATTCGAGATTGCCAACGGAGTGGTTAAAACGATTCTAGATTGTGTCCCTTAATAATATTAATATATCTAAATGGCGAACTATACATTAACATACAGCGAAAGAGCTAAAGGATTTCCATCTTTCTATAGCTACTATCCCGAATTTATAGTAGGGATGAACAACTACCTATACAGTTTTAGTGGCGGGCAGTTATATAGGCACAACACAAATGATACTCATAATGAGTATTACGGAGCGACGACAAGCTCTATGATAAAGACTGTTATAAATGAGTCCCCTTTAGATAATAAGCTCTTTAAAACGCTTAATTTAGAGGCAACAGATGCTTGGGATGTGTCCTTGCTTACAGATGTAGGCTCACAAACAAGTACTATTACTAGCACTTCATTTGTAAAAAAAGAAGGGGATTGGTTTTCCTATGTTCGTAATGATGGTGTAGACGCATCGGGAAGTAATTTAACAGAGTCTGACTATAAGTCTAGGGCTACAGGAGGTATCGGAGAAGCTTTAGCTGTTAGCGGAGGTCCTACATATTCTATAGAGTTTAAAATTACTGTTGATTTAAGTAGCAAAGTTTGTGTAGGTGACTTTATATATGCCGCAACCGAAGGCGACACTGAAGCTAGATATGTAGGTCAGATTCTAACTATTACTCCTCAGTACGAAGCTGTTCCACATTCAGTTACACTTACTGTTGATTCCTCTGTTGGCTCAGGAGTAGCTCCTTTGGTAGATGATTTTATTTTATACGCTAAAAATACTACCGCTGAATCAATGGGAGTCTTAGGTCATTATGTTGAGGTTACATTAACCCTGCCTACCTCAGTAACCTCTTCTAGCGAGTTGTTCGCTATAGAGTCTGAGGTTATGAAAAGCTATCCTTAAAATTTAGTATCTTTGCTATTAAATGAAATTTACTATAAAACCACTACAATACGAAGACTACGACCTCATTCTTACAGGATGGTGGAAGGCTTGGGGTTGGGAAGCTCCTAATAGAGATTTCCTCCCTCAAGATGGTAAGGGTGGTATTATGGTGTGGGATGGAGATACGCCTGTATGTGCAGGGTTTTTATATAGTACCAACTCAAAGGTAGCGTGGGTAGATTGGATTATATCTAACAAGGAGTATAGAGAATTACGAAAAGAAGCACTTATGGTTTTAATAGAATCGTTAACATCTATTGCAAAGAACTTAGACAATAAGTTTGCTTATGCCTTAATAAAGCATAATGGTCTTATAAATGTATACGAGAAACAAGGGTACACTCAGGGTGATTCATATAATAAAGAAATGATTAAAGCATTGTAATATGGCAGTAGCAACAGCAGCAGCAGTAGTATTAGGAGCAGCTTCAGCGACTATGTCTTTCGTTCAAGCAGGAAAGCAAAGTAAACTAGCAAGGAGTGCACAGAGAGATGCAGACGAAGCTTTTGCGGCTGCAGAAAAACAAATGGATATTAATTATATGGAGCAGCTTAGCATTTCTAAGCAACCGTATTTAGCTCAACGTGAAGCTTTAAATCAAGTTGCTAGCCAAGCGATAGGTGTGGGTGCTGAGTCTGAAAGACAAGCAGCAGCTACGGCAGGAAGGGTTCTTGCTCAGTCGCAAAAATCAGAGCAGGCTATAACAAATCAGCAGATTAAAGAGATTCAAGGACTTGAAACATTAGTGGCTACTGAAGAAGGCTCTCTTAGAGATAAGAGGGCAGAGCTTAACCTTGCTCAGGCAGAAGGGGCGGGGATAGCCGCAGCTCAAGCTATGAATGCTAGAAACAAATCTCTTCAAGCAGGAGTAACAAGCCTTGGGAATATGGCAACAAGTCTTTATAAGGGCTCTGAGTTGTATTCTCAAAATCCCGACACTCCGGACACCACAACCACTCCGGAAATAAATTG
>JGI25136J39404_1000090_pt1 | contig 25542 bp, 19 predicted proteins | sample ETNvirome_6_1000_FD_39404 | JGI IMG/M metagenome (IMG submission 39404)
TGCGTTCCCACCCCTGTCTGCGTCCCCACCCCNTCTAATCCCGATGGNTCNGCCAATACTTCCATTGTGGAGTCCGTTTTAGCCGCCATAGGGAAGGCGGAGTGTGCGGTGGTCCTAAAATCCACCGTGCCTCCCGGCTTTACCGAGGCGGAATCCGAGAAGTTGGGACGGGGCATCATATTNAATCCCGAGTTTCTTACGGCAGCCAACGCAGCAGCCGATTATGCCAACCAAAACCATACCATTTTGGGTGTCGCTGATATTGGAACCATAAATCATCACGAAAGATTGGTCACCAAAGTCCTAAAGACGGCTTTGCCCACTTCTGTGATGATTCATACAAAGTCCCGCACGGCAGAATTGGTCAAATACGCTCGTAATGCTTTCTTGGCCACAAANGTTTCTTTCGCAAANGAAATCTATGCCTTAGCGGAAGCCCTCAACATCCCCTATCCGGAAGTGGAGTCCCTTATGGTATTAGACCCGCGTATCGCCCCCTCTCATCTAACCGTCCCCGGTTGGGACGGGAGCCTTGGATTTGGTGGAGCCTGTTTTCCCAAAGACACCGCCGCACTATTGGCGGTCTTGAAGACATTACAATTACCTCACAAAACCTTGGAGGGAGCCATTCAGACCAACCAGCGAGTCAGGAAGGGATGGACTTCTCTTACTATCGGAGTAACGGCTGGAAGTTTTGATTTACTTCATGCTGGCCACATCCGAATGTTGGAAGATGCAAAGACTGTGTGCAACTATCTTATTGTCCTCTTACAGTCAGACCCAACTCTTGACCGGCCACACAAGAATGCTCCTGTGCAAAGTTTGGAGGAAAGACAAACACAATTAGCAGCAGTATCCTATGTGGATGAGATATTGACCTATGATACCGAAGAAGATTTGCACCAACTGTTGAAGAACATTTCTCCGGACATCAGAATCCAAGGCAATGATTGGCAAGGAAAGGGATATACAGGACAGGATTTGGATATTCCCATTCACTACCACGACAGACTTTCGCATACCTACTCCACCAGTAACCTCAGAAAACGCATACAAGAGTCGGAATATCCGAAAACATCCGATTAGCGGGTCCGAATGCTTTAAGTATCAGGGACGCAGATGTGACGGTATGGCTTACTTCATCCGCCGTTACCAAAAAGGGGTAGCCCAATCCGGAACCCAAGATGTCTTCGTATCAGAAAGTGAAATCCCCATTCCGATGTTTTGCGAAATGGCGGAGATGATTGGACCCGGGAAATATATCCTTGGTCAGCGTGGAGAGGGCATACGGGGATTCAAGAAGATAACCGACACTCTTGTTCCCGAAGAACCTGTCCGAATCTTTGCTGCGGAAGATGAGTCAGAAAATGATGACACCGATTCAACTAAAGATGATACACCCGACATCACTCCCGAATTAGTGGAGAAGAAAGAAAAGGCCACCTCACCTCCGCCAGCCCTTGCTGCGGAACGGGATACCATTTCCGTGCGGCGCACGGAGAAACTCAGCGACATGACCGATGAACAGGTCAGCGAACTCGTGGGTGGAATGGCGCAGACAGACCTTAGTGCTGAAACTATCACGGCCTTTCAGTCAGACCTTGCTCGGGTTCATGAAGAAATGGTCACTCGCGGTATGATAACCACGCCCAAGGCAGCGGAAGACAAGATAGTTATTGGGGCTGGATTCAGCCCTTGGAAGGCAGCCGCCCTTGGCGGTGTAGTTGGTCTTTCAATCGGAGTATTGGGAAGTATGCACTATTACAAGACCAAGATGGACGACATCAATGTGCGTCTTGCAGAAATGGACGCTTCCATTAGAGAAGCCGAGTCCACCATTACAAGCCAAGAACGCAGACTCATGAAGGCCGAGGAGAATGAAAAGAGGGCAGCCACCCCAGTGGCCCCTGTGCAGCGTGACCCCTTTGACCTTGACCTTGCATTCCTTTCATCCTACAATGCTAATAACGGCCGTATCTATGATTAGGGATATTCATGTCGGAAGAAGTAACTATCAAACAACTCTCCAAATTGTTGGAAAGTAAGGCGACATTGGAGAGATATAAAGACCTCTTGCAGATGGAGCGCGAAGTCACTCTCAAAAAACAATTTGAACGGTTCATGAACACGATTGGAATTAATGATGGACCCACCATTGATTCATATTATCCTCGTTTTCGGGATACCGTTTCCGTAGTGGAGGATGAGGATATGTCAATCAAAGACCGGATGATTTCTATTGTGGAGTCGGATTTCCTCTTTGACCTCATGCGACTCAAGACAGCCAGCCGAGAGCGTGAGTTACGCCGTATTACCAAAGAATTGTCCCGTTTTATGCAGACATCGGCCATTGAAGCGGGTGATGAAGACTCTCTTTTTCTTCAACGCCTCCTTTCGCGCTCTTTGCACACTATTGCGGACGACATAGACCCAAAGGAAAATCGGACAGCGGGCCAACCCATGACGGAAGCATGGATAATGGCCATGAAAGAGGGCATGGAAGCCTATCTTACCTCACTTTCGGAGTGAGAACCATTAAGTATCAAACATAGGAATGAGAAAGCATGGGTGAGTTTGACGAGTTTATCCGAAGCGAACCGGAGGAAGTTCCCCAAGCGGAGCCAAGAGTTCGGCCTACTGCGCCTCGGAGTTCTCAACTTAACAAATCTTTGACCGAATTGATTTTGGGTGAGAGTAGTCCGCACCAGTTTGCAGAAAAGTTTGGGCTGGATGAGGAAATGACCCAAAAAGTATTAGTTCCCTTACTGAACTTCCTTGACAAATATGAAATTGGCAGTGGGATTGGCGAGAACCCTACTGCTCAAGGAGTCATGGACCTTAGCACAGTAGTTGCTGATGTAGCCCCTGTGGTAAAAAACGCGGCTGAATACTTTAGCGGCCGTAACGCTACTCTATCCGAAGACGATGCCGAGTTCCTCGCTAAAATCCGTGAGTCCCAAGGAGAAGGCATGGACCTCTTTTTCACCGAAGATGAGGAAATAGGGGAGATGGCCGAGGAAGAAGCCCCACCNGAACCAGTTTATACCGGTGTTGTGCCTATTGATGCTGACCCCTTTCAAGAGGGCATAGATTGGGCTACTATCCTTGATGCCCCGCAATTCAAACCCAAAGACACGAGTTTCCAAGCCACTTACACGGATATGATGCCAAAACCTGATTTGATGATTAAGGGGCTTGAAGACTTGGCTAAGGAAGCCGGATTAGACCCAAAGAAGGTCGCTGCCTCCGGACATCAGGCCCGCACCAATAGCGGAAGTCAAGTAACACCGGAACAAGCGGCTTTGGCCAAGGGGGATGCCAGCGGTATTCAACTGGACCTATCTTCCATTCGTGATGAAATGGATGCTGAAAACAAACACCGAGAAAGGACTTCAAAGGTTAATTTTGAGTCTGAGGTAATGGTGCCCGACAACCTTGAAGAATATGACCCTCTTACTGTCCCCGGATTCACACTCCCACCCACACCCATAAGTGACTTGGAAACTGTGGAGGAGATGGCGACTCGGGAAGGTGTCAATCTTGACGACGAGAATGATACACACACCGAAGCGGACCCTGATGAAATCATGGATAATGAAGGCGGTGCAATTGCTTCCGAAGTAGGTGACTTTGAATCAGAATATTTCGGCGCAGTTGCTATCGGTGAGTCCCATGAAGAAGAATAAAGCAGCGGAACTCAATCCTGTGTGGGCGCGATATTGTGCCGAACAGATGGAAGATTGGCTCACATGGCTCAATAATGTTCATGTGCTTTCCTATGTGGAGTTGTGCGAGAGGTTCATTGAATTACATCCATATTATACACCCACGCGAGGGAAGACCTTTAACGATTCTATGGAATTGCTGGAAAGAATGTTCCTGAATCATGATTACATCCACAGTTTATCCGATATTGGTTTGCGGGTATGGGCTAATTCCTCCATAGCGGATTTCGTCAATGCTTTGGAGATATATGCTAATCGCTATCCTGACCTCCGAACCGTCCGAAACTTTTTTATTAGGAACTTAGCATGGACGGATAGGCTCTATCGCTTCGCCCGGGCGGAGATAATCGCTGACCTCCGGGAGAGCGGCAGGGATATATGAACCCCTAATCATTAAGTAGTTGCGAGCCATACCTCATAGTATGGCCCGAAAGAAAACTGAAATTGGCATGGCTGAAGGTAGGGCCATAGCCGAATATGTTTTCCTCAGTGGGTTTAATCATACGGCAACATTGGAATTGATGGGAGGGCCTATCAAAAAGATGCTCCTAAAGGAAGGTTACACCTTCCTTCCCGGGACCGAAGGCCAGTGGTTTGACCCCAAGCATGACTATGTATCATGGTCCCAAAAGTTCAAAAATGTCGGGATGTCTTATCTCGGAACCCCTATTACGGCTGACCAAGTGAAGGGATTCCGGAGGATGCAGCCCCTAATTATAGCAACCAAGTCAAAGGCTGCTGACCCCGCCGGGTTAAAAGGGCAACATTGGCTCAAGACCAAAGCCCCCTTCACGAAAGGTGATAAGGAGCAGATGATTGGATTCATCAAGCAGATGGCTGCTGGTGAGGAGTTTGAACAAGATACCATCCCGCAGATGTTGAAAGACATGGAGAAGGGCGACCCAGCCCCGAAAGACAGTGTGGCCCTGCCAACTGCTATTACCATTGCCGGGAGTGTTCCCAAACTTTCCTATACTCGGAAGTTGAAGAAACGGGCTTTCCCGGAGAGTAAGAAACTCCCAGCCGGTTCAGGGCCAATCATCGTGACTTTCAAACCATTGGCAAAGGGTCCCGCCGGGAACCTAATTCCCGCGCCCCTGCGGGTGAGGGCCAAGTGGGAGCAACCAAGTCTGACACTCATTTTTGAAGCAGGGCAAAGCGTCAAGTATAGCCTTTCAAACACTCAGGATTTGTATGAAGTCGTGATGGATGGGGAGCCAGTTATATTTGAGGGCGGCAATGTGCAATTCGCCAAGTTCGCTCCCTCGCCTAAAACCGTTCAGGGGTTTGAAGCCAAACTGAGTCAAGGCTCATTCAATGTATCTTCAGATGCGGGGATAACGGAGTTTTTCAGTCCGACTCTCATTAAGAAAGATGGTTTCCCCTTCCCCCTTCCGGATGGTTTAGTGGCTCCCCTTGTCGGCTTCCCGATTCCGGACCTTACTACTACGGTTATTGGGGACTCGCAGACCGGCGTGGACCTCACTTTCAACATGACTGAATACATCAACGATGTTAGCGAGCGGAAAAATTGGTTCCCGCCAGCCGGATACACGGCCGTAGTCGCTGGTGCGGCCAACCCTATAAAGTGGGTAGCGACTTACCATCAGATAGATAGCATTCATTGGTCCCCCGATGGATTGACCACTCAGGCTGAGTATCTTCAACCCTTACCATTTAATCCGAGGAAGGCCAAGAAGTTGGACCTCAAGAAAGAATACATCACCGTAGTAATGGAAGTGGATGCGGCTACCGACATTTACACAGGCTATGATTGGAAATCTCCAACGAGCAGTGCCGGAACCCTTATCTTCCCCGGAGATGAAAGGAATCTCATCCCCCTTGTGCGTAAGGACCCTGATAAACCCGGAAAGGAATTGGAAATTAAGGGTGCAAGCCGAGGCAATGCCATAAAGGAAATCCGCTTTCACAACGGGACGGCACAAATCACAGTGGATGAGGGTTCGTTCCGCATTCCTGATGATTCCGGAGATGGGACATTCTATGCTTTGGATAACACTTCGGTCAAAATAGACGGGAAACTCCAAGAATTGAAGTGCCGGGTTAAGGAGGTTGCGGTTGAGAATTATGGGGCCAATCTCACCGCCGATACCACATGGACGAACATGAGGGCTGTCCGCCGTTACAAGAACCTCGCCGCTTCTATACTTCCCGGGGCTACCGATGCAGTAGGCAAGGAGTGTCCTAAATGTTTCATGAAAGATGTGGTAAATCCCTGCAACATTGAAGATTGTCCTATGCCACTCCAAACGGAAGTGGGTGTGGGTTCGTTGGGCTACTACACTGAGGAAGCCAGCGGAACCTATCTTATCTTACTCGTCCCGGATGGAAGCGACCCACCAACTACATTTGAAATCCGAATGACAATCAAAAATTGAGGGGAGAAGCATGGCGAAGAAGGAACTCAAGGAAGATACAGAAGAATCCATTGGCGAGAGCCTTGTTACTCCGGTGAAACCATCCTCTAAGAAGAAGGGGCTGAGTAAGAAGGATGAAGCCCTCCTTATTCAAGTTTTAGGTGTGGATACCGCAAACCGGGTGATGGAAGAATCGCTGGTATCGGTGACCAAACTTGATAAGATTAATCGCTTTGAGGTGACGGTGGATAGACAAGAGCGACCCAGCACACTCTTTTACTTTGATGACGACGACATCATCATGGAGGGTCCTATTGAGAAGACTTCCAAACTTTCCAAAATCCTCCCTAACTCGGTGAGTGCCACTGGGAAGTATAGCATTTCCGACATGGCTAAGGGTGTAAATCGGTATCTTGATAGATTCCGCAGCGTTGATACTGGGCGAGCGCGCCGCGAAACCCAAGTTAGACTTGCCTCGGAGGTCCGCAACCTCACTAAGAATCTTTCTGATGTTTTCGGTTTTGATGACCCACGACAATTGGAAACATTCGTGGCCGCATGGTTGATGAAGGATAGCACTTGCCGATTGTCCGGGATTCCCGGCACCGGAAAGACTACGGCGATTGAGAGTTCTGCCATTCTAATGGCTAACTCCTATGGGTATGATACGCAGCCAAGGTATGTCCGAAGGCCAAATGGAGATATAGACCTTTATGAGCATGGTCAAAACTTTGAAGTGTATCTCAATAATCTTCCGGACTTACGCCGAGCATGGGATGATTGGAGATTTACACCTTGGAGTGAGGGGTCCAAAATTAGTGGTTCTTATGCCTTTGATTTTCCGTTCCTCCAAAAGAACGGCCCTAACGGAGCCAAGAAGCCCATGCGCCCATCCGACTTTAAGCGAGCCTTGTTCAATGCCGAAATTGTCCACATATTTGAGGCTGGCACGGACAAGTTGATAGAGATTAAGGCCAAGCCCTTGCTGGTGGATGCTAAGAGCAAACTCACTGCCACACCAAAGGGAACAGCAGGTCCTTTGTATTCCGTTAATTATTCAAAGATTATTAGTGGTTCGGAGGAGTTTGAAACCGATGCGGGGAGCAATCAAGGCTATGAGTTTCGTCAATATCTGATGGAGAACTTTTATGATTCTCGCTTGGATTCCAAGTCAGGTCGGAAGGCCATTCAATCCGAAATGCTTGAAGAAGTCGGCGTTGCTAAGATTGATTATGACAAGAGGGCTGATGAGGTCCTCTATGGTATGGAAATCCAGCAGATTACCACTGATTTGCCCACCGGAGATAAAATGGCCGCCTACGCCTTTGAACCGATTCCTCGGAAAGTTGTGACTCAACCAATCAAGTTCTTCAACGAAGCCAACCGGTCACAGTCGGGTGTGGAAGACGCCATTCTTGGTTTGATTGCTGAGAGGACTGTGGAATATCGGGGTAAGACTTTTGACTCTCCCCACTTTGTAGCGTGGATGGATACTAACCCCCATCAAAAGGGGAACGACCTTGCATTCATTGACCGAATTGACACCGAATTGTTCTTCACCACGATTACACTTGGAGAAAGATACAACCAACTTCGCGGAAGACATAAGGGTGGGGCTGGACTTGACCCCCAACAACAGTTGGTCACGCGTATTACAAACGATAAGAACGATGACCACCATCTTACACCATATCGTTTCACTCAACTTGATACTGTATGGGACTTCATACATGGGTCGGACGAGATGGCTCCACTTCCCTTTTCACCTCCCGGTGCCGAAGGGGTGTATGATGGCTTGAGAGATATTGCCATGCTCTCAGTTATGTTCACCCAGCGATACTTTGTGCGCCCCCCCACAACGCAAGTCCTTGGTGACCAAGTAACCGCTCACACCCTATACAGTGCAAGGGATATTCACACTTCTCCACTTATGGATATTTCCAAAGCATCCAATGAGTTGTTGCTCAAGGGTGAGCCTAACGATGATTTCGCCATGCGTTATGGGAGTAAGGACTCCTCCGAGCCATTCCAAGCACCTGCCCTATTCCGCCGAGTTCTTGGATTCCGGTTCACCAACTCCTTGGTCAAACTTTCCCGGGCCTTCGCTTTCTTGCGAGGTAAGGACTATGTGACTCGGGAGGAAATCTTGGATGCCCTACCTTATGTCGTGGGTCACCGATTAGGACCTGCTCGCGCGGGTGAAACAGACACAACCAACGGTTTGGTATCTCCCAAAGCATTTGGGACTCTCCTGAATGAACAGGAGATGATTAGAGAGTTTATCGTGCATGGGTATCTCCTTGCAGACACAGATTCGTTCCTTGACACCACAATTCCACGCGTGACGGGGACGGACCAAACCATGATGGGTGCATGGGACGCTTTCTATTCACGATGTCAAGAAGCACTCAGAAGTTCCGCAAACTTTGTGGACTTTGAAACGAAGGTCTTACTTCCGGTGAAGGGTGAAGTATTGGGCACTGAGGAGGGTGGTGTTATCATAGGCTACACTCCTGTGCATTGGCATTTGGCCACAATGGTGGTTGAAAACGAGAGAAACTGTCCTCCCGGTTATATCCCTCTCAAGGATTATAGCAATTCAAAGTGCGGACCTGTGAAAGACTATCCGGAGATGTATGATGAATACCTCCGTTTGATGGATGCTCCCGCCAAAGCCGATATGTCCACCTCGGCTGCGCTCATAGCCGACTATGCTATTCATGATTATTATGCTCTTAGGGGCCTTATCGCACGAGAACCTAATCTGTTCACCGATGACCGTTCTCGCTTGCTTGACTTAGTTGAATCTCGCATTAACACGATTGCCAAGGGACCCTATTCCAATATAGCCGACCCTCCCCCTCGTGCGAGCAAGTTTGCTACGGCTACGGCAGAACAATTTCCGGCCACCGATGTCAATTTCCGTATTGACCCAAACCCCNTTNATTTCTCCTTGCGAACCTATGGAGATGCCCTCGGAGCCTATGGGTATGTGATAAGCAAAGGAGATTCCGGCATTGACGCAGCCTCCACCCGTTTTGACCAAAAAGGCGCACAATATACCATGAAGGTGCAGAATTGGGCTGACCAATCAATGGTCTTGGTGGGGGACTACAAATACAATGGCACTGATTATACTTTGAATCCTACGCAATCTGACCTCCAAAAGAGCCGTTTGTTTCAACAAATGTCCAGCCTTGAGGAAGTCTTTGGAGGAAATACCGGAGCAGGGTTGGTATTCAAAGGTGACGATGAAAAATCCTACCGAAGCAGTGCTGACTTGGGACTATTCTTGGCCGAGTGCAAACAGCATATCATTAATGCCATGAAGGGTAAGGAAGCGTCTTTGACTATGATTCAACAGGGAACCCTGATGGCGTGTTATGAACTTGACCACGCACCCAACAGTCGTGGCGCAGCGGAACTGATTAGGCTGGGAGTGAAGGACCCTCAAAATGATACGCTCCGACTGTGGCTAAGGTTGCGACCACTTGGAGATTTCCACCCGGAAGGGGGTCCAGTGACTTTCTTACTCACTATCGGTATCACAAGTAACTTCACCGTAGGCAATAAATACGAAGAAGTGGGTCGCACCCTGAGCCTAACCGAAGGCCGTTTGATGGGTATTTCGGACCGAAGTGGAGTAAATAAGAAGAACTTCGCGCCAGCGGACTCCGCAAAGAGCAAAACTGGGTGGAATACGCTCGGAATGGCTGACGCAGGGAACATGACTCTTGAAGATATGGCTTACTACCAACTCCTGTATCATCAGGTAATAGTGGGCGAATGAACGCAAAGGTTAAAGTAGTTGCCGCGCTAACCTACTATCATGGCCCACGACAAGTTGTTCCATGAGGGCGCAAAACATCTGCCCGAAGCCTTCCTTGAGAAGTATGACTTGCTCCGAGGATGGTATGGATTGGATGATATTCCTTTGAAGGTCGGCCTCTCTTATCATGGGGCGCACACGGACATGGCTTCCATTGAGATTGGAATACAGTTAATGGCTCAGACTTTGAAGGAAAACTATCATGGTTTCAAAGGCAAGGACCTTGACAAAATTGCCGGAGCCGCCACCTACTTTGTGTTGGCCCATGAGATGGCCCACAACAACACTCATCCCGGCCGTTCCGTCAAGACATGGGAAGGTTCCGTAAAGGATGTGGAGGTGGAGAATCGGGATAAGATTCGTTGGATGAACATTATTTCCGACATCTGCATCAACTACAACATCATTAACGGCATGAACATTGTGGAAAGTATCACGGGCAAGGAGCGACAAGCCATTGCCGACCAAATGAGGCTNGGGTTGATGACCGAAATGTTCCTTCGCCGCTCCTCCTTTTTGGAAGCCGGAGCCAAGGTTGCACTTGATGGAAAGAATGCCTATGGCGAAACCATTGAAGATAACCGGGTCATGGATGATGCCGGAGTCCCAGTCCCATTAGATGAAAACACCCCGCTTTGGCAGCAGTATCAAGGATATGGGCGGGGAGAACAACTTTACCCCAGCATAGCCTACTGTGTGAAGCACAGCATGAAGGAGAATTGGCGCAAGGTGCGCTGCCTCAAAGGGAATGTGAAGGGAGGAGTCACTGTTGGCAAAAACTACACCGTCAAGAATGTTCGGACCTATGATGGTCGCACACCCTCCGACAAAAACTTCAGCCCTTGGGAGCCAATCAAGGAATATTCTATCAATGGAAAATGGCAATCCTCTCGCTATTTCATTTCTCTTTGTCCGGATACGGGCAGACTCGCACCCACTATTTGGGAAGGTATCGGAGGGGCGGATGGAGAGATGAACCGTTCTTGGTGGGCTTTTGTTTCTAAGGCCCAAGCCCGGGCCACCGGAGGTGCCGAAGAACTGACCAAACTTGGAACTCAACTTTTTGTCTATGAATGGGCTGGAATCTATGCAACCGGCTATCCCAAGAATTATAGTGGTTTGAGTGGTCAAGAGGCGGCAGAAAAATGGATTGATGATATAGCCGACGATATGCACAAGGTTATGATTTATGCTTAGGAGGTCTTGAATACATGAGTTATGTTGATAATCCCTACAACACCGATATAGGAAAGAACCTGTTGAAGAAAAATCTTCACAATATTTACATTACCGGAGAGGTGGATAACACCTTTGAAAGCGAGGACAAAGAGTTGATGGTTTCCAACTTCCGTCAGCGAACTAACGCAATCATTACAATCATGAAAAGGTTTGCGAAAGGCTATAAGCAGATAAACCTTAACCAAGCCTTTGATTCCGGAATCTATGTGTGTCCGAATCCCGAGTGTTTGAGGAGGGATTTCATTTATTCTTGGGAGTCAGTGGATATGGGGGTTTATTCACCCAAAGATTGGTTGGGAAGTGTGAAACTTATCAAAGGGCGAAGTGGTCTTCCGAGATTTGGGCAAGGAAAGTATGTGGTCATGCACCGCGTTCGCTGCAACACCGTAAGCACTTGTAACAAGTGCCATACAACTTTCCAAGGAAAAGTAGGTCACTGTGGTAATTCATCATGCAGTGCTGGCAGTGAAAAGATGGTCACAGTGGGCTGTGGTGAGGAAGCCTGTGCTATGCACTACATCAACGAGCGAACTTTGGACCAGCAATATCCGACGAATAGCCTCACAGCAGGGCGGGGTGCGTGGGTGAACAGACAAGTGAAGATATGGAAGCACGGGGGTTTCGGTGGCGGGAGGATGGTGGAAGAACAAGGGTCGGAAAAAGCATTTGAGTTAATTCAGCCCGATAGTCGCCCATTGAGTGGTCGTCCCTCCTCCTTAACTGAGGTCGCCCGTGCTACACCAACCATGAGAATAACTTATGGGGCCGGAGGAAACACTGACCACAAAAATTATCCGCTTTCTTTATATCGCTTTGGCTTTTCACAAGTGAAGAAGCGGTTGTGCTTTGGAAAGCCTCAAGGGGATGGGCTACCGGCTCACGGTTCTATTGTGTATCTTACCAGCGATAACGGCAGTGAAGTCGCCGAATGTCCCAACTGTGGGGCTATGGAACCTCCAACGGTGATAGAGAGTGCGACACTCATCCCTCCTCGTAGTTTATTGATTGAAAATCCGCAACCGTTGGTAGGGGCTGATATGCTAACTTCCCATCAAGGGGCCGCCGTATGGCAAATCTATGTCAGTGACCCGAATGACGCCCGCGAGCGGTCTAACTTTTTAGTCCCGGTGGCTCAAACATGGAATCTTCAAACCATTCCAACAGAAGCGACCCTTGGGGATATTGGCATTGGCCGGACTTCATGCCCTAATGATGTAGGATTCGGAGAAGAAGTGAGGAAGATGCGGAAAACTCAAGGGGCGCAGACAAGGAATATTTTGGATTATCTTAAACTGCCTCGGGCAAGAATCATCAACTTGGACGGTTCGGAAGATGTCTATGCACAGGCCAAGAAGGATAGAGAAATCCCCGCCTTGTTTTCTAAGAAGTGGAAGGACTATGTAGTAGCCATCAAGAGTGAATCGGGCGATAATGTCGTCGTGGGTGGTATTGATGTTGCCGAGGATGGAAACGAAGATTGGGAAATCACACTCAAGAAGGAGAACCTCAAGAAGTTCTCGTCCGGTCTTGGAGAGTCCGGACCCGCTTTTACCTACGCCGTGTGTGAAGGGCGGTCCAAAGCAGCCTTTCAATGGGATGGTAAGTGGGTTGATTGCAGCCCACCATGTCAATCCTTCCGTAATCAAGATGGGACAACCCGGAAGACGGCTCGCCATTATCCGCGTTTCAATCAGTATCCAAACTGGTATGAGGAGGCGTTTCAGACTGATGAATGGCAACACGCCCAGCGGAACCTTATCCGGCAGCGAGGATATGTGCCTCCGGATTCGTCGGGATTTGAAGTAGGCAAGGAATATTTGTGGATGGATGAGTTATCTCACCTCATTATGGACCCGTTGCGTTATGGGCCAATCATGCAGAAAGCGGTGAGTAATTTGCAGACATACCACACTGTCTTTGCCATTGCAGAAGAACTTGACCTTGCCATAATGAGCAAGACCATTATTAACGAGTGCCGCACCTGTAAAGGTGCTTATCAAGCCGGAGGAATGGAAATATCTCGGCAGAAGCAAGGGTATGTGGACGCTGCCGGAAAAGTCTTAATGCCCTTCATCTATACACAGGAGGTCTTTGACTTGGAAATGGCGTATCAAGCGAAGTTGGGTATGAACGCCGTGGATAAGCCAATCGCTTGGGGTGTGGAACCCCGAGGCAAGAAGATGTTGAGCAACCCCACACAGATAAGGATTGATTAAGATGTCGTCATTTAACGAGAAGGCCGCTTGGGACGAAAATCCGTTTGCATTCCTATCTTCTGAACCGATTCCGGGCGGCACTATCATAGATATTGAAACCATTCCTTTGCACAAAGCCCTATATGAAAAGTTGGTCAAACTTGTTTTCCCATCCCCGAAGTCTAAGACAGACCCTTGGAGTGATAAGGGACGGAGAGAATGGACGCCCTATGACCCCGTAACTAACCTTGACCCAACCACCGTTGCACCGGGATTGATAGAAGGTATGCCTCTCCAATCAAGGCGAAGAAAAGAGCCTCAAGGAGAGGGGGGAAAAGCGACCTTTCTAAACCTAATCGTGGATGTTTCCATTAGTATGAGAAACCCTATGAGTGGGGGAGGAGGCACTCATTATGGGTATTATAAAGGACTCCCTCTTGGCGGCGAAGATTTGGCACGGGTGGTAACGCCGCTCATGATTAGGATGGCCAAGCAAAACGGCGACAAGTTCAATGTGGTCACCTTTGGGGAACGCGCACAAGTGGATTGGCCGGGACCCGCCAGTGACTACGATGACGCCATTGATTACTATACCAATTCCTCCACTGCCAAGGATTCAACCCGTCCCTTGGCCGGGGCGCAAAAATATACTATGACCGAAAAGGGGCTAAAACTTGTAAGAAAGGAAATGGAACGCTATCTTGAGGAAGAAAATGTGGCGGTCAAATCCGCCGTCACCATTGTGATTAGTGATGGTGACTTCAATTACGAATCCTGTATGCCCCCTGATAATTGGTTGCGCCAATTTGGGCCGGTATTCTATGTTTTCATTGCCCCCACAGTAGGTGCAATGGATAGATATGTAAAGAGTCTGCAACTGGAACTCAAGAAATACAATCCGAGCCTTGACTGCAACGGCTGTGTGGTTTCTTTTGCCCCCAGCGTAGGGCAGGGAGGCACCATAGCGGACTTCGCAGGTAGTTTGGTGGAGATGTGCCAAGCCAACGCTGGCGAGCAGGTTGAGTGTGGTTCTTACAATCAGTGATTAAGATGTCGTCCTTTACCGAGAGAGCAAGTTGGACGGAAAATCCGTTTGTGTTCCAAACTGCGGAGCCAGTAGTTGGTGGGCCTATCATAGATATTGAAACTATCCCTTTACACAAAGCCCTATATGAAAAGTTGGTCAAACTTGTTATTCCGTCCCCGAGGTCCAAAACAGACCCTTGGAGTATGAAAGGAAGAAGGGAGTGGAGGCCGGGATATGACCCTGCTACCAAACTTGACCCAACCACCGTTGCTCCCGGTATAGTGGAAGGTATGCCCCTTCAATCCCGCAAGCGGAAAGAACAGGAGGGGATAGGCGGCAAAGCAACCTTCCTCAATATTGTCGTGGATGTGTCCGGCAGTATGGCAAGTCCTATGGGTGGAGGAGGTGGCTCAAATTATGGGTATTATGATGGCCTCCCTCTTGGTGGGGAAGACTTGGCCCGAGTAGTTACCCCACTTATGATTAGGATGGCCAAGCAGAACGGGGACAAGTTTCAAGTCATAACTTATGGGTCCAGCGCACATATTGATTGGCCCGGACCGGCAACGGATTATGACGACGCCATTGATTACTACACCAATTCCACTATCGCGGGTGATAGGGACCGTCCTTTGGCCGGAGTGGAGGGTAGCACTAACACCGAAAGAGGGCTAACCCTCACAAAAGAGGAAATGGAACGCTACCTTGAAGAAGAAAAGGTGGAGGTCAAAGCCGCCGTCACCATTGTGATTAGTGATGGGGCCTTCAACTATCGTTCATGTATGGGGCCTGATGAATGGCTTCGGGAGTTTGGCCCTGTTTTCTATGTATTTATTGCTACGGACGAGGGTGCAATGGATGGAAATGTGACGATGATGCAAGATGAACTCAAGATGCACAACCCCACCCTTGGCTGTAAGAATTGTGTGGTTTCATTCGCTCCAAAAGTGGGGCAAGGAGGCACGGTGACTTCCTTTGCGGGTAGTTTAGTGGAGATGTGCGAAGCCAACGCAGGGGAGAAGGTTGATTGTGGTTCCTACAACGAATGAAGCACACGACAGTATTAAGTAGCGAGAGGGAAGTAATCAACTCTATATGGATGCTCCCAATCGTAAGTCCTCCGAAGTAGTGCTGGGCGAGAATATTTCATTTCCCGCATACGGGGACAGGTCCCTCTCCTCGCAGGTGGTCTTTGTAACGGGCAAGCGTGGCTCAGGAAAATCTTGGACTACCGGCGTTATGATGGAGGAGTTGGAGAAATATGACCTTCAGTTTGTTTGTTTTGACGCTCTCGGAGCGCACAAAGGATTGGAGAAACTTGACGGAGTTGAAATGGTTACACCCCGAGAAGATGAAACGATGGATATGAATGGTATTGTGACTAAGGTTGCTAACGGGAACAAGAGTCTAATTATCAACATGAGCGGGTGCAGCCTTCCCAAGCAACAACTTCTTATCGCCGACTACTGTGAGGCTCTCATTGATGCTAAGATTGGCCACAATCACGGCAAAACTTTGATGACCATTTTTGAGGAATGTCAGGATTATGTGCCACAACAAGGCAAGCCTGTTTCCCATAATCCAATTGTCCGACTGTGCAAACTTGGGCGCGGTCTTGGCTACGGAGTCACTCTTGTGACTCAGCGACCTGCTTCATGCAGTAAGGAAGCAGTTTCACAGTCTGCCATTTACCTCACGCACAATGTTATTAACTCTCGTGACTTGAAGGCTCTTGAGGAGCAACTGAGTTTCGGCACCGATAAAGACCGGATTAAGCGAATCCTCCAAGGAGTTACGGCCGCGAAGCAAGGCGAGTGTGTGGCATTCGCTCCGGAGTTCTTTCGTAACTCCGGTTACATACGAATCTCAAAAATCCGTGGGGACCGCCGTGCGCCACATACAGGCGGCAATATCTCCGCCGCACCGGTCAGCACGAGAAGTGCCGGGGCGGAGCAAGGAGGAGCCGCAGATTCATACAGTGGCACGACCTATCCCACTTCCATGAAGCCATTGACCTCCTTTGGAACCGATTGGAAAGAAGCCAGCACAAATCTTCCCAACAACCCTTACGCTGCCAGCGATATGGGAGCCGATACCTTTAGGAGCGAAGATGAGAAACCAGTAGTTTGGCTCCCGCCTGTCGTCTATGAAGGTCTTGAAGACTCACCCGACCAAGTGTTAGCAGCGGAATTGGGTGGCTCACCCTTTGGGCGTTCAGGTCCAATTGTGGGCCTTGGATTAGCCTTCGTAATGGCTGCTGGCGGATTTATCTTGATAAGGGGATTGGCCGAGTAACCAAGTCATTAAGTGGGTTATCCCCTCATAACACCTTGATGTGTGCGTATCAGCCGAAGTATCAGGCCGGGGAATGGGTATCTGTCGCACAGCCCCAAATTAAGGTTCAGAAGGCCAGCATTAGAGATATGAAAAACTTGCAGGGGACGCGGGCATGGCCTACCAAGGCTATTTCACTCAAAGATTTCAAGATGTGGGACCATGCGTTTCTTACTCGTCATGGCATGAGTAAGGAGAAAGCCCAAGAGAACCTTGTCCCTTTTACCAAGGAAGAAGTTTTCATTGTTCTTCGTAACACCACACGCAAGCACGGCAAGAGGCGGTTGAAGGTCTTGAATCCATATACAGGGAAATCCAAAGCCATATTTGTGGAGCAAGTTAAGTGTCGTTTGGATATGAAGTTGGAACCGACAAACATTAATCGCTGGGTTCTCTTGGATATATGGGAGGGTCACACGGCTCCTAAGAATCCGGAAACTCCCGAGCCATTGGAGGTCATGGCCTTAGATGCGGAAAATACCATCATTGATGGGTTGGAAATAATATCTCAGCCTTCCGTGCTTGCATTCAAACCTGCATCTTACTTTGGAGCCTCCACTATCATGTGTCCGCGAGAAGTTGGAAATCCCCTTCAAGACGCTAAGAATTGGAAGGCCGAATCCGACGATAAAACGAAGGAACTGTTGAACTCCTTGATGAAGTCTTTGGGGATAGATGAATTGGGTGATGGCCTCCGATGTTATCCCGAGGAAATGACTCTTGTGATGGGCGCACCCCACATGAATAAAAATCTCACCAAATCCTACAAAACTCGGCCCTCTCTTGGCTGCATATTGAAAATTAGAAACGGCCGTTTTCTCTATGATAAGGATAGCCTCTATAACCGACAAGCCCCGGACTCATACAACACCAAATCCGCCGAAGGTGACGAGTGTGAACATTTCTATGTTCCTTTCTATCAAGTAGGGCATTCTTTTTCCTTTGAAATCCCCACAGAAGGTGAGAATGTGATATTTGGGAACTACCCTGAATACGGAGCAGCACATCTTCTTGCTGCGCTATGAGTAGGAAGTCTTTAAGTAGCGGAACCGCTAACAAGAAACCATGCGTATCCAAGATAGACGCTCGGTGACTCGTAACTTGCCACCCTCGCCAAATATGCCCGCATTGCCTACGCTTAATATCGCAAGGGACACATTGCCCGCATATAACGCAGAAGGTCAGGGGCTTGTAGCAGCAGGTCCAAGACCGGCCCCTCCGCAACTTCCACGAGGTCCTTCTTTCAATATTCCAGCAGGGCCTAACCACACTCTTGCCGACTTTGCTGCGGGCATGGGTGCGGGACAAGGATTTGTCCCTAACACTCCCCTTCCCGCCGCTACGCAGGTAAATATGCCACGCCTTAACTTGAATGCGGATTATGCCCGGAGGGACCGGGACCTTTCTCGTTACAATCTTCGCCGCTCTAATTGGACGCCTGATGCACAATATCGCCGACCATCTCATACTCTTGAGATTTACGGCCAAGGACCTACTCTTGATTTGTCCCACCTTAACAAGATGGGAACACCGATGGGGCCTGTGAACAACCACGGACCTTCAGAAAACTTTGGAGGCGACCCACGCATGGACGCACAGCAGCCAGCAATCCGTCCAACCGTCGCACAGATGGACCCTTCTGCCGCCCTACGCTCTCAAGAAGACCGCAAGATGGCTGAGTTTGTCCGCCGAAATCACGCTATCCCTGTTGGTATCAGCGGATTTGACCGCAGAAACCTTGGGCTAACTCCATCCCCACGCCGAGTCCCCATTCAGTCCATTCCTATTCTTCCCGCCGCAACAATGCCCTCCTCTCCAAAGGTAGGCCATCTTGTGCAACCCGCCAAGAGGATTACGATGGAGGCTCAATATGTTGCACCTCCAATCCGAAATGGTGATATGGGCGGAGTCTTCAGTTCCATGTCCTCCGTATCAGGAAACATTGGTGTTTCACCCGGCCGAGCCTTTGGCGCAGAAGCCCACCTCTTTAGGTGATTCCGTCCAAGTGTTTAAGTAGTCGCGGGACTTACCCATATACATGAGGGTCCGTGCGAAGATTATTGATACCGGGGCCGGATTGAAGGCTCCGTCTTTCAAGAAATACAAAGTGGATGCCAAAGGCAACACCACCATTGAGTCTTGGACTCCTCCCGCACGGAAACATGGTATGAAGCGCGTCATGGAAAGAGTAAAGAGAGGAGCCGATGGCGCGGGTATCCTATTTGAATATTCCATTGATGATGAAGACATCGTAACTTACACCGAGAAGGAATATAAAGCCCTCCCCACTGCACAAAGGGCGGGCCTCATTTTTGATGACCAAATGAAACTTTGGTATCGGCTGGAATGCACGGTGTATCTTAAGTTCGGACCCTACGGCCAAAAAGGATGGAAAGTTTTGGCTCGGTTGGAACCCGTTAATCAAACTACGGAGAAAGATAGACGGTGGCGAGCCATCAATGTTCTTCCTTTCCCGGGAGTTCCTGATTCGGAGATTTACCCATACCTTCCAAAGATTGCTGATGAAGCCAGTCGGTGTGATGCTTGCCAAAACCTCCGTTATCGGACGGACACCTACCTTTTGGTGAGTCCCAAAGGAAAACACGAAATCGTAGGAACCACTTGTCTTCTTGGTTACACCGGGTTGGACCCACAAGTGCTGTTGGACCTCTATGCGGCATTGGACCCAACTAAGCGTTATCGGGCGGGTAAAAGTGCCTCACCTCGGAATCTCAAGGTGGCGAACAAAGACTTCACTCAATTCATGCTTCTCCTCTCCCGTTGGGTGGTGGAACATGGCTACACCGAGTTTGCTCCCGGAGTTACGCCAACAACAAAAACAAGTGGCTATTATCGTCGTTCTTATCAAGCGGGACTGAAACTGGGTGAGTTCTTATTCCAAGGTTTTGCCCTTCCCGCAGGGATGAAACTTGAAGTGGAGATGGTTCCCGAGGCCGACTACAAGAAGCACAGGGATGATTACAAAGCCGTAGGAAAGCAAATGACGAATGTTTCCGGCATTGTTGTGCCTCAAGAACGGTATGATTGGAAGACCAAAACCCAAGTTCCCACCGGAAAGAATCTTAGTTTTTACAGTTACGAGTTAGAAGGGCCGCTTTTCGTATCCGAAAAGTGGGTTCCCTATAAACTCGCAGCGGAAGACGACAAGAAGGTGGTCAAACTACATACAGACTTGATGAACTATGTGAAAAATATGACTTCGGCGAACTCCTACCAAATCAACATCAAATCTATGTTCAACACCGGAGAAGTTACACGGAAGATTGCCTCCATTGCAGCCAGCATCTATCAGTCCTACCAAAACTTCATTAACCCACCACCTCCGCCTAAGCCTACTCCGGCCCCAACAACGCCTCGGCGAAGGCGGTCCAAGCAACTTCCCAAGGCCCCTTGGGGTCCCACAACCCCAACGGGAATTAACCCCAAATGTTTTGGGAATCCGGGTGAGGCTCTCACTCTCAAAATAAAAGTAACTACTTGTAAGCAGATGACTTCACGCGCGGGTAAGACTTTTCAGTTATTCAAGGGAGATGCCCTGAATCAAGGAAATAAAAAAGTCACATGGTTTGCAGATACGGCTGACCCACTCATTGTTCTTGGCGTTCGGGGTGCGACCATTGATGTGGAAGGGGTGATTCAGGGATGCAGTGAATATAGGGGTGTGTGGTCCACACAACTTCAAGATGTGCAACAAATCGGAAAGGGTCAATCCACTGCTTACATTGGTAAGCCGGGAGAAATCATCACCGAGCGTGTGAAGATTCTTGGAGTTACGGATGCAACCTATGGTGGAAAGGCAATTCGGATGGAAACCCCTAACCGTAGGAAACTCATTGCCTATGACCAGCATTCAGATTTACAGTTGGCTAATGTGGGGGAGGTATGGGACATTACAGCCAAAGTCAAGAAACACAACCGAGGCATGACGCAGATATACTATATCACCCACGCCACGAAGGTTTAAGTAGGAAATCCCGCATTTCAAAGATGACCCCGCACAGTGTAGGGTCAAATGATAAATATACAAAAGAAAATCGGAACTTAAAGGACGGACTCTTTCGGTGTTCATCAGAAACTAAAACCCTTACCGCCAAAAAAAGAAAAGCAGTATGGGTCTATTCTGACCTCCGCCGGAACAATATTACTCCACCCTGCGGCGGCTTTAAGTAGCAAGAAGGGCTAAAGTGAATCATGCACCGTCTGAAAGCCGAAGCACTCGCTCGGAGTCAATGTGATGCGGGCCTGACGGCATATTTGGCTCAACAGCATTCCAAACACCGTAGCAAGACTACCGCCTATGGACTTCTTGGTGGATTGACCGGAAGTATTGTCCTCATGATTTGGGGGAAGAACAGTATGAAAGGAATGGTGTCTTTTATCCCATTGGGAGTTGGCATTCTTGGGGGATTGGCTACGGGATTAGCCACGCAAGATGATGGAGATTCTGCCCGAGAAGATGACTTCCGTGAAGTCTGCGCTCAGTATGAAGCGGAAGATGAAGAATGCGATTGTGAAGAAGGTGACGATTGTGGGTGCGAGGACAGTCTTTAAGTAGTGAAACAGGGAAAGGATGTAACATGAAGATGACGCAGCAGGTTGGAGTCGCTTTTATTGCGGGATTTGCCGGTTATTTTCTCTTGACTCGTGGGATGGATTCTATGGGAGCGGAAGAAGTCGCCACGACTGACCCATTCCAGCAAGCCGAGTTTGATAGCCTTCCTCCCATGCCCTTGGCTGGCGAGGTTGTGGATAATATGATGCTTCGGGACGACACCAATCAAGCCTTGTTAGCGCAGAATGCGCCCATGATTGCTCCTCCGGAATTAAATATGGTTAATCTTCTTGCAGCGATAAAGGGAACAAACATTCCAACACCTGCAACTGTAACAGTTTAGGTGATGAAATGTCGGACACAACAGATTTCTTGAAGTATTGGGGCGGTGTTTTTATCGCCGGAACTGTCGCCATAATCGGCTATCGGCATTTTACTGACGAAGGAACCTCAACACCCACTGAAACTAAGGAGGCCCGCGAATACGGATGTAGTAGTTGCGGCAAAGATGATGACGATGAGGAAACTTTTGAATCCGAGTATTCTTTGGAATACATCAACCCTGAACCGGTGGCTGGGTCCTCCGATGTTCACGGTGCAGAAGGTTTTCTCCGCAACGCCCCATCCACAGCACACGGCCGAGGTTTCGCTTCTGATACAGTAGCAACCGCACAAATGGCCAGCGTCACCGAAGGTGCCAGCCCATCATTGGCTCCGGGACAACGCTTTGTCCCGAATGCCACGATTCACGAAGGCACCGATTGTGTGATAGGCCACGCCTATAACGACCTTTGCCCTCAGTGCGCTGGACCCGGAGGTAGGGGTGCATCTATTCCTGTCCGAGTTCCTCAACCAATCAATCCCAATGACTATCAAACTCTTAGTGGCTTAATCCACGAAAGGCCGATTTCTCCTGACAGTCCCGCTGGCAGCGGAACCGGCGGAGGTTATGTGGGAGATGAGATGAGTCTTGCGGGAATGCCTTGGGATAACGCCAATGATTGGATGCCCGAGTATCAGTTCCCTTGGCCTTGGAGTCCAGCCTACTCACCCATAAACACGGCTCGTGGATTTGACCACAGAAGTATTAGGACATATTAGGAGGAAAAGTTATGGTTCGTGCAATGAAGGATGCTTACATTCCCAAAGACGGTCAAGGGACTTACAGTGCAGATTTTGGAGATGCACGATTCTTTGCCGCTTCCACAGCGGAAAAGCCGTTGTTGGCTTTGGACGGTGGCATCACAATGGATTCCAACGCCTTCCGAGATGATATTCCCACCATTACCCACACACCCGAAGAATTGGGAATGCGTTTGGAAGGCACACCCTTTGAGAAGCGGGGTGAGCCACCCGTTGATGGCGGCATCCCCGACGAGATGAAAGCNGACCCGCCAAGGGGAGGATACCCAATCACCCACGATGTTAATTCATANCCACCCAATGACCGCGCTTCNTTCGCAGCAGATGGGGTCTTGAATACAATGAATCAGAAGATTATGAGCAGCGTNCGGGACTATTGGGGAGTTGGATTAGTCATTGCAGGTCTTGTAGGAATCGGCTATTATTTAGGTCGTAAGAAGTAAGAAGGGAATACTTCATATAGATGAAAGCCCAATCATTAGGTATGGCGGATGCAATCAGTCCCGAGGACTACTATGAGGACGCGGCAGACATCAAATGGAAGTCCGCCAATTATTACAAAAGAGATACCAACGACAATATGCGAGTGTGGGCTATTTGGGTTGCAGACTCCATAGGAGTCAAAGACCCCGAGGATGGAGCCGGGTTCAAAGGATTAGGGAGCCTCTTTGCCGACAAAGATTATTACATTCAATCGGCTCATGGAGTGGTAGGCGGGACTATCACCTTAGACCAACCTACTAAGGTGGATACGAAGAAAAGCCAACCGACGGTAAAAGCACAGGCCATCTTTGATGCTAAATCTCGCCTCAACGACAAAACGAAGACAGGATACTTGGACGACCACGAGGCGGCGAAAGATTTTATCATGGTTCGGCCGATGGGTGCCAACCATTTCAAAGACCGAGGACACAATATCGTTTTTCCAGCCATTGCACAACGCAAGTATGATGGAGTCCGTGTTCTAATTTCTAAGGATGCGAACGGAAAGGTCACCCTTCAGTCAAGGGGAGGTGAAACTTATCAGGGATTCACAGATATTGAGAATGCCGTCAAGCGGATGAATCTTCCAACAGGTTTCGTTCTTGATGGCGAATTGTATCAACATGGCAAAGCCCTCCAAGCCATCAGTGGTTTGGCTCGCAAGGGAGCGAGCGAGGCATGGGCTGGAATGACCGAGAAACAAAAAGCCGACTCCTCCGCCAAGAAAAACAAGATGTATGTTCGGGTCTATGATGGTATCAACACCAAAGATTTCACGGAGCCTTTCTTCACCCGATACAACAAAGCAATGGAAGTCATTAAAGGTCACGATACGAAACTCAAAAAGGTGGAATCCTACATCGTAGGGAGTCCTGAAGAATTGTGGGAACAGCAAGAGGAGTTCGTCAAAGAAGGTTATGAAGGAGCAATGGTCCGGAATCTTCAATCGGTGTATAAGTTGGGGCCGTCTAAGTCAAATGACTTGTTGAAACTGAAAAACTTTGACGATGACGAGTTCCTTGTGGTAGGTGCTACCGATGCGGGCGGTGGCCATTCCGGGGCGGTGATGTGGACTTGCGAAACCACAGACACTAATGGAGATAAGGTGCAATTTCAGGTCACTCCTTTGGGAACCCTTGAAAAGCGTCGTGAACAATACAAGGATAAGGACAAATATATTGGAAAAATGCTCACCGTGAGATACATGGGTCTAAATCCGGGAACGAATATTCCTAATATTGCTAAGGGAGTCGCTTTCCGGTCCTACGGGCCGGAAGGAAAGAATTGAGTGAGCCATTAAATAGTCGGGCGGCTCAATCAGAACCATGAGAGAATGGCGAGTCGGGGACCGTGTAAGCAGTATCGCTACAAGTTATCCCGGTGTAGGAACCATCATCAATGTTCGTTTCAGTGATATTGAAGTCCGATGGCCTGATGGGTCTTGGAGCCGTGAAAGACCCCAAGATTTAATCTATGGTGGTCGTTCCGAGGACCCTGTAACTCCACTTGGAGCAAATATCGTGGAGCCAACTTTCAATCAAGGATGGGGACGAATCCTTGCTTCTTTCAATAGTGAGGGAGGCCCTTTGAATCCGGAATCTAATACTCGGATGGATTATGCCACCAACACTCTTGAGGGAGTCATCAATCCTACGGTGGAAGTTCTGCCACAATCATGGGGTAGTGGAAGTTTGGAAGATATACTGACGCCTATGCGAACTGCTACCGTCACAGAAAGCAATGTTCCTAATTCTTTGGTGGAGAACTTTCCCACTTATGAGCGGATGTATTTTGAATCTCGCCAACCCGGAGCAGCCATTCCTATGATTGCGAAGGGGGTTGTGTTTTGAGTGATTATGAGTCCGCACAGAAGGCTCTTGAAAAGATTGGCGTTTCTCTAACTAACGGCCGTCCCATCCCTTCTCATTGGGAAGTGTTGGATGAAGAAGTCATTGGTCCGTATCAGGTTACTTGGGCAGTGGCCCCGGAGTTTTACATCGGCTATGAGAAAGGTGAGGGCCAACAAGTTGTTGGAGGTTTTGGAGAGGCTGGGATAAATAAGTTTGGAATTGAAATAGAGGTGAGGACTCCTGAAAACTTTGGAACTGATAGAGTTTTAGAGGGCGCGCCTTTCCGTCGGCAACAAGAATTATGGCAAGAAGTATTGAAAACTCTTGAACGGACGGCATACCCTCCTCAATCCTATAAACTCACTGGGACTACTTCGGTGGAAAGTCCGTTGAACCCCGAAGGGAGGGATTGGAAGGTCGGGGATGTGGTCAATGTAAGCCGCCCCACGCATGATGGAGGGGCTTTCTCATTGGGAATCGTAACGCGGATATATCCAACTACCTTGGAGGTTACATGGCCGCCGGATGAAATGCACCCGAGAGCATGGACGACGCTGGAAGAAAAGAACCACATGATTCTTGTTCGGAATGACCCGGAATGGCGAGATAAAGTCAATGGCTGGTATGGACGAAAGGAATATGCAGCGGAAGGCAAGCCACCCACATGGACAGAACTTATCAAGTTGGAGCATGATTTATTGCCAAGACTCTCTCCGTTGCCCTATTCCAAAGATACAACACACGAAAGAAAGCAGCAATTGAAGGT
>JGI25136J39404_1000091_pt1 | contig 25402 bp, 24 predicted proteins | sample ETNvirome_6_1000_FD_39404 | JGI IMG/M metagenome (IMG submission 39404)
GAGATTGTTTCTGTAGTCATTGCGGCAGCAGCTGTAACTGCAGTAGCAGTAACTATTCCTGTGGTGACAGAGGCAGGGGTGAGTGCTGTTCCCCCTACAGTAATGCTTCCGGAACCAAAGCTTAGTGTTCCGTTAGCCGCGTTGATGGTCATCGTAGGAGCGTCAATACTCATTGTGTCCTTGGACATAGTGATACTGCAGCCGCCACACTTCAACGTAATTTGTTTATCCGCTTCCAGCGTCATGGTTCCATTGTGAGAAGTAATGTCTACATTACCTTTACCCAAATTGTCAATAGAGAAATCCTTATTGCTATCCTTCGAAATGATGTGGTCTACCGCACCTTTCTTCGTTGTTGACATTATGTCGCCCCCAGCTTGGGTTATAATAGAGTCGTCGGGCACATCACCGTGCCCTACACTTGTAATTCTTATTTGGTTGCTGTTCTCGTCTATAAGAGTAATGTTTTCTCCTCCCGCGGGCGCGGGCGCATCACTCATGACAAGCCTTTTGTTACCTGCCGTCTTTAACTTAACTTCGTCTATTTGACGCTCTGGCGTATTCTTATCTGTTAAGGATATACTATGTCCTTTAGGGTGCTTCAAAACGAAGGAGTCAGGTAAATCATTATCCCTGTAAATATCAGACTCATTAGGGACTCCGTAAGACATGGTAGGGTTGTTCGGAGGGGCATCACCGTTGTCCATTACTTCATTTTTTGGGAGTTGAGAAGCATCACCTGTGATGTATGGTTGGGTTTTGGAATCAGGAAGTTCTTTTTGTCCGGGAGCATATAAGCAACCAAACCAAAGGTTCTGAGAAGGAGGGTCATCAGAGGCTACTCTTGCAACTAGAACCGTTGCTCCTATCCCTGGTACCGCAAAAAAACCATAACCAGCTCCTGCAATGGGGGATACATAGTCGCATGTCTGGGGTCCTTCGGGAAATGCAGGAGAGTCCACTTTAATTCTACCTGCTCTCTGCTCATCCAAGGTTTGTACGACAGTTCCTAGAGCCATAAACCCGTGTCTTTGGCTAGTTATCGACGTAACTTCCGCTTGGACGGGAGTCTCATCCCCAAAAGGGGACATGCGGTCAAGCATTTCACGAGCGTACTCGGCTAACCCTCCCGCAACATCTATGTCATTTTGTTTAATTGGCATCTCTTATATCCCTAATATTAGATAGACTTTCCTTAGGAAGTTTCACCATTTCTAATTCCGTAAGAAACCCTTGTTGTGGGTTAATTTTGTGCCTGAACCCAGTTATCTGATATACGCCACTCATCCAGTGGAGTTGTCCGTTTCCTAATCGAGGGTCATAAAATTTAAAACATACACGCCTACTCAAATACTCAGATGCAGGGTCATCAATTTCAGGAATCCCTAAAGTGGTTATCTTAAGGTTGAAGGACTCCTGTTGCATTGCTATCGAATAGTTGGCTGCTACGTCAGTCATCTTAGCTGACCGTTCTTCTTCGGATATACGGCTTCTAACAGAGTCTAAGTCGATTCGGCGGCGTAGAATCCTGCCCTTTTTAATAACCTTCTGCGCTTTACCATCTTTCACCATTAAGACCTCAGTTGTAATTTCGTTCGTTTTGCCGTCTACATTCGCCGTAGGGAACAGCATATTTAACAATTTTGAATTAGACATAATACTGGACAGCTTTCTTAGCTGTGCCGCATCATTCGGAGAAATAACTTCCAGCTCAGACAAGTCATCCTCCCCAGTTTTAGCATCAACTTGGTAGGAATCGAGAAGCTCTGGAAGAATATCAAGTAACTCCACATCGATTTCCATGTTTGACTGGTTATCTGCTAATTTCTTCAAACGCTCGAGTTCAGTAAGTCTCTTTTGCTGTGACTGGATGGAATCCGTTTGTGTTGTTGTGTTTAACGTAGCGATTTTATCCTCTAGCATTTTAGAAATACTGTTGGACAGCAAATTGGTGGAAATCGTGTTATCTCCGTTAAAAAGCTGGTTTATATCGTTCCACTGCCTTACGGAAAAGTTGCTTTGGGCTAAATTAAGTAACACGCGCTGGTTGCCGGTAAAGTCCACATCGGCTACAATAGAGTTGGGGGTTCCATAATCCAGCCATATGTATTTATTTCCCACATCTACGCTATAGGTCTGTGGGAACGATTTAATGGGTCTTATAACTCTATCCCCATACTGAGTAGCCATATCTCCTCCCGGCATACATAAAAGTAGGGAGTGGTTATTCTTCGCCCATGTCTCCTCCCAGGTCACACCCTCAAGCAAAGTACATGTATTCGTGAGCATAGCTTTTTCTTCGGTAGAAAGTCCATTAATCTGAACTTGTTCTATCCTCATTTTGGAACTTTTCCCCACCATCAATCTATTAATGTTATTGAGTATGGTTTGTAAGTAAGAGCTAATATGTGGGTTCTCGCCGTCATCACCCATAGTGACGGAGGCGTTGGCATACCTATCTATAAACTTACGGAATCGAGCTTCTTTACTGTGTCCAGGGAAGAATTTAGTAAATTTTTCCGCCGTCTTTTTAAGAGCCTCGACCACCTTCTGCATTACCTCTTGTTGCTTCTGCTCGATTGTTTGGTAGTTTTGGGCGTTTAGAATTATAAATAAAGCGGTTTGAGCGGTAGGCTCTAAAAGCACAAGAGGAGGGTTCTCTACTTGCCTTTTAAGTAGGGCGCTATCGGAGTCAGCCTGTGTGGCGGATAAGGCAACAGCCCACCCAACCCAATAGGACATATCAGAGCGCTTAGGAATCCGAGTTGTGGCGAGTAAATCCAGCTCGAAAAAATTAGTCGCGTTGACGTCTAGAATAGGTGCGCAGCCCTGAAGGGGTCCAAAACTAACACTGTCCTGGTTTCCCACCAAAGGGGTCGTTTTCTCATTAAAATAGCCTGCCGCAACCGATGTGCTTATATTGGGAGGCACACACACTGGGATGAAGGGAATTGCGCTATCCCCAAAACCCCTTTTTACGGCTTGTTGGGCAAGCAGTACTTTATCGATATCAAATTTTGTACTCAAGTCTAACATATTAAAGGAAAACTTAAAGTTTGGGTCGTCGTCCACATTATTCCCAGCTTTATAATTTGCACTATTAACCATGCCCGCATTGAGCCAAATGCGTTGGTGTGGGTTAGCATGCTTCTCTTCCGTTGTCAGAGGTCGTATGTTACCGTTCTCCAGGACCATCGGCCAAAAGCTTAATCGGTATTGACGGTCATAAACTGTAGGTGCAACGGAACTTACGTGTGTATACCTCGCCTCGGTTGCCGTTTGTAACCAATCTGATTTAATATTAACTTTGTAAGTATTTAGATTGGTAACTGCGTCCGTTTCGTTCTCTAAGGCTGTTTCCGGGTCAGTATTTGCGCCGGTCGTTTGTTGGAGGGAGAGGGGACCGGTTACAGGTGGAGGAGTACCTACAGGATTCATTTCCCATTTCAGCCCAATAGACTCGAATACCATTTTGAAAGCTTGGTAAAGGATTTGGGGGGTTACATTTCCTATAACGCTCCGGTCTATGGACTTGGTAGTTATAAGAGGGCGGTCTAACAAATCCTCAAAGGCTTTTACTTCCTCTGCTGTAAGTTCTGGGGCTGGGACGCCCGTTGATTCCGTTGCTATACCTTCTGCTTCTCGCAATTTGTTTAACTTGGATATGGCATCCCCTCTCGCTAAAGCCTTGGCAAGAGAATACACAACATTATCAAAACTATCTGTGTATGAGCCAACGTCTACAGCAGGGGTACATTCGGCGTATGTCTTTAAATAATCTGTTAATATTTCGGTGAGGATTTCGGAGGGTTTTCTGAGGGATAATTGTCCATCTGCCTCATCGGAAACTAGCGTGGTGACAGAGTAAGGTCTTTTATTAGCCTCAGGATTGCTTTTCCAATGGTAAAACATGTCCTCCGCATAAAGCTCAATTACCTTATCCTCTTTATCATTTACAAAGTATTTAATGTCTGAGACTCTCGCTTGGTGAATCCTTGAGAGACCCGAGTCGGCGTCAGTACCATACCCCCATCTCAAGTAAAAGGAGGGGAGCATGGGTGGTGCATCGTTAGCTAAAAGCGTTTCATCTTGGGTTCCGACTGCACCCTCTACAGAAATCATCCGCTGCTGGTGTTCACTTGCGGTTTTAAATGAGTTGAATGTGGACATATTAGAAGGGAATACCTCTGAGTAGAAATTAAATAAGGTGGTTTCTAATTGGGGGGTGGGGTTTAGAATTCTTACTTTGTAAACTGCTTTGTTTGCTCCCTGGGAAAAGCCACATTCAAACGCTTCTAATACTCCACGTAAATTTAAAGGGTCGGATAGCCCATAAAAACCATTTTTTAAGGTTTCGTCGCCGCCTAGTTTGCTTCCACCCTCCTCTTGGGACAGCAAGTCATTACGGTTAAGCGACATGTATACTGCCGCAACCTCGTTAGCATTGTACGCGGCTGTTTTTGTCATTTTATAACTGTGGAATAATTATTTGGGTCCCTGCTTTTAGGTCTTCCTCGTAATCGTATACATTATTCGCTTCTACGATAACCCACCACAAAAGCTCGTTACCGTATGCTGCATAAGCTAGTAAATCAGGACGACCTTCCATTGTATTCGGAATCACTGCAACTTTAGCCTGTCCAGGTTCCTGTATTGCATTTACAAAACTTCTATACGCTTTTGATTGTCCTATATCTGTTATAGTCTTTCCTCTATGAGAAATAACCGTTCCTTGAAAAATATTTTGCCTATCACCATTTAATGCCATAATTAAAACTCCAATCCTTGAGAGGGGGCGTCGATGCGCATAGTTTTACCTGCGCCGAGGTTAATAATGCGGTCAGCCGTGGGGTCTATAGTACCCAAGTTGGCAATAGTATCCCATCCTGGGAGGTCCCCGCCTATCGTTGGGTCTCCCCACTGGTTCCCATTCACGTTTCGCATCTCTTCTAAAGTTAAAGATATTTTAAGTCTTTGGGCGGTAAGTGATTTGGTATCATAACCAGCATTCTCTATTGGCTGTATTTTATAATCCGTTACGATGCACGGAGTATAATTATACATCGTACCCCACTTGAGCTCCACAATGGGGGGTCCTTTTACCGGCATTTGACGGGTACTAATTACAGCGCTGCGAACATTATTTATTACTTTTTGCAGTACCTGGTGGTGTTTAACCCACGTAGGTCCGGTGCGCATTACCCACATTAGGGCAAAATTCCAATAAAGCCTGGAACCTTCAGAGGCTGCGGATGAATTTTTCCACCAGCGATTTCCTCCCCAGGGTCCATCTTGAACATTGGACCTGTCATACATTTCTTGGGTAGCCTGGGTGGCGTCCAATTGGGCATTGCTTCCCGTATCCGACAAAAGAGTGTCATGAAGATAAGACGCGATTGCCATGGTGTCATCGTATGCTTCTTGACCCTCCGTTACGCCAAACATATCCGTCAAGTCTTGGCTTCCTACCATAGCTGCCATATGAATAAGACTATAGTGAATATCAACTTTAAATTTCCGTGCCTCGCTACCTGTGTAAAGCCTTATGGGCTCGTTTCTTAGGAATACTTTATTATTGGCGTAATTAGCTTTTCTAGATTCCGATATTAACGGGTTTTCATAGAAAGGGAGCCATACTTTTCTCTGATGTGCGTAGCTGTATTCCCCAGCGCCATCGTCACCGTGAAGGGGGGCATAAGTGAAACGAAGTCCCCCCCGTTTCTCCAAAGCTTGATTTAACTGAAACCTTTGAACAGGTCCCAGGTGTGAATTTAGTTCCCCTCTAGTTTGGTTGGATGGGTTAAACCAAGACCCGAAATCATCAGTTCCGGAGTCTAGCGCGTTTTGAAATCCTGTTTGGTTCATTAGTGTGTCCACCCCCTTATCGGTGCTTGTCGCTCAAAGAAATCAAGCGTTCGCTCTTGAACTTCAAGTGATTGTCGTTGAACGTCTAACCCCTCTTCGGTATCAGCCGCTATTTTGGAAGCATCTGGACTGTTACCCATAATAGCTTCACGTGCACCGGTCATGTGGTACCCCGACTCCAGTGCTATTCCTGCAGCCACACCCACCGGACCAGCGAAGGTTAAGGCTCCGGACGCTAAGTGAACACCAGCGTCTGCCCAGTTACCTTTGTACGCGGATATCAGAGCAGCGCCCGTGCCAATAATCGCACCTGTAATTGGCAGTCGTTTCGCAAGTGACTTAATTCCCGGACCTAATTTACTCAAACCTCCTATCATCTTAGACCATCGAGAAGGTTCAGCCATACGCCCAAAACCAGGCAACAGACCTTGCTTCATACCTCCTCCTCCTCCTCCGCCAAACAGTCCCCCAGCCATTTTTAAAAGTTTGCTTCCACTGAGCATGCGCCAGAGCCATTTAATTGGTGCCATCAATTTAGATAACAAGCCGATGCTCACAGCTATACCAATGCCGTAAAGCGTAGTTTTTAGCCATGGGTACTCTCTGTCAGCCCAGGCTGATGCTCTATCCTTGAGTACCCTCAGGTATCGGCTTGGGTTAGCCCATATATCATTCCAGTTTTTAGTTATCCAGTCTTTCCAGCCGGTAAGTTCTCTGGTGACTTCTTGTAAAAGCTTTTGCATAATGGTTTGAATCCCATCTAAAGAGTTTAACATCAGCTGTTGGAAATTAATAGTGGCGCTTGCCTTGGATAATTGCCGTACGTTAGATTCTTTTAACGCCTCTATACTTGTCCCGATTTGAGTTTGAAGATTAAAGTCCTCTCTACTTAAACCAAAGCTTCTTTCTAAGGCATCGAAGAGGAACTGAGAACCAGCTCCTTGTCTTCCGGACTGAAGCATACTCATCTTCTCTAAGATGGTTTCGAATTTACGAGCCATCTCAGCAGTACTTTCCTGCCCAGTGAACTGAACGCCCATTTTAGCGGCTTTCATGTAACCGTCGCTTCCAGCTAGGAAAGACTTAACGAATTTGGCGGACGATTCTTGGAGCTCAGAATTATTTTGAGACATCATAGCTGCTATTTTCTGGGCATTTAGTGCTGCCTTAGGACCTAATTCTACGGTAGTGTCTACCATAGCATCTTTCATACCATTAATGGCATCGATAAGCCCGGAAATGGAATCTTTATTTTCAGCAGCAGTCGACACCAGCTGGTTAGTAAGCATTAAGGATGCTTCCTCAACCATACCAAGACCCTGGGTATTAGCTCTTATAAGTTGGAACGCCGTTTTATTTTGGACACCCAGAATCTTTAACTGCATCCCAAATTGTAGAGTTTTATCTGCAAAGTTGGACATACCCAGCTCAACTGCATCTGCAAAAAGTTTAATCTTTTGTTCGAATCCTTGTTGCCCTGTAATAAACCTTTTAGATACTGCGGTGACTCCCTCTGATGCTTGAGCAGTCTTCCCGAGGGATTGGGCTAATGATTTGTTCGCCTCAAGCTGATTACCTACCAGCTTAGACAAAGAGAACATTCCAGTGGATAAACCAACTAAGGCTAAGCCATTATCTCTTAACGCTTTTAGATGTCGTTTCCGACTACGCTTAGTATCAGCTGCCTGCTCTTTTTTATCATCGCCCGCATCCCCCGGACCTGCTATTTTGGTTAGCAAGTCTATAATTTTCTGTTCTGCGCGTGTGGGATTTTCGTCAGCCATATTAAACCTCTACTTTATGTAGGGCACGTACTTTATTTACGCTATACGTCCTAACACAGCAACTGGGGTCATCTTCTGAGAAGGATTTTAGTTCCTGGTACGTGACAGAACCTACAGGACGGTTTCCAAACTCTTTAATAATTGCGGACTTCATATCTAAAGGGAAATCGTTCAAATTGACTCCGGTAAAATAAGTGCCTCCTTTTTTGGCGGTCCATTTTGGAGAAATCAGAATAATAAAAGGGTTGGGGTCAGTAGCTGTTCTAGACCTATAATAGAAGGTGTATAAACAGCCTACAGGTACCCTTCTCGGCAGTTTTTTAACTGTATGCTGAGTAGGAAGCTTCTTGGTCGTGCCCAAAAACGAGGTTTTAAAAATTTTTGTCATTTTGTCTGTCAGAACCGGTGTAGGGTTTACTATATTATATATAAAATATAAATTATGGATGATTCTTTACGTCTTAGCGAATTCATGGAACAAGTAAATTACTGTTTATCTTTAAAGTTTAAAGAGACATGGCGATACAGGTTTTCTACACACTTTATTGAAATATTTCAAGAAAAAGTCTTAAAGTCTTTAGAAACACAAAGACCGCTTAAGTTATCTACCCTTGTTTCAGCTTATACTAAAAAACATAAATACAGCATAAAGGAAGTAAGGAACTTCTTTGAATTGGTCAGCATTGAGGATTACTATCCTCTAATCTATGAAGACCCTAAGTATTTTGTAATGAAAGAAAGCGCTACTTTCTAGCTTTTCTAGGCTTCTTATTTTTAAGTGCTTCGTTATACTCAGCTAAGTGGCTTGTTGGGTTTAGCTTAGGGCACATATCCTTATAACCACACCAGTCACAATACTGGTTCATTTGCGGAAAGAAGTCACCCTTTTTTTTCTTCCTAATCTCCCAAATTTTCTGTGTCAGCTTCTTCATATACATTAGTACATGGGCTTCAGTAAATTTAACATGAACCAATTTATCCATGTGGGGGTAGTAGTGCGACAAAGTAATAGACCCAATAGGGACTGAATAAAGGACTGAGACAGCGTAAGCGTATAAGAGCATTTGAGGGTCGTTAAACAAGTCTCGTTTGGTGGAAGCTCTCTTACTGGTTTTGTAGTCAATTACTAAGTAACCGCCGTCCTTGTTTTTTACCACCCGGTCGATGATTCCGTTTACTGCATATCCTTGCTTAAGGTCTACTGCAAAGAATTGCTCCGTGGAAACTTGTTCGCACGAAGAAAGAGAATTATTAAAAACAAGAAAGTTCTCTATACAAATATCTATTTTAGCTGCACGTTGCTTATCAAATTTGTAGTTTGGGCGTAGAATATCTGCAATCTCATTAAGTTCCTCGGTGGTAGTGCTTCCTACCCCGTCCTCAAAAATCTTGTGGATATAAGAACCAAATTGCAAGGCATCTGTATTGGTAGATTTCTCAGGTAAGTAGTCAACGTACTTAAATTTGTACTTCAGCTTGCACTCGTCGTAAACCTTTATCTTGCTTGGGGATACTTTATTTATAAACATAATTTTAGTCCTTGTTAGTTATTATAGCGATTTTTTCTTAGTAATAGCGGGGTTTTTTAGGGGTGTGTGCTACTATTATATAGCTGATGTTTGTCCCCGCTTCTATTATCAAGACCTACCTCGCTGAACACTTTCCCGAGTCTCAGCAAGCGGGTAGGGAATTCCGAATAAACTCAATTTTTACCGATGATACTAAACAGAAATTGTATGTCAACCTTGATACGGGGCTGTGGACTGATTTCAAATCTGGGGAAAAAGGAAATCTTATCCATCTCGTCTCTCATATTGAGAATGTCCCTTATTCAGCAGCCCGAAACTTTATGAAGAGAAAAGCTTTTGATTCGGGCGCTGATTTGTTTGATGTTTCTACCCTTAATGTAGAAAACAAAGCGATTGAGGTTACTCGTACGATTGACGAGGATAGTAAAGAGTGGTTAGAGGTGAACCCTAAATCTGATATCAATTCACTGAGTACCCTCAAGCGTCTTGCATCTAAGTTCGCAGTGGAGCGCAAGTTATCCTCTTTTAAATTTTTTGTGGGACGTACCGGTCGATATTTCCAACGAATTATTATCCCTTACTTGACAGAAAAGGGCGAGACGTTCTACTTTCAAGCACGAACTCTCAGTAATCGCGACCCTAAGTACTTAAACCCAAGTAAAGGTCTTTACGGAATCAAGACCTCAGAGATTTTGTATCCCTATGACAAATCCAAGGAATATGTCATCGTAACGGAGGGTCCTTTAGATGCTATGTCTTTGCGCGCGGCTGGGTTTAATGCTACGTGTACGCAAGGCTGTAAGATGTCTACAATCCAAGCTAAGGAGCTTAGAGGTAAAAAGGTAATCCTCGCCTATGACAACGACGAAAGTGGCAGAGACGGCTTCTATGAGGCTCGTAAGAGAATGTTAGCACAAAGAACTACGGACATCTACTCACTGGTCCCTCCCAAGGAGCATAAGGACTGGAACGACTTCTGGGTAGCCTCTAACCGTAAGGATTTTGAAGCGTATGTGCTGACCAATATCTTTAAAGCTGATTGGGAGCTAGACGCTACCGCGCTATTAACTTAAATCTAGGACTGACGATGGTTTCTCCTGCTACATCATACCTTACAGCTACTTCATAAACTCCCATGGCTCCCCCAAGCGTCTCATTAGTATAGAAAGGGGCGATAGTGTTCGTATCCCATACATAGCTTATAGTTCCCTGACTATCAATAGCTACCCCCTCTGAGGTAAACCCGCCGATGTCAGCAACTGTGTCCCCTGTAGTCTCAACTCGCGCTGTTAAAATTGGACTCTCGTTCAGCTTGGTGATACTTATTTCAGGATTCGTTAGTAAGGAACCTGTTTCCATAAGGTTACGTAGGTCTGCTTTGATTGGCTCGTTGTCCACGACTATTTCAGTTTGAATCTGGAGCCTCTTCTTACTTCCTAGGTGTACATACCGTTGAATTAATTTGTTCGTGGTTGTAACTTCCAAAGGTTCTGTTACCGCAAAAGTGTTCGCAGTATCCATGCCGAAAGTGTTTACATAAATCTGTGCTCTAGAACCTTCTGTATGGACAACCGTCCAAATATCAATATACCCACCTGTGGCGGACGCAGAGTTGTTATACCTCGGGTCCCACGTTGGTGCAGCGCTAGTTGGGAAGTATACACCACTAGGTTGAAGAATAACAGAGAAATGACCTACCTCCTCCTTAAAAATAGAAGATGCGCTATAACGTAAGTCTCCTGTATAGTCATTCTCCTCTGCCATCGCATCCATACCGGCATCGAATCCTATTCTATCACCAACACTGTTCCTTTCATAGTTATGGAACAGCATGTTCGTGGTTGTCGCGCTAACTAGACCGTAGTCTGCGTCGCCTGGGGTTTGGTTTACATAAGGCGATGCCGTACCAAAAGCGGTGTTAGGGAAGACATGTACCGAGCACACCTGGAAAGGGTTGCTTAGCTCTCCCGCAATATAATTGTAGAAATCCAGCTTGGCTGGAATGATAGGGGAAGGTCTATTGCCTCTCTGAATTACAGTAACGCCGTTGAATTTAGTCATCTCTTACTTATTTAGGGACTCATACGACTCTTTTTCTCTTTGATTCTCGTCAATTAATAGCTTCATAAACTCATCCCTCTCTATAGCAGGCATAAGCATTATATCATGGTAGCTGAATCTCGCGTGTTTTACTAAAAAATAAGCTTCTTCGGCTAGAGCAGAGATTCGTGCGTCTAGCTCACTGAGAAAAAAGATTCTGTAAATGGAATCAAACTTTCTGTTACCTCACCACAATTGGCGCACTCGTAGGACATTGATTTGTTCATACCGTAGTTGTTTTTAGTAATAGCTTCGCGGAAGAACGCTAAATCTCTAACTGTAGTAGCTTCGAAAAATCCTTTAATTACTTTCTTCTCACTGTACTTTCCTACAGACAAAGCGAATCTCCACAAGTTATCAATTAGCATTTCAGCATTGTTGAAGTAGCGCTCATCTTTACATCTAGGAGTTATGTACGTAACCTCTTGGCTAGTGTCAGGTAGAGTGATTGTAATAGGTTCTTCGTAGCCGTCTTCTGCATAAATAACCGGAACTTCCGAAATATTGACTGTTAGCATGTTAGAATGCTCACATTCTGTGCACTCTGCTTGAACCATATATTCATCCCCGTAAGAAATCTCTCGCAGTTTAAATAAAATGTAATTTTTATCCTCTAGCGTCATCGAGGTGTAGTCCAAGCCTTGGACACAGTCTTCAATTAACATGTTAATAACCTTTACTCCATGGGAACTATTTTTAATACCGCGTAACTTGCGTTCCTGAGCGAACGTAAATGGTTTAATCATAATACTTTCATCACAGTTTACGTAAGCCAAACCTCTTGAAGGAAGTTTTAATGCTCTCCAATCCTGAGATGCGGTTACGTTCGAGAGAAGGTCCGCTACTGCATCTGAAAGTTTACCATCAAAATGTTCCTTAGTTACAGGGGCTTCCCCCGCGTCTGGTTTCTTCTGGATAGGTTTTACGGAGTCCTGGGAAGGACGAGTGGCTACTGGAGCCTCCGGGATATCTACACCCTCTTCTGGCTTCGCACCTATTTCTTCAATGTGTTCTCTTGCGAGCTCAATAAGACTTTTTTCTTTTTCTGGATTTGACATGTTTAATTTAAATAGTTTGTAGCTATTGTACTATAATAGTAAGATGCTAAAAATTATTGTTGAAAATAATGTTTCTTTTCTAAAAACAAGTAATAAAAAGCTTTTAATAACTCTAAAAAAGAAATATAGCGCGAAAGTCCCGGGCTATAATTACTCCGCTGCCTATAAAAAAGGAGGCTGGAATGGAGAGAAATATTTCTTCTCTGATAAAACAGGGAAGTTTGGGACTGGTCTTTTATCCCATATAGAGGAAGACCTCACTTATTTAGGTATGGACTACGAAATAGAGGATTTGCGGACAGCTACCCACTCTGACGATATCTCCTTACCGGGGGTAATCTTACGTGATTATCAGGAATCGATGATTAGGAAGGCTTTAAAGGCTAAAGGGTGTATTGTTAAAGCTCCCACGGGCGCGGGTAAGACCCTTATTCTTGGAGGGATACTTAAAGCTCTAGAAGGAAAGACTGGTCTTATCTTCTTCACAAAGAAGCAGCTACTTAAACAGACGTACGATGAACTTAGAGAGTGGGGTATTGATGTAGGTCTCGCTTTTGGAGACGGGGTTATTCTTAAACCTATGACCTTGTGTACTGTTCAGTCCATAGATAAAGTTATCGATTCCCATCTAAAACAGTCCGACTTCATTATCTTTGACGAGGTTCATGAATTTGCCAAAGGAAAGATTGCTACTAAGGTCATAAAGTCTTTCCCTAACGCGGCTTACAGAATTGGTATGACCGCTACCGTACCACGAGACCCGATGAGCAGACTAAACCTCATCTCCGGTCTAGGTAATATACTTGAGGAGGTAAGCGCAAAAGGTCTTATTGATGATGGTTTCCTGACCAAACCTGTTATCCAGATAATTCCGGTAAAGGATACAGGGACAGTGGAAGATACCGAGCTCTCCTACCGAGAAGTGTACGAAAAATTTGTTACTGAGAATGACATGCGCAACGATATTATTGTAGAATTAGTAGAAAAGATACAACAAAAACAATCGAGAACCCTTATAATAGTTAAAGACCTTAAACATGCTGAGATTTTACATTCGCGCATCCCTAACTCCTTCAAATTAGAAGGAAAAGATGACCTAACCGCTCGAAAAAAGACTATTGACGCATTTAAGGACGATAAAATCTCAGTTTTGATAGGCACAACCATTATGCAGACCGGTATTGACATCCCGGAGATTACTCACCTCATTAATGCCCGTGGGTTGAAGTCTGAGATTGCTACTTTACAAGCCCTAGGTCGCGCTTTACGAATTCACAAGACCAAGAAGCGTGTTTTTATCTATGATTTCTTTGACAGAGCACCATATTTAGAAAAACACGCTAAAGAGAGGATTAAATCCTACGAATCCCTAGGAATGGAGATTAAAAAATGAAAAATAAAAAAGAAGAAGAAAAGAAATTAAATGAATTCACACCCCAAACGGTGGAACGTCTAAACATGCTAATCCAAACCCTTACTCAGATGAAGGAACCAGGTAAAACTATCAACGTACAAACAATAAAGGAGCTGGATAACTTAATATCCGAGCTCCTTGTACTGCGTTCTAGCTTTGTAGATAACGTTATTAACTGGACTAAGCAGGGCTATCTTGTGGAGGAGTAGGTTCTTCACCTTCACCCGCTTCCGCATCTTGCTCTTCTTCTTCCTCAGTCTCGTCATCAAAGTTCAGGTCGATTTTCTTAGTTACATCTTCTAAAGAAGTGACTAAGTCTCTCCATTCACTGTTATTAGCACCATCTTCGGTTTGAGAGGCTTGCTCTTCTTCCGCTGCTGCGTCATCATCCTCTTCGGTAGGTTCAGCCGGAGCTTCCTCCTCGGTTTCTTCTGCTACAGCTTCCACACCTTCTTTACGAAGTTTCTTTAGGTCTTTAGCATCGATGTCGCCATCTTTGTCCTTATCCAGCTTGTCTTGGTTTCCGGGTAGGTCACTCTTGTTATCATCAACATCCCCCTTTTCGTCAGCCTTCATCTTGCTGTCGTCATCCTTCTTGCGGTCCTTGGCTTTGATATCGCCTTTGTTGCCACCCCAGTCCTTGTCTTTCTTGCCTTTCTTCTTCTTCTTGCCTTTGACGTCTTCGCTATCATCGTCTTCACCTTCGCCAGCATTACCCCCAGAGTTAGACATAGCGTCATCATCTCCGTAGTATTGAGCCTCACCTAAATTGTGGGTAAGGTAATCAGAAAGCTTCTTCATATGAAAGTCCTCGTCAATATCTACGATATGGAAATTTGATTCTGTCATTATTTGGGACAATGTGTTTGAGATATCCAGAACCTGCACACCACCTTTACGGGACATACAAACTGCGAACTCTTTAAGAACATCCGCAAGGATACCCTCTTCACAATTCTCAGCAATCATATCTAGAACCTCGGACTGAACTTCTGCCAACCCTTTAAAAGAAGGGATAAAACGAAGGCTTTGCACGTTTATGCCATACTTGGAGTTTAGGGCTTCAAGGACAATAGTCTTTATAGGCTTTTTGAACTCGTAAATTTTGTTGACAAACTCACGAATATCTTTTTGAGGTATAGTACTTGGGTTGCTTACTTGGAACGTAGAGTCCATAAGACCAGTTAGGTCCACTTTATTTGATAGCGCAAGATAAGGGACAGCTGCGACAGCTTCCTTTAATGAACTTTTAATCACTGTATCTGTAGCGTAGATTTTCGAAGCCAAAGAAGCAATGTGGTCGTTGTGGTGCCACATTCTAGAGAAGGACTCCTTAGCTTCCAGCAACTCCTTCCGGACCAACTCTTTGTCGCAAACCATTTCGTAGAGAGTCCTCTTAGAATTAGAAGGAACAACGACGAATTCTTCCTTAAGGTTGTTAATATCGAGTCTCGGTAGGTCATAGGTATCTCCTACTACTTTAGAAAGACGAAGACCTTCGACCAACTTAGGGTTAGAGGAAAGAGTATCGACATTCTCTTCTAAGAACTTTTTAAGAAGGGGCAGTGCCTCGTTAAATTTCTTATATGCCTTAGTGTCAAAGATGTTATACGACTCATTAAATCTATCAAGTCTCTTAGAAAGCTTCTTGCGGCTGTTGCCGATTTTCGCTCTCATAGAGAAAGATTCAACAATCTTGTCGAAGTTAATCTCGGCATTGTCGTAACGGTCTGCTACAAGGGACTCCATAAATTTATGGACATCTCCCTCAACTCGGTCATCGATTGCTTGGTCGGAGGTAATAGTCTCCAAATCCTCAACTTGGAAGTTATCCAAAGTTAGACGCCCCTTTACCTCTTTGTAATCACATGAAATCAAGTGATTACTTTCGGTCACATAAATGACATTGCTTTTAGAGTCATCGATATCAAAGATAACGAGGTTCTCTCTTAGACGACGACCTAGATAGTCTCCTGCCTCGGTAATTCGGGCAAAGTTCTTGTCACGGGACACAAATAGATTTTTTATATTCATAGTTCTTATTTTATATAGAGTTGTAAGTGTTACTCTTTTTGGTTTTATTCACCAGGTTCTGGTTGAGGAGCTCCTCCTTCTGGAGGCATACCCGCTCCCTCTTGTCCAGGAGGCGGCGCTTGTGCTGCGGCTTGCGCTGCTAATTCTGTTTCCAATTGCTCGATTTCCATATCGTTCAACTGGTAGTAATTCTTGTAGATGTGTTTATCAGAGAAAAGCATTAACCCTTTTACAGCCTGTACGACGCGGGTCTTCTGTTCTGCTAACTCTAACTTTCTCTTCTCACTTAGGTCGGAAGGTGGAGCTAGTTTAATTTTGATGGGGTTAATTAGTGCCTTAGGAAATTGGCGTAACTCCAAGTGACGTTTAATAAGCGTCTCTAAACATACTTCAGTATCCCGTTGTACGCGCATAACCGCTTTAGCAAATTTAGCGTCGAGCTGAGATAGGTTAGCTTTCCGTTCCGGGGACTTGTCCTTTTCCACAATGAAATCTTTAGGAATCTTCATAGAAGCAAGAACCTTATCACGGAAGTAGCGTACGTCGTCAATCTCTCCCAGGTTTTGTGCCCCTGGTAGAGTTTCGATTTTAGTACCTTGTCCATTCTTCATAGGGACGAAGAAGTCTTCCTCCGCGGATAACGGGTTGTACCTTTCGTCAGCATTACCGCTTTCGTTATTAAAGAATTTCTCCTTCTTAAACTTAGCCTTAATACGTTCCATAAACATCTCGACCTTAGTCTGAGGGAGGTTACCTGTATCAATATAGAAGATACGGCGTTCAGGGGCTCTGTGAAGACGGTAGATGAGCATCGCGTCTTCCATCATCCTTAAAGACTTCCAAGAGCGCACACCAGGAGCACAAATAGACTTGCCGTAAGGGTAATAGTTAGAATCAGAAGTATGCAACCTAAAATGGATAAGCTGATTGCGGTCAATTTGAATAGTGTTTTTCTTATCAAGTTTAGCTCCTTGGTATTGTTGCGCTTGCGTGGTGCTTTGAGGTACTTCCTGGATAAACCCTTTAAGGTATCCGAATCTATCCTCACGGCGGAAAATGAATACCGGGTTTAGAATTTTGAGACGTTGAATACCTGCGTCTGGGTTATTCATGTCTACGATGTTTTCAACAAAACAGTCGCCGTACTTACACATGTTACGCATAATATCCCATAAGTATTTGTCTAGGTCAGTCTCCGCTACAAACTGTTCTACAGCATCCTTAACTCTTTCGTCTTCCGTTTCGACTGAAAGCATGTCCCCGTCAAGATGAGTTTGGGTAGCATCATCTGCGTAGATATCTAATGCAGCGCCGATTTCAGGATACTCATCCATCTTCTCGTAATCTTGGTATCTGCGCCGACGTTCATACTCTATTTGAGGGAGAGAGGTAGCCCCTTTTACAACATTTATGGACCCTTGTATCGCTCCGTCCGCCTCACCATCGGCATTTTTTACAACATCACCACGGTAAGGGTTTTGGGCAGGCGGTCTACCTGGCTTCTTTTTGGTTGTAAAAAAAGATTTGAAGAATGCAGCAAATCTACCGGATAGAGGGCTACCCTGTCCGAATGTGTTAGCGCCCGGGAATGAGGTATACCCAGCATTCTCATCTAGATTTTCGTCTAGAGGCTCATCTTTATTATTGTCGTTTAAATCCATTTTCTATAGTTTTCTAATTCTTGGTCCTTATTATATGTACCCCTTGAGAACCCAGCAGAAGCTAAATCTTTTCCCCCAGGTTCTACCAAATCCCCTTTTACAAGAGGAATTGGGCTTTTAGATACGATATCACCCATTACGGTGGCACCGATTGCCATACTCATCACTAAGTCATCAGCAAATCCATCTTCTGCTTGGATTTTACCAGTCTTACTTATTATAAAAGTAGTTAACTCCTTAAAACTTCTCTCCGAATTCACTTTTATTTTGGAAGTTTTCAAATTCTCTTGTAAATTGTTCAAAATTTGGTCTCTATTTTTGTTGTTCACAAGATATCCCATCTCTCCTTTTATATCTGTCCACATATTTTCATATTCGTGAAACTCAAATAGCTGTTCGATGAGTGCAAGCCCTAAACCATTTCTTTCGGGGCATACAAAAGCTGTATTATACTTCATCCCTTCCTCAGATATAACTTTAGCGAAGTCATTAAGCCCAATTCGGTTACTGTAGAATTCGGCTACTTGGGTACCGTTATAAAGATTAATGATATGGAATGCTGAGTAATCTCGGTCCCGACCAAAAGAGGAGTCCGCAGCTATTAGGTATGTGTGATAGGGTTGAGGTTCTTCCCATACTCTCATCATATTGTAGTGCTTTTTATAGAACTCCTCGGAACATTGAGCTTTAACCTTTTGGAGGGTACCCCCGTCAATAAAGGTTTCACCGGTTCCTAGGAATTCTCCTTCATACTCTTGGAGCCAAGCTCTCTCCCCCACATTGCTCCGGGTTTCCTCAGCCCACTGTTCTGTGTACTCAGGGTGCTCCCTCCAATGAATATCAATGGTGTTAAAATTATTTTTTCCTAACTCAGCATCATGGTAGAGTTCATAGTATAGGTTCGCCATACCGTTAACAGTAGAAAGAATAAAGGCAGAGCCGCCTGTCGAAATAGTAGGGTAGATAGCCATCCAAAACTCGGTCATCTTATCAATAAACGCAGCTTCGTCCACAATGAGAAGGGAAACTGCTTCCCCTCGTCCAGCGCCAGCTGGTTGGGATTTTATCTTACTTCCTGTAGAGAGTTTAATAACGTGCTTATTTCTCTCTATCTCCTGTGGTTGTAGCCAATTAGGTAAATCGTCATACATACTGACTGCACGGTCCAAGAAGTCCCTAGACTCACGGTCACCAATAGAAACTACCATTACGTTCTTGTCCTCGTGGAAAATTATATACCATAAAGCGTATGCTGCACAGATGGTGGTTGCACCAGCCTGACGGAACTTACGCATCAGGTTAAAACGATGAGAACCAAATTCGTTTACAATCCTTTCTTGAAATCGATAGAGGTCAAACTTCACGCGCCCGCGCACGGGATGAGTGATGTACACGTAATTTTTGATGAAATATGTGGCGTCAGCACGACACTTTTCAATTTCGATTTTTAATTCGTCAGGTTTCATAAATTAACACTATTATATAGCATGAGGAAAATTGCACTTATCCCTACTCGTGAGGAGAAGGAACGCCCCATAAAGACCTTTTTGGAAAAGGCAGGGTGGGAAGTTTATTATATCATAAAAGATTCTATTTTTGACGCATATACTTATGGAATAAAAAAATATAATTTAATGGCTAAAGATAAAGTTGTTATGTGCCATGATGATATTGAGATTTTAGCTTCTACTGAAGTCTTTAATAGACTTATTGATGACAACCTTACCGATAAAACTGGGTTCCTTGGAATCGCTGGAGCTAAGAAACTAAACAAAACCGCTTGTTGGTGGCATGGTCTAGGTCGNGAGTACCCTATGCCGGACTCCTTTCTACAAGGAATGGTGTTTCATGGGTCCAGTTTAGATAATTGCTTTCCCACTTACTACGGGGGTTTCGGGGAGGTGGAAGTGTTAGACGGTCTGTTTTTAATAACCACAGGNGCAACCCTTCATAACATTAGCACTAAGATGCCGNAAGACTTTGCTGGGAAGTGGGATTTTTACGATATCTACTACACGTATCAAGCCCAAGCTAAGGGACGTAAAAATAAAGTGATTCCTCTTCCTATCTTACATTACTCACAAGGTGATGGTGCGTTGAACGAGGAGTGGGATGTGAACCGCAAAGCGTTTATTCAGAAGAACGGTTCTAAGCTTATTGATATTGAGCTTCCAGCCCAAAGTCAACTGCCAAAACAGGCTTAGGATTTCCCTCGAACTTCGTTAGAAGACTGGAAAAACTCTCTGTCACCTCTTCAGTATTGGAAGCAATTAGAACCCAGTCCGAATTATTGACCGCTTTCTGACTAGCCACAAACCAATCTTCAGACCACCTCAGAGGGTCGCACTTGTGTTGAGAGAGAATAATTACTTTGTCTGCATTAACACAAGCTACATCTAAAATACATTTTTCATCTTCGGTGAGAGTAGAGAAAAAAGATTTTGAAGGAAAAACCAGTCGAAAGGGTATTTTATTCAGCATAACCAAAGGAAGTAGGTTAATGTTTACTCCCTTTGTAGGACATATATACATAACAGCTGGTTGATGGTGGAGAATAGCCTCCATAACTCGTTGAAGTCCCACACCTCTCGCGTTAGAGACGTGTGACCGGTTCATGGGAGGGAAATAATTTTCTCCCAATAACGCAACCCTAGCATTTTTTTTAATATGATTCATAAACTCCTCTTAATTACCTGCCTGTTATTATCTAGCGTCCAAGGGATAGACAGTGCTAAAGTCCGTCACGGAAATATCGCAGCCTTCGTAGAGGGGCAAGTTGTCTACATTGTAGATTCCCAGAAAGTATACCTTCAGATGACGCCGTACAAGACTATAATTAGAGAGAAGCTAAAGGAAGGGCAAGCCCGCTACGCAAAGTTAATGCGGCAATGTACATCCCTATATAAAGCTACACTAGGCAAATCAGGATATTCCCTGATTGTCGAAATCGATGGGGTGGATAAAACCCTCCATAAAACAGAGGACGTAACAAATAAAATAATAAGTCTTCTAACACCTGCCGAAAGGAGGAATAAAAACTATGAATCATTACTTTACACATTTTGATAAGCTCTTTAGTGAGTTACAAGGAGATTTCGAACCGAACTCTCATCTACACCCGCAGCAAGTAAAAGATACTTGCAGAATGCCAAAATACCCGGTTAGCAACTGCTACCTGTCGGAAGACCAAAACTCACTACACTTTGAGTTTGCTCTCGCAGGGTATAAGGAAAAAGAGGTTAAGGTTATCGGAGGGGTAAATTCTTTTACCGTTCGTGCTGCCAAAGAAGAATCTCTAAAAGCTCACATGCTTCTCCACCACGGAATTAGTGGTAAAGATGTAGATTTCTCTCTAAAAGTTGATGAGCAATATGATACAAAGAAAGCTAAAGTGTCTTTTGCGGATGGGTTACTAAGCGTAACTGTTCCAAAAGCTAAAGAGGCTGAATCTGTTATGCTATTCGGTTAAATATATATTTGCTCTTTGGGATGGTCCCCGTAAAAAGACTAAACCCAGGAAGTGAAAGCTCCCTGGGTTTTTTATATTGTCTTGTTAGGTTAGACGTCCATTAAACTGAAGTCCATTAATGGCCAAGCAGGAGCCGTGAGAGGAGGAGTCTNTCCATCATTGCTATAACGAAGACCTCCATTAACTGCTCTTGCAATAATCTGACGTGCTACGTTATTGGATAATGTGGCGTTTGCCCACCACCCAACTGGTAGACCATCAACCCGGAATAAAGCATTCGTCATGTAACGACTAGACGTTTTGCTAGAATCTCCTGCTTGAGCCCATCGTCTTTCATACCCTGCAGATAAAGTGTAAATCGAGCCCTGAGTACCCATACCAGTTGCGGTAGTAGTCGAAGACATGGTTAATACATGAGCTTGCCTTGCATCAGCAGCAGTTGAACACCCGCTTGCACCGGATACAGAGCTGGTAGCGAAGAAAGATAAGGAATTCCCTGCATTTCCCATAATCGTAAGTTCTAAAGCACTCACATCTGTAGTCGAAGGAAGCCAAGTACCGGCATTCTGTGGCATCGTTACTAGTTTATAAAAGATAAGAATGTCTTGGGTGTGAGTCCAAGCAGTTCCTGAGCAAGAGCCGCTGGCTTGAAATTGATTACCGCCACCAGCCGCCGCGTAGGGAGCAGAGTAGCCAGTAAGTGCAGTAGGAGAAGGTGCTGGGATTGGTGCCATAGTTTTAGTTTACATAATTATATATGTTACTTCGGCTTGTGGTAGTATATAAAGTTATGAAGAAAGTAGGAAAACTCACAGAAGCACGAATGGTGCTCCCCCCTGAACCTAAGCTGTACCCAATGGTATCAGACAGACTATTTGAAAATAAAGTTAAAGGGTATGCTAAACTAGGCATCAAAGGTGGTACTCCCGCATCAGCTAAGGAAGCTGCGCGCAGAAAGAAATTGAAGGAAGATGAAGTACCAGACCCACGGGACCTGGCTTCAAATAGACCTCCGCAAGCATCGCTTTCTACTACAAACTCCCCTAAGCGCGCTACAAAGGCATCCGTTCAGGTGGGGGGTCCATTCGACCTAACCGATGCTAAAGATAAGGATTGGATTCAAGGCGCGGAAGACGATATTGAACGTCGCGGTACTAAGGGTAAGTGCACTCCCATTACCAAGCCCGGCTGTACAGGTAAAGCTAAGGCTCTAGCTAAAACTTTTAAGAAGATGGCTAAGAAGCGTGATGACAGTATTAAAGCTAAAAATGAAGCTAAAGACGATAACTGGATTCAAGGTGCTGAAAAAGATATCGAACGTCGTGGTACAGAAGGAAAGTGCACTCCAATTACTAAGCCCGGGTGTACGGGCAGAGCCAAGGCTTTAGCTAAAACTTTTAAGAAGATGGCTAAGAGAAATAAGAACGAGGGTAATCTAAACGTAGGTCCTCACTCACAAGAATTGGCAAACAAGACACTGACTCCGGACCAACAAGCTAAGCTAAAAAAGCAACGCGATGACTGGAGAAGTAAACTTCGCCCAACAGGTGATGATGGTAAGGGGAAGACCGAGTCGTCTACACCTAAACCAGTACGTCAGGCACGCGCCCGCGCGCAAGCAGGTAAGCCTATCAAGAGAGGTACAGCCTCTACAGTCGCAAACGATTCTGGGTCAGAGATGAGCCAGCGGATGAGGGCTGCGGAGAAGCTATAGTGCCCCTTAAGTCTGGTTCTTCGAATAAGGTCGTCTCTTCTAATATTAAGAAATTGAAGGGGGAAGCCTACCCACAAAAACAAGCTGTCGCTATTGCGCTTGATAAAGCACGTAAGACAGAGAGCCGCGTAAACGCCATTCCTAGAGGCAAAGTATCCTCAACGGGTAAACGGAGTCTCGAAGAGGACCGCGTCATCCAGGGAGCTCCTAAAGGGGCTTTCGGGCTAGACTTCAATAACGCCTGGAAACTAAAGAGCAAAGACAGAGCTTGGCTCGCAGGTGGCATGGTTAAGAGAAAGAAAGCTAATGACGGTCAACTCGATGAATTGACTCTATATGACCTAGCCAAGATGTGCGTCGAGCCAGAAGGGGGTTACTTAGACCCTAAGAGCATGGATGAAGAAGTTTATGGGCAAGGAAGCCTAGCGGCAGGAGATGCAGCGGGCTGGGACGGTATGTCACCTTCTGTTGACGAGGATAAAGAAAAATTATCTAAACGTAAGAAACGCATTCACGGTAAGTTACACCCTCATAAGAAGAAGGGTGGGGGAACCTGAGCAAAGCTCAATACCCACTAAGCCTAGTTAGGCTAACTAAACTCCTTAGGGTCGTAGATATCAGCCTCTGCTTGACCCCCTGAATCTTTAAGGATTTCAGGCTTGTCACGAAGAACTCTAGCTGATGCTACTAAGTGGTACACTCCGTATACCTCAAAGGAATCCTGTTGGACCTCGTACACATCGTAGTACACATTCTGAAAACGTGGTTGGATAACATCACCTGCTATTAAAGGACGCCCGAGTTTGGCTTCGATATACGACTTATTAAAAGTGAACAATTGGTCGTTGGTCATCTCTATACCAAACTCAGTCAAGTTTTCCTCAAAAGCGCGCGGGTCGTAATGACCTTCAACCAGAATAGCTTCGGGGTCGATTGCCTTCAGACGATTCTCTCCATAGATGTCGTCAAAGTTTTCATCAACTTGGTATTTATAGATAAGAAGCTCAGAGCCCGACATACGGATAAGCTCATCGTCAATCATATTGAATAGGTCGATATCCGGGTTATCCAGGTCGAACATCCTCATACTTCCACTTTTGGAAGGAGGTTGAGGAACTAACCTCTTTTCGTTTGCTTTAAATTGTTTTCCCATAATCACCTACTTGGTTTATCTGCGCGCCCCAAAATCAATACTAAAACCTCCGGTAGTAGTATTGCTTCCATCGAAGTTCTGCTCCCAACCGACGAAACCGCCCACTCCGCTATCTTGGTGGACAAGTTCCGATTGAGCGCCAGCAGCAGCATCTGCATAAAGACCATCATACCAACTATACCCCGCACCTCCCCGGACATAAACCGTGTTGTGCCATTTGAACTGTTCGCCTCCTATTTCCAGGTCTTGAGGCTTACATACATCCCAGTCGTACCTGAGAGTAAGCTCCGCGTATGCTTTCGACCAATCTTTCCACCCAGCACGAACTCCAACATCCCAACCGCTCGGCAACGCTTCGTCTACCCCTTTCTCAAGCTCCTCTGCAAGACCACCAAGCATCGCGTCGCCAGCATCAATTACGATATCCTTCAGAGCGTCTGCTCCGGTTTTTGCACCCGTCAATACGTCCTTGGCACCTGCCTCCCCTAAAGTTGTAGGGAGACTGTCGATACCTCTGTTCATCGTATCGGCGGCAACGCTTCCCTCCTCAAATATTATGTCGTGATATTCCTTCGGTGTAAAGAGTTCTTCGTCCAAAATGTCCTCTATCCCCCCGCCTACCTCTTCAAAACCTTCGCGGAAATCCTTACCTATATCCTCTATGGGGTCGAGTACGTCATGAATATCCTCCTTCCAGGACTTACCTGTAATAATGAGCTCGGTAAGCCATCCAGACACAGCCATACTTCCACACCCTTGCGCGTTTGAGACAACAGTCATTAAACGTCACCTCCTTTTACGTTCATTTCAAACCAATTTGGTCCGGGACCTTTTACAGGAACCGCGAAGGATACTGTCGTACCTATAAATTCGGGGTATTCTCTAGTATTCATTTTTAAATAATATACAACATACAATGTATCAACGTCAAAAGGAAGTTGTGTCGTCACAAAGTACTTCTTTAAGTTTCGCGATATCTTTTTAAATTGGAGTTGAGTCCAATCTAGGTTAAGCCACTGTATAAAAGCATGCATGTTCGGCTTCATCATAGACTTACCATCTTGAGGGTTCTGAAAGGAATCGGCTACTACCAATTTATCTGCTATAAGAGGAACGGCATATTTTCCCATCTCCTCAACTGCATTAGTAGGACCCGAACGCTGTGTAACGTTTCCTACTCTAGGTCGTGTATCTGGATTGCCAGTCTTCTCTGGGTTGTAGCCATATTTAAAATTATACCCATTCAACCCCATAACGACGTCGCCTTTGTTTGGTCTTCTTCGTGCCATATAATTATTTAGGTGCTCAGAGCACAATTATGCGAGGTCCCTGAATTTTGTTTACCTTCCCCCAATCACAATTAGAGAGAAAAAATAAAATTAAAATCAGGGATACCAGAAACGCAAATCTACTCTTGTTCCTTTTCCCCATTACCTAAGGTTACGTGCACAATCTCAGACATGAGTTCTACTGGGTCTTTCGGCTCTTTTGTATCTACCACGGTCTTCAGGATAGATGAAAGCTGAGTGACGACCAATGTAATCAGGGTCGCTGCAACTGCTATTGATTCTGTTGATAACACACTCATCGAAACCAAAAATCCGAGCACGCAGATACACAA
>JGI25136J39404_1000096_pt1 | contig 23057 bp, 23 predicted proteins | sample ETNvirome_6_1000_FD_39404 | JGI IMG/M metagenome (IMG submission 39404)
GCCGCAGTTGCATAAACCGGTCGTACAGGCCGTTAACCGAAGCCAGGCCTGTACGACCGGTTTATTCAAATAGCCGCAGTTGCATAACCGGCGACTCATCACTCCGAAAGCGCACGCCCAGCCCCAACAGGCGCACCGGGCGGCCCGTATCAGTCACCAGTTCATCCAGCAGCGGCTGATAGTCTTCCAGCTCGGGCTCCTGAATCCGGTCGCGCACACGCTCCAGGGTATGGGTGGAAAAGTCGCTGTAACGAATCTTGATAAACAGCTTGTGAATGGGTTTTCGGCCGGCCTTGCGGCTGAGCCGGAGGTTCAGATCGGCCACCAGCGAGGCCATCACCGACTCGCAGGCGCGCTTGTCCGGCAGGTCCTGGGAAAAGGTCCGTTCCACGCTGACGGACTTGGCAATGCGCGACACCACCACATCCCGATCATCACGGCCGAACGCCATTTCCCGCAGCCGGTACCCCTGCTTGCCAAACTTCTCCGGCAGGGCTTCAGCGGGTAGCGCCTGAATGTCGCCACAGGTGGCAACGCCCATCGTGTGAAGTTTGCCAGCGGTCACTTGCCCCACGCCAAAAAGCTTTTCGACCTTCAGGTCCTGAACGAAACCCTTGACGTCCTCAGGGCGGATCACGAACAGGCCGTCAGGTTTTTTCCAGTCACTGGCAATCTTCGCCAGGAACTTGTTGGGGGCCACACCGGCGGAAATAGTGATACCCACCTCATCTTTCACTCGTTTGCGCAAGTACTGCGCCATCAACGTGGCACTGCCCTTATGCTCGGTTACCTCGCTGACATCCAGGAAGGCTTCGTCCAGCGACAGCGGCTCCACCAGATCGGTCAATTCCCTCAGAATGGCCATCACCTGTTTCGACACCGCCCGGTAGCGGGCCATATCCGGCGGCACGGTCACCAGGCCGGGGCACAAGCGCCGGGCTTCGCCGCCAGGCATGGCGGACCGCACGCCAAAAGCCCTCGCTTTATAGTTGCAGGTGGTAACCACTCCGCGGCCACCTTCGCCACCCACGGCCAGCGGAACTTCCCTTAATGAGGGATCGTCCCGCATTTCCACGGCGGCGTAGAAGCAGTCGCAATCTACATGGATAATCTTGCGCTGGGCCATGACTCTTCAATCAAGTAAATTATCTGTACATATGTACAGCCTTGTATCTTACGGTAACATGCTGAGAATGTCAGGAGCTCCGAGTAGCAACTCCCAACGACGACAGAGACAGGTGTGAGCAATCATGACAAACCCGATCCCAGAACAATCGCAGACGGAAATCGAAGCCGCCGCGTTTCGAAAGCTGGTCAACCATCTGCGCGAGCACACCGAGGTCCAGAATATTGACCTTATGAACCTGGCAGGGTTCTGTCGCAATTGCCTCTCCAAATGGTATCGCGCCGAAGCCGCCGAGAGAGGCTTCGAGCTGTCTGACCCGGACGCCCGGGAGATCATCTATGGCATGCCTTATGAAGAGTGGAAAGCCCGCTATCAGCAAGGGCCCAAACAGGACCACAAGGCATGAACGTCAATGACGCGGTTCGTATCCACCTGGCATCGGTTGAGGCCGGTCATGGCGATTTTGACGATACCCTGGCGCTGATTGACCGATTCTTCGACTATCAGCCCACCGGGTTTCACAACGGACCGCTGTACAATGGCACCGGCGAGAACGCCGGTTCATGCCGGGTATTTTCCCTGGCCCAATACTGCAACCTGACCGAATCCGACACGCTGCGTCTGTTTGCCCAGCACTACCAGCAAGTGCTGGACGAACCGGCAGGTGAAAGCCATGGCAATATCCGCCAGTTCATGGGCACCGGCTGGTCCGGTATCCGCTTTGACGGCCCGGCGCTTCGCAAACGCCCGGGCACCACTCAGGACGACACCACGGAAGAGACCCATCCATGAGCGAGACCGCCGTATCCGGGGTAAAGCAGTGCTTCCAACTGAAGAGTGCGAACGTTTCCATGACCGCACTGGAGCTGTATTTCTTTGACAATGACGACTTCGAAAGCACGCTCAGAGACAAAATCAGCCAGGCCCCCGGATTCTTCAAGGACATCCCCCTGATCATCAGCCTGGAAAAGTATGAGGGGCTGAGCAGCGAACTGGATTTTTTCAAGATCATCGGCGCCTGCCGCCGCCACAACATCCATGTCATCGGCGTACGCGGTGGCAACGATGATCAGCGCCGCCTCGCCCGCGGTGCGTCATTGGCGCTGCTTCCCGGTGGCAACCAGCGCGACCGGGACATCGATACCGCGCCGGCCACGGAATCGGCCGCCACTGAACCGACCGAAAACCCGACTCCCGCCAGGGTCGAGAATCCGGGTGAGCCAGCGCCCGCGAAAATCATCAACCAGCCAGTCCGTTCGGGCCAGCAGGTTTACGCACCCGAGGGCGACCTGATCATCCTTGCACCAGTTCAAGCCGGCGCCGAAGTGCTTGCGGCCGGCAACGTTCATGTGTACGGACCATTGCGCGGGCGGGCCCTCGCGGGTATTCACGGCGCGGAACATGCACGGGTATTCTGCCAGTCTCTTGAAGCAGAGCTTGTGTCCATCGCCGGACACTATAAAATCTCCGAAGATCTTCAGGACAACGGCTGGAAAACCGCCGTACAGATCCAGCTCAGGGATGACCTGCTGGTGGTAACGCCACTGGAGAAGGCCTGAAAAGAACGTAACTACCCGCACAGGCGGGAAAAACGACGAATCCACCGCAAAACAGGAATGCAACCTTGGCTAGAATCATTGTCGTTACCTCAGGAAAAGGTGGCGTAGGTAAAACCACAACCAGCGCCTCTATCAGCACCGGCCTGGCGAAGCGAGGCCACAAAACCGTGGTGATCGATTTCGACGTGGGCCTGCGCAACCTGGATCTCATCATGAACTGCGAACGCAGGGTGGTGTACGACTTCGTGAATGTGATCCAGGGCGAAGCCACTCTCAACCAGGCTCTGATCCGGGACAAACGGGTCGACACCCTGTATATCCTGCCGGCCTCCCAGACCCGGGAAAAGGAAGCCCTGACCAAAGATGGCGTTGAGAAGGTGATCAACGAGCTGTCCGAGCGGTTTGACTACATTGTCTGTGATTCTCCCGCCGGCATTGAGCATGGCGCCCTGATGGCGCTCTACTATGCCGATGAGGCGGTGGTTGTTACCAACCCGGAAGTGTCCTCGGTGCGGGATTCAGACCGTATTCTCGGCATCCTGCAGAGCAAATCGCGGAGAGCCGAGATGGGGCAGGACCCCGTAAAGGAACACCTGCTGCTATCCCGCTACAACCCGGATCGGGTGGAGAAGGGCGAAATGCTTTCCGTGGCCGATGTGGAGGAAATTCTCGCCATCCCCCTGCTGGGCGTGATTCCGGAGTCCCAGGTGGTACTGAATGCCTCCAACCAGGGCGTTCCAGTCATTCTTGAGGAAGACAGCGATGCCGGACAGGCCTATGATGATGCCGTGGCCCGCCTTCTGGGTGAGGAGCGAGAACATCGCTTCATGACGTCCCAGAAAAAAGGTTTCTTCTCACGGATGTTCAAGGGGGGCTGACGGATGAGTTTCCTGGATTATTTCAAGAGCAAGAAAAACAACCGGTCCGCCAGCGTTGCCAAGGAACGCCTACAGATCATTGTTGCCCACGAACGGGGCCAGCGCGACCAACCTGACTACCTGCCAGAATTGCAGAAAGAACTGCTTGCGGTCATCCGCAAGTACGTTCAGATCAGCGATGACCAGGTCCAGGTGGAAGTTGACCGCAACGATAGCTGTTCGGTACTGGAACTGAACGTTACCCTGCCGGAACACTGACCGCGCCACTACCAGCGTGCGAAGTGATCCTCCATCAGTCCCCGTAGCCCGTCTACGGGGACTGAGTTGCCCGCCTCATCGCGCACTGTGCCGGAAAAGGTACCAATGTACTGGCGGAAATTGGAGGCAATCAGCCATGCATTGAGTCGCTCCCGCCGAACCCCCGATGGCTCAAACCAGAGATCGATCCTGCCATCGTCCGTGGTGACCTGCCAGGGTGCGGTTTCATCGTAGCGATCAAACACGAAACGGGCCTGCCCGAGCTTGATACAGCGCCCTTCCAGCCAGAGCGCATTTTCCGTCATACCGGTTTCATTCACGCCCGCCGCCAGATTGAGACCAACGGCACGACCATCTGCCAGCACCCCTGCCACACTCGCCCAGTTCCAGGCGGTTTCGCGCCTCATAAAGCCGCAACTCCAATCAACGGCTGCGCGTGACAGCGAGTCGCATTGCCAGCTCTGTCCCTGCCACCGAATGTCTCCGGCCACCGGCAGACCCGCTGATTTACGGGTAAACACCCAACCGCTGTAACCGGCTGGGCACACCAGTCGCAGAGGGCGGGTGTCCCCTTCTATATTCAGGGCTATCCGGAGGTCACTGGGGCCGGAAACCAACACACCACGCGAGTGGCCGTCCGACGTAATACGAACGCATGTTTTCCCTTTACGAAACTCCGTCACGCCGGTTTCAGGCCTGGGCTCAATGTGAGTTCCCTTCGCCAATGGCTGCGTCAGGGACTGCTCCAGCATCTGCCCGGTCTTGAAATCATAAAGATAGAAAAACGCCGTACTGACCAGTTTCAGATCCACTACCGCCAGCCCGAACACCCAACCCGGCGCCATCGCACTGACGAACTGGAACTGGTTAAAACGGGCTTTACGGGCCAGGGCCGAGCGCGGTTTATCCATCACCGTACGGAGGTCAAAGTCCCGGTAGTTGATGACATCCACCGGTGTGTCCAATACGCCGTAGGGAATCCGCCCCCGGTCATCGATCAGTCGCTTGTTCGGTTTTTTCATCGTCAATTCGGGCCAAATGTTAACGTCAGGAATTCAGTCAGTTACCCAGTTCACAAACCCCCGATCGTAGCAGGTTGGCACCAGATCAGTCGTGCTAGACTCGCCCGACCATGTTCAAGGAAGTGTACCTCATGCAAAACCTGAGAGCCCGTGGCAACCAACGCCCGGCCAATCGACGCGTCATCTGTCTTGCAGCCACCACGGTTTTCCTGCAGGCCTCAGGTTTGACCTTCGCCGGGCTGCCAGCCGAAGACTCAGAAAACTGGAGCCTTCGCAAGGAAACCGATCGTATCCGGGTCTATACCACTGATCAGCCGGACTCCAGCTTCCAGGCCTTCAAGGCTGTGGCTGTGCTGGATGTGCCGATCGAGAATCTGATGGCGGTTATGATCAATCCCAAATCCTGTGTTCAGTGGGTTCATAACTGCTCGGAATCCTATGCCTTCGGCTCGGGTGACTTTGATGAGCGCTACGCCTACTCAGTCAACGATATGCCCTGGCCGGTCACCGACCGGGATTACGTACTACGAATTCGCACCCGGGGCCAACAGGTCGACGGCGAAATCGTGATGGACCTCAGCGCCATTCCCGATCAACGGGCCGAGGAAGATGACTACATCCGTGTCGACAAGTCCGACACCCTTTACCGCTTTATTCCCGAAGACGGCCAGACCCGGATGATCTGGGTTCAACACACCGAGCCAAACGGTTCGATACCCGGCTGGCTGGTCAACACCCTGCTGGTGGACATTCCTATCCGTTCCATGGAGCAGTTGGAACGGGTTGCCCAGTGGGACCGTTACCAGAACTACGAACTGATCTATGACTCGCAGGGCCAACTGAAAGATGTAGCCCCCAAAGCTGAATCAGGGGATGACTAGAACATCAGTAACAGCTAAGCTCTTTTACAAAGGACCTGCTAACGGAGCCGATTCGTCAATGACCGTTCTCGCTTACGAGATCATGACCCCGAGCATCAAGGCCGTACCCCAATCCTGGACGATGGACCGTCTGGCCAGGTTCCTCACCGACAACGAAATCACCGGCAGCCCGGTTACCGACGAAACGGGCGAGATTGTCGGCATTGCCACCCTGAAGGACATCACCGAATTCCGCTGGAACGCCAGCCGTTCCGAGTCCGATGCGCGCATGACCCCGGAAGAAGAACACGAAGCCCGGCGCCTGCGCATGGCCATTTTTGAGGAGATGGGCAAGGTGCCGGTGGAAGTGCGTGACATCATGACCCCTATCGTTTTATCGGTTGACGAGCAAACGCCTGTGCGCGACATTGCCGATATTATGATGCGTGAACACCTGCACCGGATTTTCATCACCAAAGACGAAAAGATCACCGGTATTGTGACCACGTATGACATGCTCAAACTGATCTCCGACCAGGAGCTCACCAACCGCTGTGCCGGGAACGGCTGACCAGAGAGGTATCACACCCTATGCCAAGAGCATCGCAGGCTCGCAGAAAGATGTATGTCCTCGACACCAACGTCCTCATCCACGACCCGAACGCCCTCCTGAACTTTGAAGAACACGACGTCATCATTCCGATGACGGTCCTCGAAGAACTCGACAGTCTCAAATCCGGCAAACAGGCCGTTGCTGCCGATTGCCGACAGGCCATCCGCAACATCGACAAGTTGCTGGGTGACGCCAGCCCAGGAGAAATCGAGAAAGGCGTACCCATAGTGCGCGGCAAGAAAGCAGAACCGCTCGGCGCGTTATCGATACTGATGAGCACGGATTACCAGGGCAACCATGGCCTGCCCGAGCACCTGAACGACAACAAGATCATCAATACCCTGGCGGCCCTGCAAACCCGCCACACATCGCGCGACATCATCCTTGTCAGCAAGGACATCAACATGCGATTGAAAGCCCGGGGCTTCGGCGTGGAGGCCCAGGACTATCACAACGACATGCTGCTGGACGATATTGATCTGCTGCCGAAAGGGTACAAAGAATTCCCGAACTCGTTCTGGGACACCATCGAGAAGGTCGAAACCATCCAGCGGGAGGGTATTACCGAACACATCCTTCGTCGTGAGGGCGACTTGGCCAGGCTGACCATCAACGAGTTCGTTATTGATGAACAGGGATTCGTTGGCAAGGTGTCTGATGTGGGCGAAGACCAGATTGTCATTCGGGATCTGCACCAGCACGATCTGATGCACGAGGAAGTCTGGGGCCTCGTACCGCGGGATATATACCAGGCCATTGCCCTGAACCTGCTGCTGGACCCCGATATCCACCTGGTAAACCTGACCGGTTCCGCCGGCTCCGGTAAAACCATCCTCGCCCTCGCGGCCTGTATCGAAATGACGGTTGCCAGCAAGCTGTACAAACGCATCATCGCCACCCGTAGCACCCAGGGTCTGGACGAGGACATTGGCTTCCTCCCCGGCACCGAGGCGGAGAAAATGGAGCCCTGGCTGGGGGCCATCGTGGACAACCTCGAAGCTCTCCACGAAGACGATGAAAATATGACCGCCAGCGTGGACTACATCCTCAGCAAGGTGCCACTGCACTTCAAGTCGATGAACTACATTCGTGGCCGCAGCTTCCAACACAGCCTGATCATCATCGACGAATCCCAGAACCTGACGCCGCATCAGATCAAGACCATCATCACCCGTGCCGGCAACGGCTCCAAAGTGATCTGCCTGGGTAACCTGGCTCAGATCGACACCCCTTATCTGAGCGCCCTGAGCTCGGGACTCACCTACATGACCGAGCGCTTCAAGAGTTTCCGCCATGGCGGGCACATCCACCTGCAGGGCGTCCCGCGCTCTGTTCTGGCGGAGTACGCCGAAGCGAATCTCTAACCAGCGCGCACAAAAAAGCCGCACCGGTCATCCGGTGCGGCAAAGCGGAGGTTAGCGACCAGGAACCGAATCAATCGCTGGCCGGGCTTTCCTTCATCGCTGCGTTCATGCGGCGACGCAGCACCGGACCCACCACATAAGGCAACACCAGGCTCAGAGCGGCAACCAGCCAGAAGCTCTTGGCCAGGGTGCTTTCCCACAGAATGCTCCAGTCACCGTCTGACAACACCAGCGCATGCCCCAGGTTCTTCTCCATCTCCGGTCCGAGCAATAGCCCGAGAATAATCGGCACCACCGGAATTTCCAGTTTGCGCAGGAAATAACCCGCCACGCCAAACGCCACCATGAAATACAGGTCGAAGGCGCTGTTGCTGATGGAATAGATGCCCACGAAGGCAACCATGGTCACAATCGGCAGCAAGTACATGGGCGGCACCGACAGCAGGCGCACAAAGAAGCCAACCAACGGGATGTTAAGCACCAGCAGCAGAACATTGCCAATCAGCAGGGCGGCAATGACGCCCCAGACAATATCGGCGTTCTGGGTAAACATCAGCGGGCCCGGAGTGATGTTCAATGAAATCAGCATCGCCAACAGCACCGCGGTGGTACCGCTACCTGGCACGCCCAGGGTCAACATGGGTACGAGCGCGCCTGATGAGGCACCGTTGTTGCCCGCCTCAGGCGCCACCACACCCCGGATATCGCCCTCGCCGAACGTGCCCTTCTTGCCTATCACGCTCTTTTCGAGGGTGTAGCTGATAAAACTGCCCAGGGACGCACCGGCACCCGGCAGCACGCCGGAAATGAATCCAAGCACGCCGCCACGAAGCTGGGTGGGAACCGTGGAGACCAACTCCTTGAAGGTAAGGGTCAGCTTGCCCACGTTCATTTTCTTACGCCCACCGCCCATGCGCGACTCGACGAAGAACAACAACTCCGAAATGGCGAAAAGGCCAACAATCGCCAGGATGAAATCAATACCCTCGTACAGTTCCAGCACACCGAAGGTGTAGCGCCGGGTGCCGGTGGAGATATCGATGCCCACGGTGGAGATCATGATCCCCAGGGTCGCGGCAATCACCGTCTTCATCGGGTTCTTGCCGGTAATACCACCCAGGGTGGCGAAGGCCAGCAGGAACAGCGCGAAATACTCCGCCGGGCCGAAACTCAAGGCAAACCTCGCCAGCACCGGGGCAAGCATGATCAACCCTATAGTGCCGATCAGCCCACCGGCAAAGGACGCAATAGCAGAGATCGCCAGCGCATCGGCCGCCCGCCCCTTTTGGGCCATGGGGTAGCCATCCAGGCAGGTCATCATCGCCGGTTCGTCACCGGGAATGTTGAGCAGGATGGAGGAAATACGGCCGCCATACATCGCGCCGGCGTAAACCGATGTCAGCAGGATCATGGCAGTTTCCGGCGGCAAGCCAAGGGTAAACGCCAACGGGATGAGGATCGCCACACCGTTTGCCGGCCCCAGGCCAGGCAAACAACCAATCAGGGTGCCCACGAAAGCGCCGAAGAGCGCAAACATCAGGTTGTACGGTGTCAGGGCAACCGCAAACCCCTCCATCAGAAAACCGAGCGTTTCCATCAGTTCACCTCCAGGATGCCAGCAGGCAAGCTCAACGCCAGGCCATAGTTGAACAGGACGAACACCACCACGGCGCTGATCAGGCCCGTTAAAAAGGCATTCCTGGCGGGCGCGCCCATGCGCCAGCTAAGGGTGCCAACCGCCAGGGTTGTCGAGATGACAAACCCCAGGGGTTCAAGCAGCATCGCGTAGACCACCAGCACAACCAGCGACACCACCAGCTCAACTGCGGACCGGCCCAGCGGCCACTGGGCGTCGGGGTCCGGCTTGACCATCAGATAGATGCTGCCGGCAACCAGAACCACCGCAAGGATGGTTGGAAAGGTTTCCGGCCCAACGGTTTCGGCGCCGCCAAACGGCTCGGGCCACTGCTGTGCAACCCAGCCGTAAGCCACCGCCAGAACCATCAGGCCCAGGCCAAGAAGCCGATCACCCAGGCCTGTCATTTCAGCAGTCCTATTTCGCGGGACAGGTTCTCGATGTCCTGTACCTGTTGCTCGACAAAGCTGTCGAACTCATCTGCAGGCGGATGGAACGGGATGAGACCATTGGCCTTCATCACCTTTTTCCACTCCTCACTGGCATACAGGGTATCGACGGTCTCGACCCAAAACGCCTTGGACTCACTGGAAGCACCCTTGGGCATGTAAAAACCGCGCCAGTTCGGGCCAACGGCGTCAACGCCCTGCTCTTTTGCGGTCGGAATATCGGAAAATTCACCCGGCAGGCGCTCGTCGGCCAGCACGGCCAGAACACGAAGGTCGCCCGACGACAGGAAACCGGTGACTTCGGAGATATCACCGGTGAAGGCGTCGACCTGGCCACCGACCACCTGGGTCATGGCCTCACCACCGTTATTGTAGGAAAGGTACGGAATGGCGGGCAGTCGATCGGCGCCGGCGGCCTTCGCGGTGATCAGCACCTTCAGATGATCCCAGCCACCCCGGGCACTGCCGCCCGCGAACTTGACGGATTTCGGATTCTGCTTGATGGCATCGAGCAGTTGATTCAGGTTCTCATACTGTGAGTCCTTGCCTACGGCAATGACGCCGTAATCCGCGCCCAGCGCGCCAATCCAGGTCACCATATCGGCATCCAGCCCGGGGAACTGTTTCTGGGCGAGACGGGTGGTGGTTGCCGTTGATGCGGCGACGATCAGCTTGTCATCTTCCGCTCGTTTGCTGACCGTGTGAGCATAGGCAACACCGCCGCCAGCACCGGCCATATTGATGGTCTGTACGGTGCCATCAACCAGGCCAAGGTCCCTCATTACATTACCAGCGCTGCGACAGGTAAAGTCCCAGCCGCCACCCGGGTCGGACGGGGCGATGCATTCCACTTTTCCGGAGGGTTGCCATGCCATGGCATTAAGGCTGAAAGCCGCTGCCGCGATAAACGACAAGCTTCGTTTGAGAGTCATGATTGTCACCTCTGTCTTGTTTTTGTGATCGCTTCCAGGGTACGGGCCCGCGTTCAGGGCCAACGTGAAGCGCTACCTGACTGAGGTTAAAGATTCACCACTGAGGCCAGAAGTTTGTGCGCGTAATGCCTTTAAAGAAACTAAAGGGCGTTTCGTTCATAAAATTTACGGGCAATCGTAAAGCGGGTGTTTTAACCTGACCCCATAACGACAACAAACCAATCACTGCTGACAACGTGTTCCGAAAAACCAAACTGAAAACCCGAATGATCCTCACGCTCGGATTCGTCAGCGCAGCGCAGACGATCCTCATAGGCGTGTTCGCCGGCTATTACCTCAGCGACTCCCTGTTTGATGAAATCGGACAACGGGCTCTCATGGTGTCGAAGACCGTCGCGGCAGCCCCCTCGGTGATCGAGGGTGTACGCGAGCGTGATATTGAAGGGCTGAACCGGCTGGCAAATCGACTAACCCGCACCAACGAAGCTTTGTTCATCGTCATTGGTGACCACCAGGGCATACGCCTGGCACACCCCTCCCCTGATCGCATTGGCCACTCCATGGCCGACGACGACGGTGACCTGGGCCGGCGTGCCCTGGTTGATGGCAAGGCCTATGTGGCAAGGGCCACGGGCAGCCTCGGCGAATCCATGCGTGGCAAGGCCCCGGTGATCGAGCCAGAAACTGGCGAGATCATCGGCATTGTCTCCGTGGGATACGGAGTTGACCAGGTGGATGCCACCATCAAACGCTACAGCTTCGTACTGTATACCGTGGTTGGCCTTACCCTGCTGGTCAGCATACTCATCGCGATGGTGATCGCCGGGCGCTTCAAGCGCGCCATTTTCGGCCTGGAACCTGAAGAAATCGCACGCCTGTTCCAGGAGCGGGACGCCACCTTGCAGTCCGTTCGGGAGGGCATCATCGCCATCAACCGCGACGGTGTGATCACGACCTTCAACCGCACCGCCCTGGAAACCCTGGGTATCGACCCCGACACGCCGCTGTCAGGCCGTCCCATTCTCGATGTTCTGCCCGAAAGTGACCTGCTGTCGGTACTAGAATCCGGCACGCCGGACTTCGACCGCGAGGTCTGGCTGAGAAACCGACAGATGATCGTCAACCGGTTACCTGTTCGCCAGGGCGCTGAGATTACCGGTGTTGTGGCCAGTTTCAGGCTGAAGGACGAGGTGGATCAGGTCAGCCGGCAACTGACTCGCATACAACAATACGCAGATACCTTGCGAAGCCAGACTCACGAATACTCGAATAAGCTCCACACCATCGCGGGCCTGATCCAGATTGAAGCCTATGACGACGCGTTGAATCTGATCGGCAGCGAAGTCAGCGACCATCAGGCACTGATTCACCTGCTTCTGGAAGCCGTCCCCGATCCGGTTATCGCCGGTTGCCTTATGGGCAAGTACAATCGCGCCCGGGAGATGGGGCTGGGCTTACAGATCGATGCCGAAAGCCGCATGGTGGACATACCCGCCGACATGCCGCGGGATCAGTTGGTGAGTGTCCTCGGCAACCTCATCGACAACGCCCTCGAGGCCACCCTTCATCAAACGGGCGAAGGAGGACGGGTTCAGCTATCCATGACAGACTTGGGGCATGAACTGATCTTTGAAGTGGAAGATCAGGGGCCCGGTATCCCGGAAGAATCTCAACAGAAGATCTTCGAGAAAGGCGTAACCACCAAGCCGGGCGCTGAAGAACACGGTTATGGCCTGCATCTGGTGCGTCAGTTCCTGAATCGTTGGGGCGGGTCCATCACGGTGGAGAACCTACCGGGCGTGGGCTCGCGATTTACCCTTTACCTTCCGAAAACCAGTCAGGGGAGTGACAGTCATTGAATACCCTTCGGATCCTGATTGTTGAGGACGACCGGCAGATCGCCGAAATCCAGCGCCGGTTTGTTGAACGACTCGAGGATGTGGAGCTTTGCGGCATTGCCCACAGCCTGGGGGATGCACGCGACCTTATCGACGTTATGGCCCCACACCTGATCCTGCTGGATATCTATTTTCCCGACGGCAATGGTCTGGATCTGCTGCGGGAACTCCGGGCGCGGGATAGCAGCAGTGACGTTATTCTTATTACCGCCGCCAAGGAAGTGGAACCGCTCAAGAGCGCCCTGCGCGGCGGCGTCTTCGACTACATCCTCAAGCCCCTGGTTTTCGAACGCCTTGAGGAAGCCGTCAACCGTTACCGCGACCACTTGCGGCAACTGTCTGGCCTGGTGCAAATCGCCCAGAAAGAAGTCGATGCCCTGCTGCCCAGAGGGTCAAGCGAAGCCAGTCAGCCCGCACCCACAGACAGACTGCCCAAGGGCATCGATAGCATCACATTGGATAAAATTCGCGAGGTGGTTTCATCCGGCCAGTGGAGTGCCGAGGAAGTCGGCCAAGCCATGGGCGCGTCACGAACGACGGCGCGACGCTATCTGGAATTCCTTGTTGGCCGGGGGGAGTTAACCGCGGAAGTTACCTACGGCAGCGTCGGTCGACCGGAACGGCGGTATCGCGTCTGAAACCCTGCCTTTAGGGTCAATCCCGGAACTGAGACTTGTCCAGCCCGTACTTCTTCATTTTGTCGTACAGCGTCTTACGGGCAATGCCTAGCTGGACCATGGTGTCCTTAATGCTGCCATGGCAGGCATTGAGCGCACTGACGACGGCGGAACGTTCAAAGTCGTCCATCATCTCGGACAGAGTCTGGCGCCCGGACACATTGGCGGTGACGGAGGAATCGTTTTCGTCCAACGCCGCTGGCCCCAGCAGAACGTAGCGCTCGGCCAGGTTCCTTAACTCCCGCACATTCCCCGGCCAGCTATGCTGCATCAGACGCGCGGCCTGGCTGGCATCCAGCGGGATGCTTTCCCGGTCGTAACGGGCTGCCGCAATCAGCACAAAATGGTGAAACAGAACGGGGATGTCGTCCTTGCGTTCGCGCAGTGGCGGAATATCCAGCTTCACCACGTTCAGCCGGTAGTACAGGTCAGCACGGAACTCGCCTTCGTCGCTGAGCTGCTTCAAGTCAGCCTTGGTGGCGGCGATAATGCGAACATCCACATTCTGCACCTGATTGCTGCCCAGGCGCTCCACACGCTGTTCTTCGAGCACCCTCAGCAGCTTTACCTGCAGGGCCATGGGCATGCTTTCCAGCTCATCCAGGAACAGAGTGCCCTTGTGCGCATACTCGATTTTTCCGATGCGGCGCTTTTCCGCACCGGTAAAGGCACCGGCTTCGTGACCGAAAAGCTCGCTCTCGATCAGATTCTCGGGCACAGCACCACAGTTGATAGCAACGAAGTTGTGAGCGCTTCGGGGGCTGTTCTCGTGGATATAGCGGGCCAAGGCATCCTTCCCCGAACCGGTCTCACCGTGCAACAGGATATTGGCGGAAATATCCAGTACCGGGTCGATGGTCGCCATCACTTTCTGCATACCGGCTGAATCCCCCAGGATTCGGGGGCCTGGCCGGGCCAGATGCTTCAGCTGAGCCTTCAGCCGCCGGTTTTCCAGCGCGAGGTGGCGCTTTTCCAATGCATGGCGAAGCAGCTCCAGGAGCTCGTCGTGATCAAAGGGTTTTTCGATGAAATCATAGGCGCCCTGCTGCATCGCGGTGACGGCCGTGCTGATATCGCCCTGCCCGGTCAGGATGATCACCGGGATGGTTTCATCCATGGCGCGAATCCTGTCGAGCATTTCCAGGCCATCCATTCCCGGCATGTTGTAGTCACATAGCACGACGCCCTCATAGTCCTGTGAGATGCTCTCAAGACCAGACCGCGCATCCTCGAAACACGCAATGGAAAGGTCTTCCAGGGTAAGGGTTTGCGCGATGGCCTGGCGGATGTGCGGGTCATCGTCCACAAAAATTACCGATGCGTCTGTCATTCGGTGGCCTCCCGCTTTCTGAGTGTCAATACGAACTCCGCGCCCGGTCCGTCGCTCCGGTTACGCCCCGTCAGGCTGCCGCCCAGCGCGTCCACGATCTGCCGGGATATCGAAAGGCCCAGCCCGAGCCCCTGCTTCACCGATTTGGTGGTGAAAAAAGGCTCGAAGATCCGCTCCGTACTGCCCGGCAGGCCGGAACCATTATCCCGCACAAGGCAATACCAATGCCCGTCATCTTCTTCCACATCAATGGTGATCTCCGGCCGTTCGCTGCTTTCGACTGCCTGAATGGCGTTCGCCACCAGGTTCACCATAACCTGTTCGATCCGGATCAGATCTCCATGGCACTGTACCGGTTGTTCCGGGCGGTGCCATTGAATGGAGATATCGGATCGGCTCTCCTGCGCCGCCATTATCTTTAGGGCACCGTCGACCGATTGCCGCAAATCAACCAGTGCCGGTGGCCCTTCTGATTTGCGGGCAAACACCTTGAACTGGCGGGTAAGCTCCGCCATTTTGTCACACAGGGTGATGATCTCTGAAAGGTTGGCATCCACCGTCTCCGTCGCCCCTTTCTCAAGGAACCGACGACTGTTGCGGGCATAGGTCTGAATCGCCGTGAGCGGCTGGTTAATTTCATGGTTCAGGCCCGCAGACATCTGACCAAGCACGGCAAGCTTGGCTGCCTGGATCAACTCATGCTGGGTTTCCCGGAGCTCATCGCGGGTTTTCTCCCGCTCGCGGATTTCATCCAGAAGTTGCTGGTTGGAACGCTCAAGCTCCGCCGTTCTGCTGGCGACGCTGCGCTCAAGCTGCTCTCCCCTGTGTGCCAGTTCAGCCTCCCGCCGATAGCGTTCCCGCAAATACAGTGAGGCGAGCAAGCCGACCACGAAGATCGCCACGCCCACCGCCGCAAACCCGAGCCGACTCCACAGCACGGTGCGGGTACTGACCATCACCTGAAGCGTCCAGTCCAGACGTGGCAGAGGTGTAAGCACCCTGAGGTATTCGCGGCTTTCTCCATCGTTGTGGATACGCATGGTCCCTGCCCTGTCGGAAAGCCCCCAGGGTGATCCCAGGCTGTCGAAATCAATCGGCGAAAGCTCACGGTCAGGGTAACGCTGTCGAGACTGCTCACTGGGAGCGCCGCCGCTGTCACCGGTAAAGTTCCGGTACAGCCACTCGCTCTTGCTGGACAGGAAACTGATGCCAGCGTCGTCCAACACGACCATTTCCGAATCCCTCAATGAGGCGGGGCGACGCCACTGTGATTCCAGTTCATGCACCAGCACTTTCATGGCGATAACACCCAGAATCTCGCCGCTGTCGTCACGGACAGGATGGGAGAAATACAGCCCGCGGACATCGGAGGTGACGCCCAGGGCAAAATAGATGGCGGAATCCCCGCTCGCCATGGCGTCCTGAAAATAGGGCCTGAAATCAAAGTTGCGGCCCACAAAGCTGTCCCTGCGCAGATAGTTGTTAGCCGCAATAGTGGTTCCGGAGGCATCCATAAGATAGACATCCGAACTGCCGACGATGGTCGCCATTCGCTGCATCTGGTCGTTAGCCCGCAGAAGTGTACCTGGGTCACCCGGTGATGCCAGGGCTTCTGCCAACAACGGATGCTCGGCCATCAACTCGGGGATGGGCACATACCGGTTAAGCTCATTGGCCACAAGCTGGCGATAACGAAACGACTCTTCCACGCTCTCCTGTTCAACCTGCCGGTAGCCATACCAGCCACCCAACATCCATGAGAAGGCCAGAGTCACCAGAAAAACAAGAAACGCGATAATCCGGTAGGACATACACTCCGGTTCCTGAAAAACCGTTGAAAGCCGCTAGAGTATAGCCCTGTCCGGGCCAGGGCAATCGAGTTTCAACTCGGCCGCCCTGGNCCGGACACTCCAGCCGCTGCTGTTCAGGTGCTCGCCGGACGCAGTTTGCTCTGACGCTGCGCCAGGAACGCAACCACCGCCAGAGCAATACCGCTGAGGTCTGTCCATAAACCGCCTTCGATCATCAGCAACGCCGCACCGATCAGCAGAAGACGGGTGATCACACCGGCGGAGGCCCGTGCAAACCAGCCCAGCACACCACCGGACAGCATATACACTCCGAACAGAGCTGTGATCAGTGCGCGGGCGATATCAAACCAGCCGGCATCCATCAGCAAGGCGCCGTTGTAGAAAAACATGAATGGCACGATGAACGCTGCAATACCAATTCGGAACGAGGCCACGGAGGTCTCCATCGCATTGGCGCCCGAAATCCCGGCAGCCGCATAGGAGGCCAGTGCAACCGGCGGGGTAATGGCTGACACCACCGCAAAATAGAACACGAAGAAGTGTGCTGTAAGCGGCTCGATGCCCAACTGAACCAGGCCCGGGGCGACCACCGACGCGGCAACTGCGTATGCGGCTGTGGTTGGCATGCCCATACCCAACAGGATCGAGATGAACATGGCGAAGATCAGCGCCAGCAATTGGCTGGCCTCGGCCACGTCCAGCAGCAACACGGAAAACCGCGCTCCAACACCGGTCAGGGAAATGACGCCCACAATCACACCGGCCGCCGCACATACCACAATGATCTGGATGGCCATGTACGACGCAATTTCCAGCGCCTCAAGGATCTTCCGTATGCCCATTTTGTTGGGCGAGAACCAACTGACAACTGCGGCAGACACGGTGGCAAGCGTACCGGCCCGGATCACTGAGTAGCCCATGAAGAGCGCCACAATCAGAATAATAATGGGCACAAACAGGTAGCACTGCTTCACCATGGTCTTGAGCTTGGGCAACTCATCCTCGCGCATGCCACGCATGCCGGTCTTCGCCGCCTCAAAGTCCACCATGAAATAGACCGAGGCGAAGTAAAGGATGGCCGGGATGATCGCTGCGATGGCAATTTCTGTATAAGGAATACCAGTGATCTCAGCCATGATGAAGGCGCCCGCCCCCATAATCGGTGGCATGATCTGCCCACCGGTTGAGGCCGCCGCTTCCACGGCACCGGCCGACCGTTTGCTATAACCCACCTTTTTCATCAGCGGAATGGTCAGGGAGCCGGTGGAGACTACGTTACCGGCGCTGGTTCCGTTGATCATACCCATCAGGCCGGAGGCAAAAATCGACACCTTGGCCGGGCCACCCCGAGTGCGGCCTGCCGCGGCGAAGGCGAAATTCACGAAATAATCGCCCACCTTTGACGCCTGCAGAAAGGCGGCAAAGACGATAAACAGGATGATATAGGTCGACGACACGGCGGTGGTCGGGCCGAGGATACCAGCGTCGGTATACACCTGACTGAAGAAGCGCTGAACCGATAAACCAGGATAACCCAGGAAGCCAGGCAGGTAGGGCCCAAGGAAGACATATACCAGGAAGACCAGCCCGATAATGACCAGAGCCAGACCTGCCACCCGGCGAGTCAGCTCCATGATCAGGGCTGTGCCGGCAATGGCCGCGAATGAAATGCCGACCGGCGCAAACGAGGTGCCCGTGGACATGCGCATGGAGGTGTTATAAACCACCAGAAAATAGGCAGCGACCGCCACCGAACACACAATCAGCACCAGATCCGGCACACTGAAGCGGGAGCGCTCGCGCTGGTGAAACCAGCTCATCACGATACCGATCGCACTGGCGGCCAACAGCGGCCAGCCGAAATGCCAGGTTTCGAGGTCAACTGGAACTCTCTGGGTGCCATCCAGGATCATCTGGTGGAATGAAAATGTCTGGTACAGCGCGTATAGGGCCGGCACCAGAGCCACGGCACCGATCCAGGTTGTCCAGCGATGACGTGCGGGACCGTCTTCGGCGGAGACAAAACGGGCACCGGCAAACAGGATGAAGCCCAACACCAGGGCCCCCGCAATGTGGACAATCCGGAAAGACCAGGTTTCCAGCGGCGCAATGTTCAAGCTGTAAAGATGAAACGACGAGTAGGCGATGGCCAGTAACGTCACGAATTTCAGCATACCGCCTTCAAACAGGCGGCGATTGGCCTCAACCGGCTCTTCATCAACATCGTGGGCCAGGACGTGGTCATCGCCAATGTCGTTCACCGGGTGTTCTTCGGGGTGTTGCTTGTCAGTCATGATAGACCCTGCTCACGGGGAAACGGGGCCGGCGGTTCGCCGGCTTTGCTCAGGAGGGCCACCACCGCGACCCTCCTGAGCACACGATGGTTACTGATTGATCTTGCTGTCTTCGATCGTGTAGCCGTTTTCGTTGAACCAACGAGCTGCGCCAGGATGCCAGGGCAAGACGTTGTTCTTCGTGTAGTTTTCCGGAATGGAGTTTTTGGCGGCCTTGTGGATGGACACCATCTTGTCGTTGTTCTCCATGGTCAGCTTGGTAATTTCATACACAAAGCTCTCCGGCATGTCGCAGTTGACCATGGCGAAGTTCCACATGGAGACCACGCGGGACGGCTCATTCAGGGACTGGTAGGTGCTGGCTGGAATGGTGAATTCCGATACCGGGAAATTCGCAGTCACCTTCTTGGCCTCTTCATCCGTCATGCCGATGATGGTCACATCGGTCTGCACTTCCAGTTGGCTGACGGCCGGGATAGGAATACCGGCGGCAAAGGCCACCACGTCAATCAGGCCATCCTGCAACTGCCCGCCCAAGTCAGACCAGCTACCGTTGCGGCGTTCAAAATTGACGCCCAGGGTTTCCATGATGCGGGGGAAATAGGTGTCGGATGTGGAGCCGGCCGGCCCGAATCCGATGGTGGCGCCATCGGGAATATCAGAGATAGACGTAATGCCGGAACTGGAAAGTGCGGTGACGGAAAACGGCGTTTCATACATGGGAAACATCGCGCACACATTGTCCATTTTCATGCCCGGTGCCAGTGGGCTGTTACCGTCGATGGACTCCTGCGCCGGCCCCATGGTGGTCAGCCCGAACTTCAGATCGCCAGTATGAACCAGCGCCATATTCTGCATCGGACCACCGGTAATTTCAGCACCACCGGATACGCCCAGGTTCTCGGCGACAAAGTTTGCCCATCCGGACCCATACGCAAAGTAGGTTCCCCCCTGACTTGCGGTACCGACCGTGAAGTTATCCGGCCAATCAGACCGGTCCTGAGCAATGGCGGGACTGGTGGCGGCAAACGTTGAGACAAATGCCATGGCAAATACGGATTGGGTTTTCATAGAGAATGCTCCCGTTTCGTTGTGTTTGTTGGGTGCTAGAACGGAGCCCAGCAGGTTCCGGTTGGACACTTACAGCAACGAACAACAGCAACTAGCAGGCCAGATACGGCAACTAATTGATCTTACGGATATTTCATAAATAAAGCCGGGGCAGATCAAGCAGTAGCGGGTAACATTCCACCCATTTCCAGGAAGGTAATGGGTGGATATCCACCCATATTGCACGACAAAAAACGTGTGATCAGGCTTTACCCTGTTTACTGGAACTCGAGTAGTTCTCCCAAACCAGGATCGCCGCAGCCAGATCTTCCAGCGAAACACCCACGGATTTGAACAGGGTAATGGCATCATCACCGTTGCGGCCAGCATGGGTACCACTTGCCAGTTCAGACAACTCCGCCTGAATCTTGTCCATGGCAAAAACGCCATCGTTCACAGCAAAGTGCAGATCTCCCGCTTCCCCTTTAGCGCCGGCATAGGAGTCAACAAAGACATCAGAACGAGCAACGCATTCGCTGTCGGTCTCACGCATATTCTTTCGGAATGCCCCAACCAGGTCCAGATGCGTTCCGGGTTTCAACCATTCACCCTGAATCATGGGCTGGGTTGAGAGCGTCGCCGCACTGACGATGTCCGCCTCTGGAACCACCGAGGCCAGGTTGTCGGCAGCGGTAACGGACTCAAATGCCGCCTGCCCTTTACGGTAACCCGAGTACGACCGGGCCAGATCCTCAGCTTTCCTCAGGTTGCGACCATACACCACAACCCGGCGAATCGGCCGCACCGACGCATGGGCTTCAATCAACATTGGCGCCAGCTTGCCGGTGCCCACGACGACCAATGTCTCGGCATCTTCACGGGCCAGATAGCGGGCGGCCAGGGCGGAGGCCGCGGCAGTGCGCCGGCGGGTCAGCTCACTACCATCAATACAGGCCAGGGGCTGGCCCGTGGCGCCATCGCTCAGCAGGTAAACGCCGCTGATCGCGGGCATGCCGCGATTCGCATTCTGGGGGAAAACGTTCACCATCTTCACCCCAAGATAGCCCGGCTGTTTACCCTGATCTTCCCACGCCGGCATCAGCAGCATCGTAGCCTCCCCGTCCTGACGCTCAACGGCATGATGGTGGCGAGGTGGTGTTACGATGCCGCCAGCGAAAGCACGTTCCAACTGGTCGACGAGCGCATTCCAGGGCAGGTTTTCGGCGACGATTTCAGGGTCGAGTATTTGCATACTTTGAGTTCCCGTTCAGGGTGCCTACAGAGAAAGACGCCCGTGATGCATGGTTTACAAGGGCGAACACCCAGCCACTTTCTTATGTGACAGCAAGCGGTTACCACCGTCCCTGCAAAGTTGCTACGACCCGCCTACCGCCGGCCCGGTCCCGGTGTTCGCACAGATAGATCCCCTGCCAGGTGCCCAGGGCAAGGTGTCCGTCGTTCACGGGAATGGTCAGTGAGGGGCCGACCAGAACGCTTTTTATATGAGCCGGCATCTGGTTCTAACTACTGAATTTTGTGAAAATCTCGACTGAGTGAGTGAGTGAAATGCTTGAGAGTTCAGGCGAATCAACACTTTAAGAGGAAATTAGGAGAGAAGCTTTACCCATTTCCGTAACTCAGCTCCCATTCACAAATTGCTGAGTGTGAATGGAGGCAAGCTCAATTGTGTCGACGCTCAGCGACCAAAATGAAGCAAGAACTTGGGGTCGAATTGTGAATCACTAAATCGAAAACCATTCACAAAACAAAAACCTTCATGTTGAAAGATTCTCTATAATCATGTTCGCTAGCATGTCGGGGCTTTGATCCATACGACTATGATTGCGCTATGTGACTAGCAGCCGCCTATCTAGATCCTGCGAAGCATACTTTGCATGCAGCTCTGATCATGCCCTCTATTAAGCCCACTCAGAATTAGAAAAGTTCAGTTCCTAGTACTGAATCCCCAATGACAACACTTTAGGTCCGGATCTTTGGGTCAAAGGCAATTCGCGACTGGCTGGTTTCGCGTTCGTCTTCTAACCTGACTCTCAAGCCCCTAACAACAACGGATTTCTCTTTCGTTCACCAAATTTTTGGATTGGCAATTAATGAAAAGCCTCAAAGAGCAGTTGGCGAAGCTATTCAACCGAAGGATTCCCGACACGAAAGAGAAAAGTGAACGCCCGCCAAAAAATACGGCTCTGAAAGCTAAGAAAACGAAGCCTGGAGAAACATCAAAATCAGGCAAAAAGAAAAAGGTCGGCAAGAATCCCGTAAAAGCAAAACATAAGCTCAAGCAAAACAAGCGTAAAAGATCGCTGCGAAATAAGCCTCCAAGTTTTTCAGTCAAGGCCATTCACGACGCTTATCACCCATCTCCAAGCCGAAAGAAACTCTTACGTTCCGCCTCCGCCGAAAGCTCGGATCAGAAAGAAGGACAGAATCAAAGGAAGCTAAAAGCAGCAAAACCCTATGGCCAGTACACGAATAACCAATGCGCTCATTGCGAAAAACCCGCCATGGATGGGTATGACGTATGCCTCCGTTGTTCTCAAAACTAAGTAGTTCACTTGTTAAGTCTGAACATCAACAATAACTAAGCATGAAAGATCTAAATTACGAAACGTAGCAATAGAGCACTATCAGTAATTCGACGCCAAGGGCCAAAAATGAATTCATCGGACGAAGACACTCCAATGCCGCCAAGCTCTGAAGAAAGCCAGGCATCCGAAGCGGAAATTTTATCGGAGATAGTAACTTGGTCAAACGACCGTCCTTTGTGGCAAAGAGATGCACTGCGCCGGTTATGTAACGCCGACGGGTTGGAACAGGAGGAAATCGAAAGCCTGCTGGAGATATGTAAAGGTGCGAAAGGCGGAGTCCCAATTACTGCCGACCATATCCGGAACCCCTCGGCCTCGACTTCAGAAGTCTCACTTTTAAAACTTCACAACGTACAAAGTGTCAACGCCCTTCAGCCTGGTGAGACTCTGACATTTCAGAAATCGGGCTTAACCGTGATCTACGGCGATAATGGAGCAGGAAAATCCGGCTATGCTCGCGTTCTAAAGCATGCATGCCGGGCTCGTCAGCCCAAAGATGACGCCGTCCTTCCAAACGCATATGGCGCTCAAACTGGCACTCCCCAAGCGGAGATTGGTTTTCGAGTTGGCGGGCAAAATCAATCCACAATCTGTGAAGTGGACCCCGAAATTTGGACAGGTGCCTAAGCTCTGATTCATCATCTCCACAAGGAGGAGAATCATGAGCAAGAAACGCAAGCAATACAGCGCATCA
>JGI25136J39404_1000113_pt1 | contig 18239 bp, 19 predicted proteins | sample ETNvirome_6_1000_FD_39404 | JGI IMG/M metagenome (IMG submission 39404)
TCTTTTCCTGAATCCTTCCCGATTGCATCCCTGTATTAGAATCATTCTTCCAATCCCCAATCCCTTCATCCTTTGCTTCCTTTTGACGAAGCACAATCAATTCGTCAAGGGTAAGGGTGTCGCTGATGTGAAATTGTCCTCTATCAATTTCCCATTTATTCCCACACCGGCTACAAATCATTTCCGGCGACTCGCAAGTGCCCGGGAATTGAGGGCCGCATTTGGGACAATGACTCCTATCACCTTTTGCTTCAAATGTTTCTGCATCCCAGCCACCATCCCAGCCCTCCTCATCATCACAAGAGGGACACAAACCATCGGTTAGGAAGTGCATATCGGAAATCTCCGATTCCACTGCCGATGCACCACATTTTTCACAAGTTACTACACTGACTGATTCCGCTTCCCATTCTCTATCTCTCATTGGACGGGACATGGATTCACTATTGCATTCGGGACACTTCCAAGAAGCGGTAGCGGCCTCATCACCTTCCCATCCACAATCATTACACCTATGGAATGGTGTTTGAATCATCCTTTTCAACCTCTCATGCACTTCTTCATTTCTTTCCCACTGCACCGGTTCTTCTGCGCCATACTTCTTCAAGTGACTTGCTTCTTCTTGCTTGGCCCAATCCATGAAAGACAAACTTTTGCCTTCTGCGGCATAGCCTTCAATACATTCTCCGCAAATGTTCTGAAAGAGAGCGGAGGCATAACCCGAACCATCTTTCATTGTAACTCCATAGCCGTGTAAATCTTTCATACTACCACAGAAAATGCAAGCCGTTTCATCCATCGTTACCGGAGGTCCCTCATAGCCATGTTTAGCGGCTACAAGCGAGGCTTCTGCTTTCTTGAAACATCCACAATCGGCATCAAAGTATTCAGAATTATAGATGGCCATTTCTGCTCGGAGAGTATCAGACATCATTCCGCTACCCTGACAGTATTCGCAATCTCCATCATCCCATGTTCCTATACCGTCACATGAGAAACAGGGTTCATCATATCCTTCTGCCATCATATCATCCAGCCAATCACCGTCACCACAGGAAGGGCATACCAACATGAAATCCATTCCGGGTGGCCCACCCTCGGGCGTATCGTCAAGGAAGGTTAAATCAGAATAGGCTCCCGACCAATTACACATGAGGCAGGTGCATTGTTCATCCATATACGCATCCATTTCTTCCACCACTTCGGCTCTCTTTATATCGGTTGGATGCTTGAAAGTATGAGAAGGTTTGCAGTAATCCTTAGCCGTCTTGCGTGGACCTTTCTTAGAGGTCCTCTTGATATAACCAAAAGTTTTGGGAATCTCACCAGCGAGGTCCTTTCCGGAACTATCTTTCTTGGGACATCGGATACCATGCTTCTTGTAAGCCGTCACTTTGAAGTCCCCGTCATCTCCAACGGCTTTCAGTTCCCCGATTGGACCGCTACATAGAACGGGAACTCCGTCCTCTCTATGAACAAGATACGCCCCTATAACAGTGGCCTCGGTGGGGTCATTGGCCTTCGGCGTAAGGAGGAAACGATAAGTTTCATTACGATTTTTGACTACCATGTGCATTCCGGGTTGAGAAGTTCCATCCCAAACTGTGCGGGCAATAAAGAACGGGGATTTCTTATCATAGAAACGACAATAACTTCCGGCTTTGCGCTTATCAATATACTCCTTCTTATCGTTGAAATGTTTTGCCGGATAATGAGCCTCTAATTTGAACCTTCCATTGGCAATCCTTCGGCCAATCCGAATCTTCTCAGGCAAACTTCCCCAATCAATAGGAGTCCCATAAACAGCCGTGACTCCACGAGGATTAGCCAATCCTTGAACAATGGGACGACTTTGTTTCTTAGTTTCAGCCTCAACAATGTGATGTCCTCCTCCTTGGTAGTTAGGAAATCTTACCCCTTTTTTTGGTGGTATTTTCTCTAATTCTTCCGGTTGATACCAACCCTTTGGGAGAGAGCCGGATGGAAAAAGGTGTGGTGCATGAGAGTAAAACTTCCGGAGGTCCTGTTGAATCATCATGCGTTCCCGTCTTTCATTAGTATAATCCTCGGAAGGATGGCCCATATTTTCCAATACTTCTAACTGAATAGGCACAAGACGATTTGCAGTTTCCAAATTGGCCATAGAGTTTTATGCACTCGCCGACTATTTAATGGCTTCACTCAAACCGTTCTGCCTGTCGGATGATGGCCTCAAGCGGGACTCCATGTGAGTTTCGCTCGGCGTAGGTCTTCAAGTCGTCCATTTGGGGCTTCAAGACCATGAATACTACGGAATATCCGGCTGCTTCTGCAATCTCCACATAGGGCGCATACTCCCATTCGGAAGTGTTGGTATTATCGCAGACCACCGTTTCAAAAATGCCCGCATTGAGAGCCGACTTCCACCTTTCAAGATTCTTAGCGTGATTCATGGTTAAGTCCTCGGCACGGAAGACATAGTTATCTCCCTCCATGAAATAATCATCTGTGGAAAAGATATANCACTTGCCATCATCAGGAGCCAGTTTCGCCGCGAGNGTGGATTTCCCACTACCCGAAACACCGCGCATTATGTAGGCCGTCTTGTGGCTCATGATAGAGGGGAGAAGGCATCTCCTTAATAAACTTTGTCCTCAACCAAAGGAGTGGTCGCTATCGTAAGCATCTTCTGAGTCCAATTGCAGGTCCCTCTTAGCCAAATCCTTCTTAGCCTTATCTCTATGAGCAACCATGTCGGCCGTCGCCATTTCCAAATGCTCCTGTCGCACCTTGGCCTTCTTACTGTTGTAATCACTTTCTTCTAAGGCAAGAACAAACGCATTTCGGACGATTTCTTCAAGATAGGCTCCCGACAGTCCTTTGGTATTTTTGACGATACTTTGCATCTCCAACAAGCCGTTGTGTGGAATAGACTTGAGGTATTTTTCAAAGATGCGGCCTCGGATTTTCCCGTCAGGATAGCCTAATTCCATGCGCGCATCAAAGCGTCCCGGCCTATCCGTCAAAGCCCAATCAAGTTTGTCGGCATGGTTGGTTGTAGCCAGCGTCACCACTCCATTATTTCCCTCCACCCCTGATAAAGCATTGAGAAACTCTCCAAGGAGAGGATGGTCACCGTCATAACGACTGATACCACCAAGAGTGTCTATATCTTCAAAGATAAGGAGAGTTGGTTGTAATTTACGAGCCAATTTGTATATCTCACCAATCATGCCAATATCGTCCAAGGTTTCACGAGTCACGACAATGGTAGTAACATTCACATCATTCATCAGAACATTGCAGGTCAAAGTTTTGCCCGTGCCGGGAGGTCCTGTAATCAAAACTCCTCGGGACAATCTCAAATCATGGCCTTCAAAAACTTCCATGTGATTCAAGAAATCCACGACATTCCGCTGCAAGAGTTTGCGGTGATTCTGAGAAATCACAATGTCCTCCCATTGATTCTGTGCCGCCTCATTTATGAACTTGTAGTCAGCATAGAACTTCTCTCCCTTCAAAAGCGAATGTTGGTAAAAATACTCCTTGAAGTTTTGCCACAAGGCTTTGCCCACTGAACATTTGTGGTCAAACATGATTCGTAAATCAACATTCAATCCATCGTAAGGCATGAATTGAACAGCAACGAGATTACCTTCCTTCTTGTGCTTCAAATGAGCCGTCATCTTAAGAGGGACCTTGTAAATGGTTCCTCGCAACTCAAAGTCATGATAGATGGGGCTAACTTCGGAATTGCCATGTCCGTAATTCAGAACATCACAAATCTCATAGTTTTCCCGGATATATCGCCAAAGACATTCCATCGTGACTGGGAACTCCCTCTCCATAACTTCTTGGACCTTGGTTTCCATGATTTCAGCGTCAATGAATGCTTTAGCATCGGCATCTGCCTTATCAATGTGAGGGAGGGTCATACTCAAGCGTTGAAGACCCATAAGGTAATCGGTTAATTCTCCGGTTTGAATGCTTACATCCCCTATCGGGGTGGTAGCCGATAATTCGGAGGGCATCTCCTCATCCATAATACTGACTCATGCAAACACCTACTTAATGCGGCGCAAACCAAGGTTTAGAAAGGTCATAGTCTAAGTCTTCAAGACCCTTGAGGGTCTGTGGGCGATTTACTCCTCCGGTAACGGGGACCAACCATTCGGCATATCCTTCCGCTAACTCAAAATCGGTGTGTTCTATGAGGAATTGTGGTGTGGGCCGNGGGTGTCGGGCCTTGATTATCTCTCCGGCCTCCTTAAACTTGGCCCAAATGCCCTCAGAAGCATATTTAGCGGCTGTCTGAGGCCCTGCATTAGTGGTGTTAGCCTCATGGAGCCGATGGTAGCCTCCAACGGCGTCACACTGCACTATTTCGCCCAGTGGCTCAAAGGGAAGTAACTCATCTTGGGAGATTCCATGCTGAACCAAAACACGCATCCAACAATCGGTATCTTCCACAATGGCTAAACGACTATCAAATCCGCCGATGGCTTCCAGCCGGTCCCGGCGGACTACGACTTGAGAGGTGATGGGTGGCATTCCCATCAAACGAAAGTAAGAATGGAGGGGATGGACCCTCCATGCTTCTGAATAATGACCGATAACTGTTTCCCACATAGTAGTTGTGCCTTCTTTGAGGCTTTCTAACTCAATGTGAGTGTCGGCGGCGGTATAAATAACTAAGGGTTCTTCCCTATCCTCGTCCAAAACTTCTTGAATGAAGGCAAGATGGTCCGGATACCAATAGTCGTCGGCATCCAAAAAGGCTACCCAAGGCGAATTACCGGCAGCGATACCTTGATTTCTCGCGCCACCTACTCCCTCACAGTCCGAATCCTGACGAAGATAGTGAAATCTCTCATCGGAGGCCACATAGTTTTGGCACACTGCTGCTATCGCGTCCGCAGTTCCGTCATCTGACGGGGTGCCATCCACTATGAAGACCTGCCATTGTTGAATCTTTTGGGCTATTACGCTATCCAAACATTGCTCAATCCATTCGGGCTTCACCCGATAGACGGGAACAACGATGTCAAACATGGCATCAAGTAGGCGTATTTCCTACTTAACGCTTCCGCTGCAAGGGGGTTAGGGTCATGGTCACCTCATTATGGGCCTACAAGAGCCAGCCTGTCGGCTGTTAGGCTCGGGTAAGGCCCCTAAAGGGGTGCTTATGCGTGGGTTTAACCTGCTTACTGTGCAGACAAAAGACTTCGCTTATACCAATCCACATTTCCGGGGTTGATGCTTATGCCCATTTCCAATAGTTTGTTGGCAATGAGGGCATCAGGCCCGTCATATAGCGTGTATTTCGTGAAGGCTCGTAGGCTGCCGCTGACACACTGGGTTGCCGTAGTTGGCAGACCGGCGTTGTTATACCATGTAACCAATACATCCCAAACCTGTCCGGGTAGGACATAGACATCGGGGTATAGATTAAACGAAGGCTGGAAGTTCACAGACCTTGGGTAAGGACTGCCGCTTCCGGGGATACCGTCGTTTGGCACATTGTCGGGGTCCAAGAAGTAATCGGTGGTGTTGATTCTCACTTGGACATACGCGCGGGGGCCAGCCATTCCAGTGCCGAGGGTCAAAGTTAGACCTCGGTAATCGGATGCTGAACCACTGTTCACGAATGCAGTTGGTGTTACTGCAATATCTTCAATCACAACGAACTCAGTTGCACTTGTTTCGGCTGGCTTGGTGATGTTGTTACCCAATCCACCTACGAAGATGGATGTTTGCTGGCCGACGCTGGCACTTATGTCCGTTACTGCGGTTGCATAGTCTGTTGCGTCCCATTCATATACTTGGCTTCTCATGCTCATTCTAAGCACCTCCTTGTGCGGCAATAGCGGCGGATGCGGCTGCTTGCTGCTGCTCAATTAGACTTCGCTTATACCAATCAACATTGTTTGGGTTGATGGTAACCCCGAGTTCCAACAACTTGTTGGCAATCAGGGCGTCCGGTCCATCGTAAAGGGTGTATTTCACGAAAGCAGCGACTACATCAGTGCTGGCTCCGCTTCCTACTCCGTCACGGGTTGTGTAAAGAATCTGCCATGTTTGGCCGGGTAGCACATAAACATCAGGATACAGGTCAAAGGACTTTAGCAGGTTGTCGGTTCCGGCGGCGGTGCTTGCACTACCACGAGGGTAGGGCGAAGCGAGGCCGGGGATGCCCAACATATTTGTAACATCAGGGTTCTGAAAGTAGTCAGTCGTGTTTATCCGAATCTGAACATTTCCGTTGGCCTGTGCTGCACACGCTATGTCTTCAATGACCACAAACTGTGTTGCGGTTGTTTCTGCTGGCTTAGTGATGTTATTTCCATATCCACCGATGAACAAATCCAATTCCCGGTTGGCTGGTAGCACAACTGGTAGGTCGGAGGTCGTTCGGCGAAGTGTGGAAGTCTGACCACTGGGGGCGAGGTTCGCCCACTCATATACTTGGCTTCTCATACTCATTCTTAATCATTTCCTTGCGTCACTTGGACGCAGTAGTTCCCTACTCTTTTTTTGACTACTTAAAGACTTCGGTTTAGAAAACACACCGGTTCTATACTATACTACTATGCGCCCGCACGAGGGAAGCGGTCTAAACCACTATCTATTCCGCTACGGCGCGAATCCCAAGAGGGTCAAATCGGCGGCCCGCCAAGATTGCGATACCCATAAGGAGGGTGAGCGCACCGGCAAACTGCATGAGGCTGAATCCAACATAGGGGAGGGGCTTGGTGAAGGCATCCATTGTGGCACCGACAGCGACAGCAAGACCAACAATGGTCAAACCAGCACCGACAACTCGGCGGCTGACTATCATATCCTTAACTTCGCTGTAAATCTTTGCCATAACCTTCATCTCCTAATCAAACTTCCTCGGCTATTCCGAGGGGGTCCACCGCATCCCCTGTTATCTTCTTAGATAGGACGGCAATACCGATGGAAAGTGGAACGAGAGCAAGAAGACGGCCGAAAGTTAGCCAATCATAGCCAAAGATAGTCTTCTCCATCATGTCGGAAAGACCGCCGCCGACGAAATAGACGCCGCCGACTAAGACGAGTGCGCCACCAATGGTCCAATCATTGACTAACCAGCCGTGAACATCTCCAACGAGTCCCATTTCAGAAGCCTCCTTCAGAACCAAAGTCAAAACTTACGCCGTGACCGGAGCCACCTGCGGATGGATAAGAGGCTGATAGAACGAATGGGTTCTCAGACTCGGCAAATCCTGTGCTGCCCGGGCGAATGTATGAACCCCAAATGTCTTCCATACCACCAACATACTCACTCTTGGTTACGGGTGCGTCTGCGGCAATGGTCGGAACATCTTCTGCATACCAAACCGGAGGTTGGTAAGAAGGAGTCACGGGGGTGATTGATGCAACGAACGGGTTTGAACGCTTATCCATTGTTCCCTTTGCGAGTGCATCGGTAGCGGCGGTAAAGTCGTTCAGGCCCAAGTCACTTGGGGCTTGGTATCCTGTGGAAGTTGAATCTGCTCCAAAGTTTTGGGTAATTGTGCCAGCCATTGTGGACCCTTCCACAACGCTGTCAAGGGGAACTGACTCTTGGGGAGCATATCTGTCCATCATTTCTTGAGTTGCATAAACGGCCGATTGGTCGTCTTCAATGAGTTCTCCGGTTTCCACTATCGCGCGCGTATCGTAATCTGCGCCAACTTGACCAATAACTCGGCCATCACCATCAGGCTGGGCTACAAACTCACTGCCGAAGGAAGAACCTCCGCTGCGGAGGTAGCCGCCAAGTGTAGCGAAACCGGGGAAATTGAAATATCCGAGAACATGAGCGACACCGACAGCGGTAATGATGGTTCCTGTAACGCCGGTGAAGGCGCGTGTGTCTGCATCCTTGCCCTTACCCCATGCAACAATGGCTGGTCCACCAATCAAGAGTGTGCCAGTTCGGAAGATATTTCCGGCAGCACCAATCTTGTCAAAAGGAAGTGTAGTAAAAAGATAGCCAGTGATTGACGCGGCGGCGACACCGGCAACACCATAATAAATCTCCTTGTGCTTGAGAGTATCCACGCCCGACTCAATAGTGGAAGTAATATTGTCGGCCGCCTCAGTTACGATGTCAGTCATGTTAATCACTTACTCCTTCTCCGCTACTTAAAGACTTCTCCCGTTGCTATGTCTTACTCCTGTGCGTGGAAGGGTAACGCCTTGGGCTATATGCTTATTTGGAGGATTACCTGAAGCATCACGAACAATTCCCAGTTCAGAAGGAGTTAATGGTGAGGGAATATGTGTCGGGCCTCCAAAACCTCCACGCTGTTCACGCACTCCACGCGCGTCTATGGAAACATTAGTTGAGTTAAAAGATTGGCCGGATAAAGGTTGTGACCCGGCCGCAGCCCCGGCCAAGGCGGGAGTCAAAGTTGTATCTGCACCAAACGGTGTGACTACTCCTTCCGCATAGGCGACAGGAGGTGAAGACACCATCTGCCCTGCGGCTTGGTCAGCGGTAGTGGCCTCGGTGAAATCAGGGTTGGAAGTTGCAGTATTGGCGTGTTGAACGACGATGGAGGCTACCTGCCCTTTGAGAGTTTTAGAAAGGTCGGACCGGTTGTTGAGAACAGTCAAGAATCTGTTGAGTGAATAGGTTCCACCTCGTTGAATAGTAGGGGTTCGCTCCATCTCGGGAGTATCCGAGTTCCCAGTAAAGAAATCTCCAATCTTTTGGCCAATGTTCTTAGGAACTTCCTCCACGCGATAAAGAGTCCAAACTTCTCCCTCCGGACTAAACTCCACTTCGTAACCAGCCCCAACATTGGCACTTAGAGGACCCATTGATTCGGCTTCACTGACTCGGCGAGTTGTGGTAGGGCGAGAAAGAGGATTATTGGTCATAGAACCCATAGGACGGCCAAAAATTGCTTCTGCACCTTTGGCACTGGAATTGTATGAAGTTAATTGGTAACGACCACCATGATTGTCCATTACACCGTGCATAGCGTTTTCCATAGGACCCCGCTTCATAGTGTTTTGAATGGCTATATCCAAGTTCATGCTTTTCTCTCCTCGTTCTCGCTACTTAAAGACTCCTCAAAATTGCATAAATGATTGAACGCTCACTGCGGGCGCATAGATAGGTCTTGTAAAATCACTGGCAAAGTTTTCTGCGGCGACTGAAGTTTCTTGACCACAGACTTCAGGAACAACCCGGAAAACATTTCCTGACCATGAAACTTCTCCTTTGTCTTTATACCAATAACGCACCTCGCACTTCCACACACCAAGGGCTGCGGCATCGTCAGGGATGCGGAATGTTCCTTTCAGAACACTCCAAGGGTCGTCGTCCTCGGGTGCCGGTTGAGTGATGCTTCCGCTGCCGTCTGTAAATATCCTTCCTTCAGGGTCCGTCCAAGTGACTTCCCAACTTAGGCAACAATCGTGACCTGCTGCTCCGCCATCGGCGTAGGGAGGAAGCCAGCATTTTTGAGATAAGGTGCCAGCGGCTCGTGTGCCGCACCATGTTTCACTTGTGTTATACACACCAAGGTCTAATTCCCAATGGACGACATCATTAACAAAATATTGTTCTTTGTGAGTTTCAAAGTCCCTCATCCTAATTTTTCTGACGAGGTAATTCACATGACCGACGGTTTTAGTCTTAGTGCTATTCATCCAAACTTTGGAGTCCCTATGCTGGGCCTTCCGATACTTAGAACAGTCAGTTGGGTCCACTGTGGAAGAATCATCGGAACCTTCGGTAGTTTCGGTAGTAGTATCATCATCGTCCCCTCCGGTGGTTGTATCTCCACCCTCCCCCGTAGGATTCACGACTGAAACATAACCGGGAGAAGTCCCCCCCGCTATCTCCGCCGGACGGGAACTCATATACCATAACAAACCACCACCGATGATGGCGATTCCCATGAGAGTCTTCCCCTCCATACTTAATCACCTCTCCGGGTGGCTATGATAGGAATAATGAGCGCGATACCCGATGCGACGGCAAGGGGCATCCAATTAGTTTCCGAAGGCTTTTCNGCGGCCATTTGTATAGGAACGGGTGAAAGCGATTCAAGGGCCTTCACATCTTGAGTGTTGGGAGGAAGATACTCCATAATCTTGGAGGCGGGAACCCTTTGAACGATGTGACGAGCCGCCATCGGAGTTTCGCCCTCATAATGACGGCGACTCCAAAGGGTGGCGGCAATTTTGACTTTGGAGAGGTCCTCATCATAGCCAGCGGCTTTGAGAGTAGCCCAAACCATTTCCAAAGTATTGGCCCCCTCATCGTGGCCATCTTTGTCCTTGGGTGGAAACAACCACGCCATATAATCAGCCAAAGGCATGGAAGCAATCTCCACACGGTCTTCGGCCATGCTTACTTCAAAATCATAGTCGGAAATATTCTCCATGTAAGGGGAAGGTTCGGGTTCTGTGGCTGGGCCGCCTTCAATCAAGCCACCACTTGGTTCAAGGGGATGGGGTGAGTCCAAAATAGCGTCACCGGCGTTCGGCAACGCATCCACACTATCTTCTGTGAGCGTAGGCTCCTCGGCCACCGGCTCATCACTCTCCGGTTCATCAGCAACTTCCGACATAAGGGCCTTCAATTCAGGAGATAGCCCCTCGGGTTCATCACTCATAGCGTATAGTCCACTCGCCGACTACTTAAAGATGAAGACCTGAGAGATTATCACTCATGGCTTCAGGACCCTGACTTCTCCCCTCACGAGGAACCCGTTTTGGCCACAGGCGTCTTTGGGGAACCCTTGGCTGCGCCCACATTACTGAGGGCTTTGTCGTAATTGGCTTTGGCCCCCTTAATGGTGGTATCACGAATGCCCTTCTGTTTGCTTTCGTATTCTTTGATTGTCTTATTGTATTTCTTGGCCCCCATCTTCTTCTTCAAATCTGCATAGGTAACGAATGTCATTTTGTTGGCGGGAAGCGATTTGCGAGTTTGACCGGCGTAGTAGGCGGCATGATTGGCAAGCATTGACTGATTCCACTGATTCANTCCTTGTGAGAGAATCTGTTGAAATGTATGCGTAGGGTTCTGCAAAAGGCTGTCCCGGCGTTGCTTCATGGCATCAACGGCTTTTTGGATTTCTCCCTTGTCCGCATCCTTTTTGGCTTGAAGGACATGACCAAAGTTAAACTTGAGAGCCTGTGCCACTTCTTGCATCGTGAAGTCATTGAGGATTGGAGGGGCGGCCGAATAGCGAGGCCAATTGGCCGTAGTTTTCGGAAGTGTATCACCCTTTCCGATAGTGGGATAATATCGCTCCTTCAATTCCCAATTCCTATACTTGTAACGGCCTTCNTAGCCCGCCACATTCTTGACTTCCGGATTGTTCATGTGATAGGTCTTGGCGATTATCCATGCCATGTAATAAATGGGATACTGCTGTCCCATCATCATAAGCACCGAAGGTTCCGCCGCTCCACCTGATTTGACCCACAAATCTTGGTAAAAGGTAGCCCTTCTCCGGTCTTCGTTTTGAGTGATAGTCTGAGTAATCATGGCCTCTCTTTGCTTCTTGTTTTTGTTGTAAAGGGGATAATTGCTTCCCGGCACCGTCAAGAACTCCTTCTTCACTTGCTTATAGGACATTTTGGCGTATCTTCGCTTCGCTTTCTTTTGNNNATTCCACTTGTGAGTTTGAGTCAGCAATTGCGTCATNCTCTCATGGCCTAACTTATCTGTTTCAGCCTGTGTGAGAGGTGGAAAGGCAGTTCCCCTTACGGTTAGGACGACAGGAGGGGTATTAGGATTGGTAAGAAGGGACGCCCTATCCTCCACATTTTTCCAAGTTTGTGCGGCTCGCCCCCATTGCTTGAGCGATTTCAGGGCATTTCCCCATGAAACTTGTTGGCCACTATCCCATGTTTGGGCTTGAGGGGTGCTACGATAGTAATGTTGGGTAGCATCATTCCGACCAATCATTGGAACCATTGCGGGAGTAATGACTGTGAGAATCTCCTCATCAGGCACCCCAGTCATATTCTTGACCATGTTGAAGATAGTGTGACCGTCCACTTTACTGACTTTGCGAGTATTGATAGCCTTTACTTGACCCATGCTTAAGCATAGGTCGTTCATCTATTTAACTGTTGAGGGGAAATCATGGTCTTTTGGGCGCGTATAGGTTGAACTCATCCACCAGCGCGGCCAAAGATGTTTGGCTGTCCACATCCTCCATGTATCGCCACTTCAGCCAATCTTTCTGTTCAGGAGTCAAACTTTTCAAATCCACACCCCATCCTTCTGCAAATACTCGGACGGAGGCGGGGTGGCGATACTTCCATTCTTGGTAAGTTACTCCATAATCCCAATAGTCATTACCCCATTTGGTAACCCCTTGTTTGGGAACCATGCGGCCTTTGTTGTCCCGAGGGCGAGTGCCTTTGGCTTCAAAGGTGTCNGCTCGGTAATGCTTCGCCTTGTAAGTATTGTGGAATAAATCTCGTTCTTGTCCTTTTGTTGGCCGGGGATGATAACCCAAATCTTTGCGGGCATCTTGATGTCCTTCGTTGTAGGCCAAGGTAAAGGCGTCATCGGGTGCCGCNAAAGTTTGTAATCCATAAGTATCTGCCAGCCACTTATCCGGCTGAACCATAATAGTTTCCCCATCGGCAGCAAGAGTGGCNACATAACCCAGCGGAACACTCTCCGCACTAAATCCGTGGAGGTCGGCTTGGGTGATGTCCCCTACACTCTTGAATGGATTTCCCCCATGATTGTTAGCCACGCTTGTATGGAAGTAACGATGCGGTTCAGGGTTAGCAATACCAAGATTTTCACACAACTCGTCGGCGTAGTCTTGGAAATCCTCTTGATTAGCAATCTCCATGAAGTAAGTTTCCCTCACTTCACCATCGGCCATTGTGCGGCGAGCAACACCAGTGGTTCCCAGTTCAGGTAATGGAGGTTCGCGCATCCCTTTGATGGCTTCTTTGGCCCCTGCTTTGAGGGCTTTCTTGTATTCTTTGAGTGCCTTCCCTCCTACAAGGGTCACATGAGTCTTTTCAATGGCTTCCATTCCTTCGGGTAACTCCTCCCAAGTTGATTCCGTAACTTCGGAATCAGGATATTTTGCGACGAGAGCGAACTTGTATTCCACATTCTCNGCGGAGAAATCAGTTTCGGCCGATTTTGGCTCGCGCATGAACATCTTTTTGGCATCCGTCCATGCTTTTTTAAGTGCCTTGGAGCCTGTTATAAACTTAGTGACTGTGAATCTGCCGTCCGGCCCTTGTTCTGCTTCCCTCTTGGCCTTCACTTCCTCTTGCATTTTCACCCATGTCTTATATTTAGGGCTAACAGCGTAATAATTCAAAAATTGGTTGTCCGGGCCAACTGTGAAACTGTAATAGAGGTCATCATAGCCTCGGTAAGCATAGATGTCCGCCTCGTCGCCCTCTAATTCAATGAGATATACTTCATGACCTGTGGAATCTTTGACTCCATCTTGGAAGAAAAACCGCAATGGGAGGAACTTCTTTTGGTCAGCCTTAGAGAGTGTATCATATTGAGATGATGGAATTACCCATGTCGCGTTGTGAATCCCTCCATCACCGCCNCGACCTGCATTTGGGTCCATTGTGAAATAGTCCTCAGTTTCTATCCACAAATCTGCTGCCATTCACTTCACCCACATATCAAACACGGCGCAAACTTATGTTTTCGCCACCACTCATAGACCTTGCTATGAATTGGGTGTCCGATACCCGTTGAAGGTCCAACGACTGTCGCCATTCGGAGAGGGTCTTGGTGCTGGTCCCATCCGTATAGCCATCGTTGAGTCCGGGTGGTAATGAAAGTTGGCCAAATCTTCCCATAGTGGTATCATCATCTGAGTTCCGACTCAAACTTCCAAAGCGGTTTCCGCCATAAGCAGTTTCCACCGTCTTGAANGGTGCGTCAGGAATGAGAGGGATGAGAGGATTTATGGCGTTGATTGGAACTCGGCAACAAGGCTTCAAAATTGAAGCCGGTGCATCCGGATTTAGGCTGATTACATCATAACCAGCCGCAGTAGTCTTGTATTGTGCGTTATGGGTATTAGCATCTTGAGCGGTGGCGTGGGCCGGAGTTTCACTTATAACTCCGCTGAAGCCCGTCCCTTGTCCGGGACTTTCTGCTTCAAATAGACTGGGAAAACTTAACTTGTGCCACGCATAGTTAATCGCACTCGTCCCGAGATAGATTCCAGCGACCCCAATGACGAAATCCTTGCTTAAGACTTTCATGTGCTTCATAGTGTTTCACCTGTCCAATTTGAGGGGCCGAGAGGAATGCCGCCACAAGTGGGGCAATCGTCTGCTGCGTAGGGATTCTGCCAGTATGCTTGCACATCCGAAATGGGTCCACCCCAAGGGTCATCATTGAAGCAGTTAGTGGTCATTTGGAGGTCAAGAAGTTCCTTGCCCATGTAACTTCCAACGAACTCATCGGACATGACTACGGGAATAATNTCAGCCGTTGCACCTGAAGATTCCACATACGCCTCCTCATAATCNGCCGGANTTGTGTTCCGGTTCATGTATAGTTGGTCCGAAATCCCCATATCTGCGGCAAACTGATGTCCGATGTCCAACTTCTTGCCTATGCCCGTTNCATTCAATATGATGCCAAAGACTACNCCCATAGAAAACGCTTGGGTAAAATTGTAGTATGGAACCTCTAACATGGTTTCTGATACTCTCCACCGATACTTAAAGACTTCGGGGAAAGAGGCCACCATAAGGTGCATACCCTTCAACGGCTCGGCTATCCCCTAAATCCGCCGCACTCCAATTATCTAAATCACTTCCTTCATAGATTCGGTAGGGTTCTAATGCCACATCAATTACCTTCAATTGCTGCTTTCTTTCGTGTGTTGTATCTTTGGAATAGGGCAACGGAGAGAGTCTTGGCAATAAATCATGCTCCAACTTGATAAGTTCTGTCCATGTGGGTGGCTTGCCTTCCGCTGCATATTCCTTTCGTCCATACCAGCCATTGACTTTATCTCGCCATTCCGGGTCATTCCGAACAAGAATCATGTGGTTCTTTTCTTCCAGCGTCGTCCATGCTCTCGGGTGCATTTCATCCGGCGGCCATGTAACCTCCAAGGTAGTTGGATATATCCGCGTTACGATTCCCAATGAGAAAGCCCCTCCATCATGCGTGGGGCGGCTTACATTGACCACATCCCCGACCTTCCAATCCCTCCCTTCGGGGTTCAACGGACTTTCCACCGAAGTAGTCCCAGTGAGTTTATAGGATTGAGGAGGGTATGCCGTCCGTTCAAGAGTTTTCAATACTTCTTGCCATAATTCTTGTTGCCGACGGAAAGGCGCGCCCTCTAAAACTCTATCAGTTCCAAAGTTTTCAGGAGTCCTCACCTCTATTTCAATTCCAAACTTATTTATCCCAGCCTCTCCAAAACCTCCAACAACTTGTTGGCCCTCACCTTTCTCATAGCCGATGTAAAACTCCGGGGCCACTGCCCAAGTAACCTGATACGGACCAATGACTTCTTCATCCAACACTTCCCAATGAGAAGGGATGGGACGGCCGTTAGTTAGAGAAACGCCAATCTTTTCAAGAGCCTTCTGTGCGGACTCATAATCACTCAAAACACAACCCCCTTCGCAATCATAGGAATGGCTGCTCCGGGTTGGCGAGATTCAAAATACATCCGCTCATAAGTGGGAAAGTTCTCCACCAAAGAATTAGGAACATTGCTTTCTGTGACGGTAGCAGTTCGCATAGGCGTCAGTATATCTTCCAAACTTCCACTACCCCATGATTGTGGCAGAACTTCCACCGTAGGATTGATGACTCCCTCAAGAGTGTTGGTGGCATAATCCATCCGAGTATTAGATTCCGGATTCAAAGGGCCTCCCTCACTATTGAAAGAAGCAAGGATTCGTCCCCATCCTTGATTGAAAGTTGGCTCCACGATATTTGCTCCAAGTGGAGTTACAGGGTCCTCGGAACGACCACCATAGATTAAATCTTGGGGTCTTTCACGGCTCCAAGACCCATCAGGCCATCGGACTTCAATATCACTGAAACGAACATTGATGATGGTTCCTACACCGGGATAACTTGTAGCGATACTGCTTACACGGTCCCCGACTCGCCATTCTCTCATGGTTCTGATTGAGCCGCCCGACTATTTAATGGCTCACTCAATTCTTTCCTTCCGGCCCGTAGGACCGGAAAGCGACTCCCTTAGCAATATTAGGAATATTCGTTCCCGGATTTAGACCCATGTATCTCACGGTGAGCATTTTTCCAATATATTTGTCCTTATCCTTGTATTGTTCACGACGCTTTTCAAGGGTTCCCAAAGGAGTGACCTGAAATTGCACCTTATCTCCATTAGTGTCTGTGGTTTCGCAAGTCCACATCACCGCCCCGGAATGGCCACCGCCCGCATCGGTAGCACCTACCACAAGGAACTCGTCATCGTCAAAGTTTTTCAGTTTCAACAAGTCATTTGACTTAGACGGCCCCAACTTATACACCGATTGAAGATTCCGGACCATTGCTCCTTCATAACCTTCTTTGACGAACTCCTCTTGCTGTTCCCACAATTCTTCAGGACTCCCTACGATGTAGGATTCCACCTTTTTGAGTTTCGTATCGTGACCTTTAATGACTTCCATTGCTTTGTTGTATCGGGTGAAGAAAGGCTCCGTGAAATCTTTGGTGTTGATACCATCATAGACCCGAACATACATCTTGTTTTTCTTGGCGGAGGAGTCGGCTTTTTGTTTCTCGGTCATTCCAGCCCATGCCTCGCTCGCTCCCTTGCGAGCCAAACCACTGATGGCTTGGAGGGCTTTGCCATGTTGATACAATTCGCCATCAAGAACGAAACCTGTTGGAAGATTCATCCGCTTGACGGCATTCTCAATATCTGTGAATCCCTGATAAGTTTCACCTCCCCTTGACTGAAGGGTGACCTTTCCGTTCGCATCCTTAGAAATTAGAACACGGACTCCATCATACTTGCGTTGTGCAATGGCTGGAAAAACGATATTGTGTCCTCGGTCTTTGAAATGGTTGGCACCCATCGGCCGAACCATGATAAAATCTTTCGCCGCCTCGTGGTCGTCCAAGTATCCTGTCTTCGTTTTGTCGTTGAGGCGAGATTTAGCATCAAAGATGGCCTGTGCTTTTACCGTCGGTTGGCTTTTCTTCGTATCCACCTTAGTAGGTTGGTCTAAGGTGATAGTCCCGCCTACCACTCCATGAGCCGATTGAATGTAATAATCTTTGTCGGCAAAGAGGCTCCCTAATCCTTTGAACCCGGCTCCATCCTCGGGGTCTTTGACTCCTATGGAGTCTGCAACCCAAATAGCCCACACTCGCATATTGTCGTTGGTATCTCTTTTGTAATAATTGGCGGACTTCCATTTGATGTCTGCCGCGTCCTCATAGTAGTCCTCGGGACTGATTGCATCCGCCATACCTAATGATTGGGCTTTCATCTATATGAAGTATTCCCTTCTTACTTCTTACGACCTAAATAATAGCCGATTCCTACAAGACCTGCAATGACTAATCCAACTCCCCAATAGTCCCGGACGCTGCTCATAATCTTCTGATTCATTGTATTCAAGACCCCATCTGCTGCGAAGGAAGCGCGGTCATTGGGTGGGTATGAATTAACATCGTGGGTGATTGGGTATCCTCCCCTTGGCGGGTCTGCTTTCATCTCGTCGGGGATGCCGCCATCAACGGGTGGCTCACCCCGCTTCTCAAAGGGTGTGCCTTCCAAACGCATTCCCAATTCTTCGGGTGTGTGGGTAATGGTGGGAATATCATCTCGGAAGGCGTTGGAATCCATTGTGATGCCACCGTCCAAAGCCAACAACGGCTTTTCCGCTGTGGAAGCGGCAAAGAATCGTGCATCTCCAAAATCTGCACTGTAAGTCCCTTGACCGTCTTTGGGAATGTAAGCATCCTTCATTGCACGAACCATAACTTTTCCTCCTAATATGTCCTAATACTTCTGTGGTCAAATCCACGAGCCGTGTTTATGGGTGAGTAGGCTGGACTCCAAGGCCAAGGGAACTGATACTCGGGCATCCAATCATTGGCGTTATCCCAAGGCATTCCCGCAAGACTCATCTCATCTCCCACATAACCTCCGCCGGTTCCGCTGCCAGCGGGACTGTCAGGAGAAATCGGCCTTTCGTGGATTAAGCCACTAAGAGTTTGATAGTCGTTGGGATTGATTGGTTGAGGAACTGGGACGGGA
>JGI25136J39404_1000130_pt1 | contig 15550 bp, 29 predicted proteins | sample ETNvirome_6_1000_FD_39404 | JGI IMG/M metagenome (IMG submission 39404)
CACCAAATGGAATGGTGGCGAGGCATCCCTCTTGTGGTATCGTCCACTTTTCAAAGAGAAACGGACTTCATGCAGATGCTTGGGTATAAGCCAAAGAAGGGATACCTGTCGGTCTATAACATTCAAAACCGAGAAATGCGGGTGGTAGCGTTTGATGAAGATTGAAGATGAGTTCAAGGAGTTCATCAAAAGGTCCCGGGCAGCAGAAGCCAAAAAGACTCGGGAAGAAAAAGACGCTCTCATTGCCAAGCAACTCAAAGAATTGGTTGGCGAAGAAGAATAGGCCCGCAGCGACCTACTAAGTAGTCGGGAAGCCCATATAAAAGTGTGGATGATACGCCGCACTTCCTTTTACTCCTCACAGCACTCCTTGTAATCAGTGGTGCAGTCCCACCTCATGTTGTTCCGCACCCCGGCACCATTGGGATTCCCTATGATTGTGCATGGTTGGAAGGCACGGTAACTCATAAAATCGTGGAATCCGGGGACCCTCATGACAGGTTTGGAATTGCCTTCAGCGGAAGTATAGACAATGGAACTCAACGCTACGGATACATCACTGTGAGTGAAACCACATACAACGCTGCCGAACTCAACGAGTCATACGAGATTTATACTTGCGAGATGTTCAAAATACACGACATGATTGAGGATGGAACATGGGTTTTCAGTGATTTATAGGGTGAGAGGTTAAATACTTGAAAGACCCCTCTCAGGTCATGCCTCAACACTGCCCCGTGTGCGAAAGGCCAATCAATGGAAATACAGGAGGGACCGCCCATGCCACAAGTAGTGCCCTTGAGGACCACTTTTGTAGCCGTTATTGCCGTATCTTTCGTGAAGATGGATTAAGCCTCACAAATGGGAAGGAGAAATACGGTATCGCGCAGTATGATGGCTTCAATTGGTGGCCCAAAATACCTCTCAATTGCGACACTTGCGGAAAAAAGTTCAATCTCACGAATCAATGTGACCATAATAACCAAGTTTTCTGTTCAACTACCTGTTCTATCGCCGTCAAAACCTGTAAGAGAAGGGCAATGAAAGACTACCAAATCTTGAGGATTCTGCGGACCGTAGGGTGGGAGAACGGGCCGCACCTACACGGAGGAAAAGGGTGGATGCACAGTCAAGAAGTGGCCAAGAGATTATCCTTGTTCAACTATAAAGGGACATCAGGTTCCGTAGCAGGGATATTCAAGAGATGGGTAGCCCGAGGAATCGTGGAGCGAAAGGCGTGTGAATACCCATTGACCGGGAGTGCGTATCGGCTCGCCCCGAAATACCGAAAGGCACAATTGGGCGCACTCGTTATTGAATATCAAGGGCGCAAGCCTCAAAGTAGGTGAGGCTAATATGGGAACTTCCTACGACGAACGCATCATCAATAGCCGAGAGGGTTTTGAAGCCTCTATGAAGCATTTTCAGAAGTTCAGCAAGACGCTTCGGGGTTGCACCGATGTGGACTTGATGTATGAACGAAAGGGCAAGTTTCTGTTCTTGGAGGGCAAGCAGGTCAAAAATAATTGGGACACCTTGACGATGCCTTGGGCGCAATGGTTCGCTCTCAAGCAACTCCGGAATCTCAATAAGAAGATGGTCAAGGTCTTCATTGTAGCCTATACCGCAGATGGGGCTTACACTTTCTTCCCAATCGGCCTCGGGGTCACGGACCAAAAGGCGTTGAACATCACCTTCGCCAAAGGCCACCGAGATTCGCATGACTTTGATGACGAGGACGAGATGCTGGCCTTCGTGGGGAAACTCGCCAAGAAGATGGAACGCCGAGATAGTCGCCGATATTAGGTCATTTCCGACCAAACTGAGGCAAAGGTTAAATAGGAGGGCCTCTATGGGTATAATGTCGGGGCAACGAGGCACCGGAGTAAAATTGGGTTGAAACTGCGAATGAGCAAGACGGTAGCCAATCCGTCCACCCCCCCAAATGCTCCTCTCCTCCACACCCGGCGGGCCGACACGGGTTCTTCATTTCCCTGCCTCCCCGCCAACCTACGAACTCTTAAGTAGGTCATGCGGTTATGCCGTAATATGCCTACGCAGATTGAACAGTTAGTGCGTCATTTTGACCATGAAGATTCTATCTCCAATGTGGAGGCTCAAGCGGTTTATCGCATTCGTGCGCTACCACGCAGAATCGCCGACCTCAAAGAGAAGGGTTGGCAATTCTCCGCCGTGTGGAAGACCGATTTGACGGGCCAACGCTACAAGAGATACTTCTTGGTAAGCCGACCACAGCAATGACCCATATACTTAAATACTTGATACCCATACCGATAGGTATGTGGAACGGAATACCTCGCCCAACGGAGGCCGCAAAGGATATGTCCGATGTGGAGAAGACTCTCCGCAAGGCCGGGACAGCCGTAACAAGCGGCCCAGCGAAGGGGATGCAGAAGGCTCCCCGAGATTGGCGGGTTGGAACTTGCTTGCAGGGCCAAATCAAGGATACCTCCTACAACGAATTGAGATACTGCTTCGGAGAACCTCATTATTCTGACATGACCAACGACCAAATCACCAAAGAGTGGGTCATTACCATTGAAGGAGTAGTTTGCACCATCTATGATTGGAGGCGCGGACGAACCCCTCTTAGGGACACCGTATGGAATGTTGGCGGAACCAGCAAACTGTCTGCCCGACTCGTGGAATCCTATCTTTACAAGTGGCGCACCGACTGTTTAGGCATAACGGCTGCTTATTGAAGGGAATACTTAAATAGGTCCTTGATGGGTCTTGGACCCATGTTGAGGTCTGCCATTGCCCTTATTCTCGCCGCCGTGCTTCTGACAGGTTGTTTGATTGACGGTATTTCCTTTGGCGAGGACCGGGAGCCGGACGCCATGCCCGAAGTCCCGCCCTATCAGAATGAGTCTTTTTCAGATTACTATGTCTATGACAATGTGATGGCTATGGGCCACTATACCACCCATGAATACAATATCAGCGTCAATCGGACCATTGAACTCTATTGGAACGCAACCTATCGGTTTGAAGAACCCCTCTTTGACGAACCCGGCTATGTGAATATCACCTTGGAGAAGGATGGAGAGGCACTCATAAGTGAGCAATATTCCGCCACCACCACTACGACCACTGCCTTGCACTACAATAACTCTAACATCACCGGAACCAACTTTACTCTCGTTATTCAATCCGTTGGGAGTGACCATGTTCTTTCCGGCGGACTTCAAGATTACTACGAGATAGACACCATCATTTACTACCGGTGAGCCTGTGCGAATCCTCACTTGGGATATTGTAGGATGGATGATTGGAGTTATCGTCCTGACCCTCTATTTTGTTGGCTATGCTCTCCCCTATCACCTCTCATAATGCAACCCTCTAAGTAGGTCCTTGCGGGTCTTGAAACTCATGCCCGAAGGCCCCGAAGTCCGCCGCATCACGGACCAATTGACCAAACAGACTCGCGGTGGAACCTTGGAAATCATTGACTTCTGTGATGCCCGCTATACCCCCGGTGGGACGCAAATGAGGGATGAGATAGGGTCGCTCGTTATAGCACTCCCGGTGAAAATTGAAAAGGTTGCGTGTCATGGGAAGTTTATCTATTGGGAGTTAGATGGCTTCGTCATCTTCCAAACTCTTGGGATGAGTGGAACATGGAGGCAGCGCAAACCAAGTAAGCATCATCGTTTAACTTTCAACATCACTAAGGCGAATGGGAAGAAAAGTGCCTTGCACTACAAGGATGCCCGGTGTTTCGGGACCTTCAAGATATTCAGCGGAGTGAAGGCTCAAGAAAACCTAACAACCAAACTCTCTAAAGAGTTAGGCCCGGATTTGTTGAGTAATCGGGTTACCGAACCGAGTGAAGTTATCACCCGTTTTAGAAAACACAACAGCAAGACGCTGTGTGAAGTCCTCATGAATCAGCGAGTCTTTGCAGGGATTGGGAATTACCTGAAGGCCGAAATCCTGTATGAGTGCAAACTTTCTCCACACACTAAGGTGGAAGACTTAGATGACTTCGGGATTCTCAATCTTTATCGGGTGTGTCGGATGCACATTCATGCCGCATACGCCGCCAAGGGTGCCAGCCTTCAAGATTATGTTATGCCTGACGGCTCTAAAGGAGGCCAGCAATACCGGTTCAAAGTTTATCGGAGAAAAGTTTGTAATCACTGTGCCGAAGTCATTAAACAGCAGCGAACTAAAGATAAAAGAACGACATGGTGGTGTCCAAGTTGTCAAGAACGGCCCACTCCATCCAGCGTTCAGACCACGCTCACTTAAGATTAAGTAGTCGTGAGGGTCACATAGGGATGTGTATGAGTATGAAATCACGGTTTTGCGAGTTGTTGATGGGGACACCATTGACGCTCAAATAGACTTGGGGTTTCATACGCACCGAAACATTCGTGTTCGTTTATACGGAATCAACACGCCGGAGGTTCGCACCCGGGATGCGGACGAAAAGGTTAGAGGTAAGGCGGCCAGTGCGAGGGTATCGGAGTTACTGGACAATGCGGATAAAATCATCCTCAAATCGCATGGGGTAGGAAAGTTTGGCAGATGTTTAGGGGAACTNACACTTATTCACTTCCGGGAGGCTGAAGACGACCAATGGGACCTTACTGAAACTTTGCTTGCGGAAGGACATGGCGTTCCATATTTTGGTGGGAAGCGTTAAGTAGCAACAGTGGGATTTTCCTACTATGACTGAGGTTTTGGCTTCATTTCTGCTACCCGCGCGCGAGGCGGATGAAACTACTTGGACAAGTTTGCGNAGTATCAGGGACCAGTCCAGCGATACGATTCCCTATGAAATCCTCATTCGTTTTGACGATGACGATGATACTTACCAAGAGTTGCTTCCAAAAATTGCAGAAATCTTTGATGGAAGCATGGCTGAAGTTACCGTAGTTATCGGTTCACGGCATGGGTATGAAGGATTGCATGAGTATTACAACGAATTGGCTGCACTCTCGGTAGGGAAACTTTTGGTGTTGTGGAATGATGATGTGCAGATACTCCCAGTCAAGGTTGGATGGGATGTAACGGGCGAGAAGATAGATTACCCTACATGGGAACGATGGGATTTGACGCTACAAGAGGATGAGGAAAACCGCGAAGACCACATCAATGTTTTATTCCCTACCGAAGTTTATTGGGATTTGCCTGAAGCGGGACCTGATGTGGCCTATGAAAAGGGCATCACGGCTTTAGCATTTCCAATTTTGACTCGTTCAGCCTACGAAGTTATGGGCCGTCTTTCTCCTTCTCCACTTAATGATGCTTACCTTTTGGACATTAGCACTTTGAAATTGGATGGGAAACCTACCCGAAAGCGGAGTCGTATTATGCTCTTGCATCAGCCAGCCTTTGATGAAAAGACCGGCTTGGGTTGGAGGGCGGAAACGGAATCATATAAAACTGCATACTATTCACATTACTCAGACGAGATTCGCAAGGAAGTGGACAAAGATAAAGAGAAATTGCAGAAGTATTGGGAGGAGAGAAATGGATAGGCCCTTGGTTTCTTTTTTGATACCGACGCGGAATCAAACCGTTATGCTGCGTGATAGTATCGGGAGTATCGGACGATTGGCCAGCGGAAGGCATGATTACGAGATTTTGCTGGCGGTTGATAGTGATGATGTGGATACTTTGGCTATCATTCCTGAACTTAGGGATTTTCTTCCTCCGAATACCTTGAAGGTTGCGATTACCGCCCCAAAAGGATATGCGCGGCTTCATGAATACTACAATATGTTGGCTCAACTTTCATCCGGTGAATTGTTGATGCTTTGGAATGATGATGCAAAAATGGAATCTCTCACTTGGGACACCTACCTTCATGCCGACTACCATGACCATCACTGCTTCATGCTCATCCCGCAAGAAATCCACTGGGACAACAAGGTTTTGTTGTCGGGGGGCTTTCCTATCGTCACTCGGAAATATTATGAANTCCTCGGAGCCTTTTCTCATTCTCCCTTGAGTGATAGATACATCCAAGATGTTGTCGGACGATTCGCAGGGGATACTCAACACTTTGGCATGACCTCGTTAGTGATAAGCCATGATAACAACCATAGCACCCATAGCGTGGTGGCGACTCCGTTGTTGGCCATCCATGACGACCCCGAGGGGGATATTCAAAAGCACATCCAAGCAGATAGAGAAGCATTAAGTATGTTCACTCCTAATACTGCCGCATGAGTGAGGAGGAGCATTCAATGAAGGTTGGATTCTTAGGACTTGGAAAACTTGGTCTGCCTTGCGCTTTGGCAGTGGAAGCCAAGGGTCACGAGGTATGGGGTTGCGATATTTACGAGCAAGTCTTGGAAAACATTAGGAACAGACATCTTCCCTATCGTGAGATAGGGTGCCAAGAACTCTTGGACCAAACTTCTATCAATCTTTGCGAGGACAGCACTGGGTTGGTCCAAAACTGCGACATCATTTTTGTTCCTATCCAAACTCCTCATGACCCAAGGTTTGAAGGCATAACCCTGCTAACTGAGGAACGGGCTGATTTTGACTACACTTGGCTTCGCGCAGGGATAACAGACTTAAACGCAGCAATGGTCCAAGAGGACAAATACCCCATCGTTGTCATCATTTCCACCGTTCTTCCCGGAACCATTGAAAGGGAAATCTTACCGGTCTTGAATCCTCAGTTCCGCCTATGTTACAATCCTTTCTTCATTGCTATGGGAACCACAATTCCCGACTTCAACCACCCGGAGTTTATCTTGTTTGGAACCGAGGATGAAGGAGCAGCGGAAGTGCTGCAAGATTTTTATTCCACTATTCACGACGCTCCATTCTTCCGAACGAGTATCAAGAATGCAGAACTCATCAAGGTTGCNTACAACACCTTCATTGGCATGAAGATTGTGTATGCAAACACTATGATGGAGATATGCGAGAAGACCGGGGCCGATGTGGATTCCGTCATTGATGGCCTGAGTTTGGCTACCGANAGACTCATTAGCCCCAAATACCTGCGTGGCGGGATGGGAGATGGTGGAGGATGCCACCCTCGGGACAATATCGCCATGTCGTGGCTTGCCCGCGAACTGGACCTTTCTTATGACTTCTTTGATGTCTTGATGCGGGGTCGTGAAGACCAAACCACATGGCTGGCTGACCTTCTTATGGAAACTGTTACAGTGAGTGGCCTTGCACCCTTCATGTTGGGTGAGGCTTTCAAAGGAGAAACTAATCTGACTGTGGGGAGTCCCTCTATCCTTATGCAGACTATCCTTTTTGACAAATATTTCGGCCAACTTTATGGCACTCCGGTCCCTATTCATGACCCACATACCAACGATGTGGAGATGCCTACGGACGCACGAGTTTTCTTCATAGGCACTATGCACCCCGAGTTTCAAGACTATTCCTACCCAAAGGGTTCCATTATTATTGACCCTTGGCGATATATCCCGGACATGGATGGAGTAACCGTTCACCGCCTTGGGGAGTTTAAGTAGTCTGAAGGGGGAGTAAGATAATATGATTGAAATAGAAGTGATGCCACAGCAGGTCATAGAAGCCAAAAACGAAGTGAAAGAGTTTGATGCACAGAAGACGCACAATAAGGGCGATTGGAAGGGTAATTGGAAAGGCCCTCTTGGAGAAGTCCTCGTGGACGGATGGTTGAATAGTTTTGGCACCCTCCATTATGAAGCCATCCCTTTCATTAAGCGAGGTTGGACCCAGCCCGATTATCTCCTACATACGCATTTAGGGGCGGGGAAGGTTTTGGCCGTTGATTTGAAGACCACCACCCACTATGCTAACTGGACGCAATCGCCCAAGCACGACATCTATGTTTGGAGCCAACTGAAAGGTAATCCGAATAATCCTCACACATTGGTTCTCAAGGGCTGGATGGGTAAGCAGAAGATGGATGCTTTGATGGCTGAAGCCAAGAAGAACAATTGGACCGAACAGAACACGCAGAACGGATGTTACAANGTGGAACGGGAGATGTGGGGCAAAATGAGGACTGATTGGTGTTTTACCGATGCCACCCTTGAGAGTATGGACGACTTTGTGGACTCCATTCTCGCCTGTTGAAGCCACGAACTCTTAAATAGGTGAAGGCTCACTAACGAGGCCATGCGAGGCTGGCCACCCTATGATAACCGAGATAAAGCCGACAAGGACTATTGGAATCCATACCGAAGTTTCCAATCCAAGGATTGGGACGATTTCTTCGGTGTTGAGCGGACGATGGAGGATATGAAGAAAATCCTCGGAGAAATGCTTGGCGATAAAGAAACCAAAAAGAGGATGAAGGGAATGCGAAAGCGAACCACCCTTCACGCTAAAGTCAAGCGTGGCGAAAAGGTGTATAACATCACCATTGAAGAAGTCACGCCCAAACCGTCTGAAATCCCGGACGAAATTGAGATTGAATGGGACGACAGCGGCTCCTTTGGCAAGGGTCATAAAGACCTTACCAAGTAATCCTTCAAGTAGTAGCACCCCACTGGAATGCTATGGACGAGTTGCGCCCAAGGGATATTCGTTTTGACATCATTGTGCCGATTCACAATATGGAATCCATCTATGTTCTAAAAGCCATTGATTCTGTCCTCAATCAGTCCCACCGTAAATGGCGTCTAACGATTGTGGAATCCCGGGCCTCCTTTGAGAAGACCAAGGGAAAATGGCGCGCTTATGTGACTGAACTTGATGATAGCCGTTTCTATCATTGCGTGGAGCATAAGAAAGGCATTTCTGCGGCTCGGAATCAAGCCTCCAAGTGCGAAAGGAGTGAATACATAGCATTTCTTGATGGAGATGACTCGTGGATGACTCACCATCTGCAAACGATGGCCGAAGCCATTTGTCTATCCACTCCCGATACCGTTATGTGGTGGTCCCGGTTGGGGAAACTCATGGTCATGGAAAGCATGATGACGGGAATACACGAAGTCAAAGTGCTGGAATACTCACCCTACGAAGGGTTAGAGATATTCACTCCACCTTACTACTACTACTATTTTATGGTTCATCCAGCCTATCCATCTTCGGTTGTCGTCCGGCGGACGGCCTTTGAGGAGATTGGTGGGTTTGATGAGGAGATGATACGCAACGAAGACCAAGAGTTGGTCATGCGTCTGCTTCATCCGTCTAACCCGAACATTGCACAATTCGTGGATGAACTCACAGTTTATCGGGAACCTTCCAGCGACAAGCACAAGATTTCAGCGGAAGGAGTGGACTACACTCAAATGTTGGTGGATAAATACCCTTGGCCTGAACCTTGGGATAAGCCCGACGAACTTGACGAACTTGAATGGCAAGATATGATGGACCATATTTACGAAACNCGCCACAAAAACTTCACACTTAAATAGGTGACCTCACCATTTACTCACATGGCCGAGGCCCNGACTGATGAACCCACCGTCGCAGGGCTTATGATGGCGAAGAAAGACTTGGAAGCCCGATTGAAGGAAGTNGAAAAGGACCACAAGGAATTGACCGATAAATTACTTCTCACCATTACCGGAGTGAACGCTCAATTGCGCGCGATATGCGAGCATGAATGGAAGCGAGATAACCACGCATACGCTGACCTCTATTGTAAGCATTGTGGCATTTGGCATTAGAAACGCTTAAATACATCCTCTCACGGTTCCCCACTATGAACCCCGCCACTGCCGCCACAAGGTCCCTCGGTTGGACTCCTGAATTAACCACCAGCGAGGGCACCACAGTTATTCGGTTGGATAAAATCGCCGCCTTGACTTTGACCCACGATGGCTACCTTGAGATATTCACCGTTGATAACACCTGTTTTACCGTTCTCGCCAACGGTGGCCTCAAAGGGGCCAAGAGGCTTCGGGCCGAGATAACGGGATGGATTGATTCTTGATGGGTGATTGGTTCACCCTCACTGTTGAAGGGGACATCATAGACCATGCGTGGCCGACTCGTCCCACTTTGGACCAAATGCAAGAGCAGGTTGGAGGTTACATTGAGAATCTCCCACAGGCTCGGGCTGTGGGAGTCACCCCGATTGCTACGAGAGTGTATGAAGCCTTCGCTAACGAAGAAGGACTCATTCACAGCCTCCCCCACAACCCTCTTGCGAGCGAGTTTATGGGCTACGCCGTGATGGGGAATCTTTTGGTGCATGGAACCCGTCATCAGGCATAAAACTCCCATTTTGAGGCAACTCAAGAGTTAAATAGGTGGCGACTATCAATGGAAGGTATGGGGAAGAACCGATTATCCGCCCAAAGGTGTTACCTCGCCGGACCGATTGACCACGCACAGGATGATGGCGTCGGATGGCGGCAAGCCATCACACCGATGCTGGAAAGCATGAACATCACGGTCATGGACCCGACCAACAAGATGACCAGCAACACACGCTACAATGAAGTCGGCGAAGAACAGGAGAATCTCAAATTACTCAAGGACACAGGCCGCTATCATGAGTTGAGGGGCGAAATGAAGCCCATTGTCTTAGTGGACTTAAGAATGGTGGAAGTGGCGGACTTCATTATCGCCCACATTGACCCAACCATTCCCATGTGTGGCACTTGGGAGGAATTGTTCGTATCGCTCCGCCAACGGAAGCCAACTTTTGTAGTGGCCGAAGGAGGAAAGAAAGCCATGCCCCTGTGGTTATTTGGTCGTATCAATCCCGATTACATTTTTGACAGTTTTGAGGAGTTGGAAGGGTATCTGAGAGGCATTGATGTGGGAAAGATAGCCGAAGACGCTACCCGGTGGGTCTTCTTCAATGAGGACTGAATCATTAAGTAGTCGGGCCACCGACTTATCTTCATGAATATTTTGCCCGGTGTGAAAGAACATCCTGTCCTTGCCGGGGCTACCGTTTTTGCCGCATTTCTCATCAGTTACTTGCTAACCGAATCACTTGATATGCCCGTAGTCTATCGGGCGGTTGCTATTGGTGGTGTGTGCATGGTCGCTTACATCGTCACCGATATGGTGATTAGGGCCGGGGAGTGAAATGGAACTCGCCGACGATATTAACCGAGAGGTGGAAAGCCCGTATAGCACCGTCTTTGGTATTCCTGAAGACATTGCCCTTGTCTTGGCCATTGATGCCGTCTTGATTGCCCTTCGTCTTTCCAATGTCTTAATTCCGTCCTCTTTCATCGGCGCGAAGGTCATTGGGACCTCGGTTTTGATAGGCGCGCACTTGGCTGCGTGATATAAGAGAACCTTCAAGTAGGTCTTACATCACTCCCTAAATATGGACGGTTCTTACCTTTGTCCTTTCTGCGAGTGGCCCTATATGAAAATCATCACCACCCCGGCCATAGACGGAGTGGGCAACCAATACAAACACGCCAAATGCAAATGTGGCGCAGAAGCCATCTTTTTGCTCAAAGAGGACCGAAACATTGAAATACGACATACCGAATAGCCGCATTATGTCCGATGATGTAACGATTCTTCGGCCCTTGTTGAAAACCCCGCCGGGGGCGATTCATATTGTCGCCGAGGAGTGGGAGTTCATACAAGTGCCGGTAGTGTGAGAACCATTAAGTGGTTAGCCGCCATATATTGGCCGTATGGCCAATACCAAGGCGGTGTTAATAGACGCTGGCTACTTTGTCGGCAGACAGGGGCGTTGGTGGAGTCCGAAGGGAACCGTCCGCCGTGCCTATAATCGCTGGCAAAAGACAGGTAGCACTCCTGATTTCTTCAAGTTTAAGGCCGCTATGAAGAAGGCTATTCGGGCCGATATTTCCTATCTCGCCTTCCGCATTCGTCAGGCAGGGTTTGGCCAAAAGACAACCCGAGTGGTAATTTGCTATGATGGCACCGAAGGTTGTGTTGCTCGCACCAAATTATTCCCACCCTACAAACAAAATCGCAGAAGTTTGGCAGACGAGGATGAAATAGAGGAAGAAGAAAAACAAGGAAAGGAAGAAACGGAAAGAAAAATCCCGGACATCCGCCAAAACTTTGCGGAGTTAGGTTTCAATCCCGATTCTATGAAAGACGGCTGGGAAGCCCTCTATGAAGTGGATAAGGAAGCCGATGACCTCATTGCCGAGGAACTCGGCCGTTTGCCGGATGACACGGAAGTGCTGGTCATGTCAGCGGATAGTGACTTGTTCCAAGTATGGAATCTTCATCCCAAAGCGCGCCTTCACAATTTCCTTCAGGAAGTGCATCTAAAAGATGTGGAGCAAAAACTGGGTATCCCGATTTCAAAGTATGCGGATTGGAAATCCATTGCTGGTGACCCCAGCGACAATATTCCCGGTGTCCCAAATCTTGGAGCCGCTGCCGCCGCCACTCTCCTATGCACGGCGAAGGGTCTTGAAGACATCCCTGATGAATATTTGACTACCGTTGTTGTATCCGACCCGGAACAAGTTACTTCCAAACTTTCCACCTATCGGGCAGAACAAGAATTGTCTATGGCCGCTACGGTAAGGGAACACGGAGATTATTGGAGGCGAGTGGAGAAGCAACAGTCAGGGGCCTTGCGTGGAGAGCAATACAAAACGATGTCCCAAGTGGTGGAAGATAACGGAGTATTGATTACCAATCATCGGGACTCCTGTATGACCTACCGACATATCATTCGCCTACCTTTTGTGGTCAAATGACCGGCAACCTTAAATACCACCTCGCTATCCGAAGGCCATGAACCGCAACACTGTCTGCCCTATCTGCGAAGGAGCCGTCCCAAGTGAGGAACACAAGGGTCAGTATCCCGGCGCACTTTCCCGCTTTGATAACAACGAAGAAATCTGTTCGGCCTGTGGCACCGCCGAAGCCATGACTCCCATGTTTAGTGTGAAGGGCATGAGTATCATGCGATTGGCTCTTGACATGAGAGATTTTGAGATGTGGGCCGAGGGAGTCCGCCTTGGGCTACCTGCCGTCCGAGAAATGCTGGACGCTTCTCGCCAAGCACAAGAGCAACTTCGTGAGGAATCGTGAATGGTGAAGTGCGGTTATGCCAAGTGTGGCAACCATTTGAATGGTTGGTTCAACCCATATCATGTTCCTGAATGTCTATCCGTAGTGACGAAGGAGGGGGAAACCTTCTATTGTTGCGAAGAACACCATGATATATGCCGTTGAAAGAACCTTCAAGTAGGAAGTGCCTCTCTTGAGGAGGGATGGATATTCCACCAAGGGAATTGCGGCTTGAAGCACGGTTGTTAGATGCCGTCATTGAGCGTGTTGGTCCTAAAAGCGAAGACAATGATAGACTCGTCTATCACTTTCTTACAATTCTGCGTGAGATGGGTTATCATTGGAGAGCGGAACACAAGGTTGTTCTCTTTTCGGGCGAGGATGAACCCGAGTTCTGTGATGAATACGCGGCCCATCTTGACCGTTTATGCTGTGGTCTTGAAAGTGAGTGGGAACATGAAGTTATGACTGATGCAAGGGAGGAGGAGGAGTGAGTAGCACTTACTTCATCTTTTTACTCTTTTTGTTTCTGTTTGGAATAAGTTTTCCACCCTCTATTCACGAGTAACGAACACTTTGAAGTAGGTGGTCGCCTCATAAAACCGTATGCCTTCTATCGTCTATACGATTGATGTTCACGAAGACGCATGGTTCGCTTTGCACCTTGGAGGGGCGCATGAAGCCCTCCCTGAAGGGGACTTCAAAATCACTTGCGAAGACAAAGTTTGGTTAGTTGAGAGGAAAACATGGGGAGATGCTTACTCCTCTTTCCGGAGTAAGAGAGTGGAAGACCAACTTTCCCGAATGTTATTGGCCACCCCTAACACCATTTTATTGATTGAAGGCCGAAAGGAAGCCGTCTATACCAATGACCGCCAACAAATCAAGAATCTTCAAGCATTTCTCAACCGTATGTCAGCGGAAGTATGTCCGGTAGTCTATACTGATGGCAAAGAAGATAGTCTTCGTTGGCTGAAAGCCATTGGCCAAAGGATTGAGAATGACCAATTCGGAGTTTTGGTAAGAAAACCTACGATGGTGGCATCTTCGCGGAATAAACATCACGCTCTCTTGGAATCTATACCCGGAGTTGGCCGCGCTACGGCTAAGAAAATCTATAATCACTACGATAACCTCGTCGGAATGGTGAATAATTGGGATATAGCCCAAAGTGTAGGAATCGTGGGGATAAAACGATGGGAGGATGTGAATAACTTCATTAATGCGGAATGGGGCGAAGCGGTGAGGAAACCACTAAGTAGTAAGACCGAGAATGAGCAGACTACCTTTGAGGACCTCACATGAGCAATCCGATAATCCTGTGTAATGAATGTAATGAAAGGGTCCTCCCGACCCTCGGAGATGAGGCTATTTGCTACTGTGGAGCCTTACAGGTGGAGCATTCGCCCGAGGGGTATATCAGGGTCCATACAAGCAGTAAAGAAGGCTTCAGTCATCACTTTGATGAGGAGGAGTGAATGTTCGGATATTGCCAAGTTTGCGGTCAGGGCATAGAAGTTGGGGAGCCAGCGGGCAGTGATAGCGAGGGACGGCCTATCCACCTCCGTTGTCAAAAGTCACTCTTTATTCGTCAGCCTTGGCAGCCATGATTTTAAGTAGTCGGGCTGCAATATTACTTCTATGGGCGACAACACCCCGCAAGTTGGTGACCGGGTAAGGAGTAAGGCTGTAAGTCATTCCGATATTGGGCGAATCACTAAGATTAGGTCCGGCGCAGCCCAAGTGCTGTGGCCTGATGGTTCCCGGACATGGGAACAGCCGGAAGATTTAATTTTCATAGGTCGGGACGAACCTCAACAGAATTATCTAACCCAAGGGGATGGAAGGTTACTTTCTCACTTCCAAACTTTCAATGCTTCAACCACCGGTATGGCCGTTGAGAAACCCAATTGGACTAAGCGGCCCGAAGTGGTTATTCCCATTCTTGTGGTGTATCTTATCGGAGCAGTTATGTCAGACCGCTATATTTTCGGACGGAAGGACTAATCCGAACAGTCTTAAGTAGTCGTTTAGCGGAAATAGCCCTATGGATAGGACCCTCCTCCCTTCGCTGGGCATTGTGGCCGGTATCATGACCTTGGCTTATTATGTCGGTGGGTCCAAAGAAGTCAGGTGGGCGGATAGCACCGAAGGCTTATTTTGTCCCTCCTGTAAAGATAACACAAGAATGGATGAGGACGAAGAATGGTGCCATCTTTGTGAAGCGAGTTATGAGGCAGAATCATTCTCCGCCGACTCATGGAGAGATGATTGCCCCGCCTGTGGGGAGCCAAGCCTAACGGTAATCGGGAGGATTCAATGTGAAAACTGCAACCATGTTGTTGAGGACGGAATGAGTATCTCACGACCTTGGGCATCAGAATCATTCTCCGCCGAAGATAATTCCTATTGTGCTAATTGCCTTCGCACCTACCCGTATGAGGAAGAAGATGACGCGTATATCTTTTGCCAAGAAGGGGATGAGTTTTGGACAGTTGAGAATTATGGGGTATTGTGTAGGGAATGCCATCCGGACTTTCAACACCAAGACAGTTTCGGAAATTGGACTCGCAAGCCACACCTTGCCGTAAGACCTTATGAGCATGAGAAGAAGGCAGAATCATTC
>JGI25136J39404_1000131_pt1 | contig 15396 bp, 15 predicted proteins | sample ETNvirome_6_1000_FD_39404 | JGI IMG/M metagenome (IMG submission 39404)
GATGGCAAGAGTCATCCCAAGTCCGTCTATGATTACTCATGGTCTGAACTTCAAACCAACCTCGGAAAGTTTGTGGTTTGCTCTCGTGACCGTATTAGCGATTACTACAAAAGCCGGTGATTCGGACCCCGATTGAGGGGAGAAGTCGGGGTTTGAATACATGGTAAAGAAGATTTGGGACAACTTCGCGGAAATCGGACCCGCCATCAAAGCGGTGGAAGAAGGTTTTTGGTTAATTGTCCTCATAGCCACTCTTGGACTCGGTGTTTGGTGGGTATGGCTTTAACGCTCGTAAGATAGGTTTTAAGTAGTCGTGTCGCCAACTTTCATCTATGAGCGATTCCGACTACCGCCAGCACATGGCCGAATACTTCGTCCAGCGAGCAGATGGCGCATATACAGATGTCAGCGCGACTCATGTTCCAAGCAACGAGCCTACGCCCGATGAGTATGAACCGAGTCTTGTCCCCAAGGGGCCTGTGGCTGATGATACCCATACCTCCGCAGCCGAAGAACAGTATGAAGTTACTACCGACTATTCACTTGATGGTTATGCACCCATTGATAGCGTCATTCAAGAAGCACCTATGGGTCATGGGGTCGCTCAAGACTTCGGAGCAGAAGGCCGCCCTTACCCGGACGCATCAGTTCCCGACATCTTTGAGGACCTTCCACGACAGAACGCTGAAATTAGCGGCGTGAACTTTGAAGCAGAAGACCCAATCATTGAAGGGACCATGATAGATTCCGGAGAGGTTCGCATTGAACCTATTGGAGTCCAAGAAGGCCGTTCCCTTTCAGGTTACGAGGCTATTGACTCAGTTGTGGAGCAAGCCCCGTTGGGCTATGGTGTTCCTCAGTGGTATGGCCGTGCAGAAGGCTCCGCCGGTGACCAAGTAGTTTCTTGGGAAGACGATGCGGGAGTTTCTTCACCTTCCATGCCTCCGTCCGACATCTTTTGGGCGGAATCTAAGAAGGACCGCATGGCCAGCGGAAAGGCTATGCACTATGCAATTCCCAGCGAGAAGAAGTATCCAATTTGGGACAAGGCCCACGCACGAATGGCATTGGCTTGGTCCCGAGGCACAAAGTATGCAGACAGGGTGGAGAAGGCGGTTGTCAAGCGATTCCCCGTTATGGGTGCAGAAGCCACCAGCCTTAACGCATGGGGAGCCGAGTTTGCTGCATTGGGAGAACCTGATGCACCTTACGACCAAGGCTACGATGACCAGCAAGATGAGTCAATTGGAGAGCGACACCGAGGACCTCACAAACAATCTCTCAAAGACCGCCGAGATGAGGCGGACGCTATGGATAAGAAGACTGGACGCAAGTATCACGATGTTCGCACTATGGACAACTGTGTATCATGCGGCTGCGGACTTGATAGTAAGACTCACACAAAGGACACAAGCGGAAGCGCAGGTGGAGCCGGAGCCGGAAAGGGTGCAATATGCGACTTATGTTTTGGGTCGGAACACCACAAAGGACAAGGCTACGATGACGAAATGGATGAGTCACTCGGTATGCGCCATCGTGGACGACATTCACAATCTTTCAAGGACCGCCGTGATGAAGCCTCGGCTATGGATACGAGGCCACGCATGGGTCGCAAGTATGACGATGTAGGAGCAATGGACTCCGAACATCACAAGGGTCAAGGCTACGATGACGAGTTGGACGAATCATTGGGAATGTCCCACAAGGAATCCGGAATGAAGCAATCACTCAAGGACCGCAGGGATGAGTCAGCCGGAACTGAGAAGTTTGATGACCGCCGCAAGTATTCCCGTGTGAAGGCAATGGATAAGGGCAATAGAAAGAAGCAATGGGAGAACTCATGGGTCGCCCGTGCTGAAATGGATGGCGGCAAAGATTGGAACATGGGACTCACACAATACGCAGGTTCAGCAGGTGGCTCCGGCCAAGGAACTCCTGTAAGTTACGGTGGTGTGGCATTGCCTGAGTCCGCCGTTGCTTCACTCGTTGAATCCTCCACCGACAACCCATTGGATGCTACTATGGGCACAGTCATGGGAACAATGGGTGCAGAAACGATTGCCCGCAAGAAGTCTAAGAAGCCAGCGGCTCGTCAGCGAGGCAGGGCGGCGACTCAAGGGACGGAGAACGACCCTTGCGCTAAGTCAGACCGCGCTTGCCCCAAGGACAAGGGCCTTTGGCAACGCTCCAAGCAGCGAGCCTCCAAGGAATACCGTGTGTGGCCTTCGCCACACGCGAGCGCATACGCAGTCCAACTCTATAATGAAGCCGGTGGAAAGTGGAGCCGTGCAACTAAAGCCGCGCACCCAAAGGCCAAGGCCAAGAATCTTGCACAGAACAGCCTCGGTAACTATTATGGCGGCAAGTATGAGAGGGGCGGAGATAAGGGAGCCGCCGTTGATTTCTCAACCCGCAAGTCCCGCAAATCCTCCAAGGGTTCCGCCCTTAGCCCCAAGTGTGGTAGGGCATACACTAANGACATGACTCCCGAGGAGTTCCGTAAGTCATTCCCACGCTGTCTGCCAAAGAGTGGAGCCAAGGACCTGACCTCTCGTGGTCAGCGGAAGGAAACTCTCAAGAAGCGAGCAAAACTCAATAAGCGCAAGTTCCGAGGTGGAAAGGGCGTGAGTGTGCCTGTGAAGCGCAATAAGTCCAAGAAGTAAGGGCAAACTTCATATATGAGTAACCCCTATGGGTATCTATGGCAGTTCCCGAGCAGTGGCGATTTGTAATCCAGCCTTGGAAAGAGTATCCTCCGGCAGTAGCCTCCATGCGGGTCTTGAATACAGATGAAGATGGACATACGATTCTATTTTTGGAACCTATGTGGGCNTTTGGTCGCCGAGTGTATGCCGAAGATGAAATCATAACTATTCCTACGGTGAATGGCCGAGGGAATACGNTGACGGTTCCTCTNGGNAGGGGNAGTGTTTATGGGTTTATGCAACGAAACCAAGCCCCGACAGATGAAAGGTTCGCCTTCCTTACATACGCAGTGACCGACCCCACGAAGCATGGTCTTCATCCTCAAACCGCCATAACTATCACTCCGGCAGATGCAGTGGAGTGGCACAAAGAGTTTCTCCGAAGCATGGTCATGGAGCAAACGGACTATGACGACATTATTCATCCCATCATAGAGTATCTTCAAATCGTCACCGAGGATGCGGTGGATACCGCCGGATATGCGGAATCGGAATCGGTCTTCCCAAGTGAAATCATAGACGACACTCAAGAGGAGGCGGAGGGCTTTGTGAATATTCTCTCCGATGAGCAGATTATTAGGCTCAATTATTTATCCACTGGCGAGAGTATCAATGATGTTATGAGATGCGCCAATGCAGCCGCGATTGTGGCGGCCTTGCGTTCTCAGACCCTTGAGGATTTGATGGAGAACATTGATGTGGATGATGATGATATTTATGCCGCTCGCGCGTCCTATTTGGAAGGCTTGGCCGAGAGTCGTTATGAGAATTGGGAACCACCTAATGCGGAATGATACGCAATAGGCGCGTGTGATACCTACTAACCATTAAGTAGTTGCACTCGCGTATGTAGTAGTTAGAGGGAACAGTGGGTTCCCTATGAACGAATAAAAACAAGATGAATACTATGGAGAAAAGTAACAATTCAAGATTTAACAGAACAATTATTGCCGTATTGACCGCTATTATGCTCGCCATGTCGGGCGCAACAGGCGTGATGGCTGATGGGTCCGACCCATTAGACCCCTCAGACGGTGGAGCGGATTGGGACGGTGACGGACTTACCAACGCCGAAGAACAAGCCGCTGGAACAGACATGAACAATGCTGATACGGATAACGATGGGTTACCGGATGGCTGGGAAGTCGCTTACGGCTTAAACCCGAATAGCGCAGGTGACGCGAACGCAGACCCGGATGGGGATGGACTCACCAACGCTCAAGAATATGCGGCGGGAACCAACCCCAACTCAGCGGATACGGACGGGGATGGAACCCCGGACGGCCAAGACCCATTCCCTAACGACCCCAACGATGGAGGGTCCACCGACTCAGACGGAGATGGAATCCCCGACGCGTATGACCCCGACTTTGAAGGTAACGAAGACGGAAGTGGAGATGGCGGCACCGATGGTGGCGGAGAAGGTGAAAATGGTGAAGGCCAAGGTCAAGGACAAGGACAAGGCCAAGGTCAAGGTCAAGGTCAAGGCCAAGGTCAGGGTCAAGGACAAGGACAGGGCCAAGGACAGGGACAAGGACAGGGACAGGGCCAAGGTCAAGGCCAAGGTCAGGGTCAGGGTCAAGGTCAGGGTCAGGGACAAGGCCAAGGTCAAGGTCANGGTCAAGGAGAAGGACAAGGACAAGGCCAAGGTCAAAATGGTCAGCAAGGCCAAGGCCAAGGTCANGGTCAGAACGGCCAGCAAGGGCAGGGCCAAGACCAAGGCTCACAATCCGGTCAGGATGGCCAAGAAGGTGAACAGGGTCAGAATGGTGAACANGGTCAGCAACAGGACAACGGACAAGGCCAGCAACAGAATGGGGATGAGCAAGGAGGACAGCAAGACTCCGGCCAAGCCGACCAAAACGGCAACAATCAAAACGGTGAGAACCAGCAACAGCAAGGGCAGACACAGAATGGTCAGCAGGGCCAACAGGGTTCTCAGTCAGACCAGCAACAAAGTCAGCAACTTGATAATCAAGAGAATAACGGCGACAATGATAACGATGGCGACGGCATTCCGGACGATATTGATAACGATGACGACAATGACGGCATACCCGATGCACANGATGACTCCCCCTTAGACCATGATAACGATGGAATCAACGANAACGAGGACGACGACGATGACGGAGATGGCGTGAACGACGAAGACGAAGTTACCGATGGCAACCCCTATACGGACATTTATGACCATGACAATGACGGCATTGAGGACCGCTATGATTTTGACATTGATAACGATGGGATAGCCAATTGGAATGACTTGTATGAGGACGGTTCAGACGCGAGCCGCGACCACGACAATGACGGCCTCAACGATGGAATAGACCCGGACGACGACAACGACAATATTTTGGATGTTGATGAATCGGGTGGTGTCTTTGGCACTTATCGCTATGACCATGATAACGATGGGACATGGGATGCTACGGATGCAGATGATGACGCAGACGGCCTTACCGATTGGTGGGAGCAGAATGACGGCAATCCATTGACGGGGCAATTTGACCACGACAATGACGGCATTCCCGACTATCTTGACGACGATGATGACGGCGACGGCATTCCCGACCTTGACGAATCGTGAAGCCCTAACTAACACTCACAGGGCTGGCTGATAGCCACCCTATGGAGTGCAGTTTGAAGTAGTTGGAAGACTAAGGTTAGGCCATGCCTTCGTATAAACGCTATGAGAAGCCCTCTAAATGGCTCCTCAATGGGAGCAAAGGGGCCGCACCCACCCAACGGAGTCATTTCATTGCAGACCGCATCTTTGACGCTCTTTTCACATCCACTCTCAATGTCCGCAATTTCCATCGGTTTGTCTTTGACGATGATGTGGCAAACCTTGTGGCCGGAGGGCCGGTAAATATCGTATTACAAGCCTTGAAACCTTGGCCCGGAATAGATGATTTGAAAGTAAATATAAACCGCCCATTCATAGTAGTTTTGTATGACGAGAAAACGCTAAAGCCCTCGGGACAGTTGGACCACAAACCGGACTTTTTTGAAGTTGCTTTCTTTAATGGCAAGGAAGGGAAAGGCACACGGCGGTCCATGCTTAGAACCGATTTGATGGAGATAAAGGACCTCACAGGTGAGTTGGTGGAGAATATCACCGACCTGAACTCCGATAACGCTTTAGAGAATCAATGGACCTTGGACAACTTAGCGGAAGAAGCCAAGAAAGACCAATCTATGTCCGATTCTTCATTAGGTGAATGGGAACAAGGTTACATCATAGGAGAAGCCTTAGAGTGGACTGAAATGGAGCCACAACCCTTTGCTAATTGGTTGATTTTGCCTCCCACCTTACAGGACCCGGAACTTCAGGCTCAGTGCGAGCATGAATGGCGCAAAGCAACCATTCCCGGAGCCGTGGACCGCGACGGGTCGGATGCGGGCCTTCCCGCTACCGAGGCGAAGGAAATATGGGTCTGCGAAGATTGTGACCTCATAGTGGACGAGAACCCAGCGGCCGAAATAGAAGAAGTTTTGGATGAAGATATTGAGAGTGAGGAGATGAAGAAGAAGATGAGAAAAATATGGGAGGATGCGGAAAAGAAGAAGAAAAAGGGAAGCCCCTACGACGACCCGCCTTGGGGTGACCCTTGGAAGGAGAAGACGCCTTGGAAACCTAACCCCTATGAACCCTACAAACCAAGTGATGACGGGTGGGATAAATGGGTAAAACACAATCCTTGGATGGCAAAGTATTGCCCCGATTGTGAAGACAAACAACACTCCGGCGATTACGAGGCGGGGGCCTCGGCATAATCTTAAGTAGGAAGGACGCGTGGGAAAGGGTATGAAATCTAAGAAACCGTTCGGTCTTGAAGCCAAGGAGGATAAGTCAATTCTTCCACCCGACCCCAAGGCACCAGCGGCGGATACGCCGGATTGGGTGGGTTTGATTGAGAAGAAGGACGCAGAAGTGGAGAAGAAGGCTAAGGAACAGCAGAAGGTTATGAAGGCCGCCCACGATAAACTCTTAGGACTCACAGGTTCCAAGAAGTAATGCGAACCTTCAAGTATCACGAGGGATGTATTCTTTACCATGTCAATGCGTCGTCAAGGTTATGAGTGGACGGTGGAGGACCTTGGCAACCTTCCCCCTAAGCGACTTGCGGATTTAGAAACTCCACAATCGGTTTTCTTTTCCGGTATCGGGGATGCCACCCTCAAAAACCGTCAGCGCACATCGGCCGATGAGTTCCTTGTGATTCATTACTTTGGTTCCACACCCGGCATTTATGGCACGGGTGCGGATTGGGTTCCCGGTGGCTATGTCAATTTCACCCTTGGCACAACGGCATTCTTTCTCTATCCGGATGGACGCCCGGGAGTTGGAGTCAGCGGAGATGCACAACCCTACCCCGTCACTATTGGCAACAGCCCTGTTTTCGTAGGAGCGTGGCACATTGAAATCCCACCCGATACCGATTGGGACTTCACATACTTTCTTTCCAACGCTATGGTGCGAACCGTTGATTTATTTCCACTCACACCTACATACACATGGACTATGGATGTGTTTAATGGACCGTATTAGAAGGGAATAATCATGAGTTTGTCGTATAAATTGGATTCCTCGGAGTATGGATGGTGGGCTAACCTTACCTCGTGGCTATCCATTCAAAATGAAACTATCATGCAAGGGACGGCCATAACTGACAGCAGCGGGGACCTCCTGAACCGCTTCAATGGGTTAGCACCCAAAGGGGAGTATATCATCCGGGATGGATACTACCACAACGGCTATTACATTCTTGTCGGCTCCTATTCGTGCCGTGTTCAAATCTATAACCCCACTGCCATTCCCGTAGTAGGGCCTTTCTTCTTTGACGCATGGGATGGCTTTATCTTGATATGTAGGGGTCACTCTATGTTCAATAGGCGTAGCCCACAACGCCCCATTGATACAGGCGGGGCGGAATTAGGCCCTGCCACTGAAGTTCCCGATGCAGCCTCATACACCTTCATTCCCATGAGAATGCCCATGATAGGGTCCCTTTGCATTGCCCCTTCCTCTCCTACCACCTTTGACCTGCTTGATGAGTCAGCACAAGGTCTGTATGGGGTCATTCCTATGAAATCGGAAGACACCGTTACAATCGCCAATACACCCATTCAAGAAAATATCGCCATACAAGTTTGCGGCTATCATAATATGAGGAATGATTTAGGATATGACGCATCCATATATGCGTTGGATGGGGCGGAGTCAAAGCCCTACTATGCTTATCTCAATTTTACCGCCACACAACAACCCGAAGACACAGACAATGGCACCATCCAATACGCATGGGATGAGGCCGCCTCCATAGAAAGTTGTTGGACGGGAGCCAATGCACAGTCCGAGTTACAGACGGGGACCTATGGGGCCTTTGGAATCGTCCGGGAGATTGATGAAATCGCCATCGTGGAAAATATGTGTGCCGTGAGTGACGACTATACATGGGCGCGGTATTTGGAAGGAAGATTGCCCGATGGGTCTAACCCCAGCGGAGGAGGCCCTGCGGGGTCGGACCAACAGGCGTTTGCGAATGGTTACGCCCCGTCCAAGTTTTTGGGATTCAATGACTTTTCGGAGTTTTATATCTCCTCCACCGGAGTGACCCTCCCGGGAACTCATAATCTCTTTGCAGGGGAAACCTATGTATGGGACAATACGGACCCTGCTGGGGTGGCGACGGCTACCTATCCCTTCGTTCTCTATCAAAGGATGCCTCCCTTCGTCATAGAGGAGATGGAGGGAGCCACGGTGCCATTCACCTATCTCGGCCCATATTTCCTTGGTCTTCCGGCCTATAAATCTCCTAACCTTGTAGCCAATAACGATGCGGATTTAGGATTCAAAATGGTGGACTCCACACCCACCCGAGCCGTTCCGTTTTTTGAGGGAGCCGTAGCAGTGGATGTATTGCCTCCTTCAGAATCCATTAGGTTCAATAGCGCGGACAATGAGTTTTCCACGCTTGCTATCATTGCCCTCAATAACTTTCTTGATGAACCCGGCGGGAATAGAGAATCGGGTTTCTTTGTGTTGCGCCCGTATGATTTTGTAACCACCACAGTTGTGGCAGTGCCGTATGCGTTGTCGGGAACACCCTTCGTAGCCGCCACCTCGGTGACGATGCCACAAGAAACCGCTTCCACTGCTGTTCAATACCGGACATTTACAGTGGATGAAGAAAACATTTCCAAAAATACTCTCGGCCAAGGTAACAAGCCCCTTCCAAACTCATTCTATGTGACCGACTTGGATACGGGGGAGTATGTGGGCTTCATAGGAAATTATTGGCGATTTCCCACCTTTCCAACAAGTGACCCGGATGTGCAAACACCTCCTCCCGCTGGCGCGCCCTCAAGATTTGGCCTTGGATATGGAGGCTACCAAGACCCCGCCGTTGGCGGTCCCTTTTTATTCGCCTACGACACCAACTACAACGCCCCCACCATATCGGGTGCTTTTCCCGGTCCTTATGAACTCAATCAGCAAGGCATCCTAATAAATGCTGGGGAGGACATTGATGAGAGCATTGCCACCGGCACGGCCATTGACCGTTCCGTTGTTTGTTGCCGATGGGACAATGACCGGGACCAATGGTTACTCACCACAACGGATGCTGCCAACGGGTGGTCTATGGTATCAGTGGATAGCACTTGGAGCGAGTATCTTGACCAAACCGCTAACTTTACTCCACCAGCGGCCTTTGACGCGGCCACATATTTCCCAATCACCATGAGTAATTCTTTGGATGGGTTGGTCGTGTGGGGGCTGGCGCAGACAGAAACCACAGGAATGGTAGGCTTCCGGACCAGCACCCCGGCTACTTTTGCGAGTCATTCATGGGGTCCCGGTGATGTTGATACATTCAACTATGCTACTGACTCTCAATTCTATGCCGTTCGTATTGACGGAACCACCGGACGCTCCGCCCGAGTGTGGATTGACTATATGCTCTATGATGGGGTGGATGCGGTTATCGCCCTGCAATTGCGTGATTGGGGCATGAGAGTCACTGTGGAAAATGTTGAATGGTTTAAGGCCCGCATCCTTCGTGATGGGGACTTGAAGGCCAAAGGTGAAGAAATTGAAGAATGGATGGATGAGCAAGGTAAGGAATATCGGGACATGATGAAAGAGAAAGAGAGAGGCGGGAGATTACGCCGTCGCCGAAGTCAAGTTTCAGCCTACAAGCGTGAAGTTGGTGATTTGATGACTCCCGACGAGTTGGATACTCAAGTTTATGACTTTGTTCCCCAAGGCATTGCTGCTCAACAGCGACTTAAGGATTCGGAGGGTGCGCTCAAAGAAGTGCCTCCCGACTCAATTGAAGCAATGGTGGAGCGTGACTACCGCGCTGGCTTTGATACGACCCCGAGTGGTCTTGAGGAGCCGGGTGACCAACCAGCGGAAGACCCCTCCAAACCCGCCGGGACCTTCATGGATACCGGAGATGCGCCCGAAAGACAGCCCGGAGAGGGCGGCGACCCGGATGAGGAATACATCAGCGAAGACTGAAATTAAGGTCCGAAATCCGGAAATCCAAGCATTAAAAAGGCTCTTTTGCGGCGGATTGGGTCTTGGATGCACAGATTGGAACTCATTAAGTAGTTGAACATACCCAGTAAGAGAGTGATGAACGAGAGGGAAACCTACGATGAATACCGTCAAGATGTAAAAACGCCCGTATCCCCTGCGGTGGCGACCTTCAATAGTATAACTGTTCCAGCAGGGGTTGAACTGCAAGAGTTAGTTTTGGCCCCGTTCCAAAACTTCTCTTATCTCCCGGACCTGAATATGGTCGTCATTGTTAATGGCCAAATAGGTTATTCAGGGGAAATCCCAAATAAGGGACTCCGCATAGACTTCATGGATGATAATGGCATAGACTTTGCTCGTGAGATTGTCGTTGCTGTTGCGCCCAGTAATGAGTTTCAAGAACACCTCAATAGTGGTCTGACTTTCGGCAATACCGAAAGAAGTCTGAATATCGTTATCATTGGGAGATGGAGTAAGCCCATAGTGTCTATGGATGGCAAAGGAAGATACGACATTGATTTCATCACTTCTTGGGTCTGAGAACCTTGAAGTAGTTGAGAGAGGATAGCAGCCCTGTATGGCCTCGCTTATGCTATTTACAGGCAAAGGTGGAGTAGGAAAGTCCACCATAGCGGCGGCTACCGCCATAAAATATGCAAAAGAGGGGCTGCGGACCATCTTAGTGTCCTCCGACCCCGCCCACAGCACTGATGATGTCCTCGGAGTAAATGTTGGCCAAGGGACCCTTGTGGAAGTTATCACAAACTTGTGGGCGAAGAACATCAACGCGGAGGCGAATGCTTCCGTCTTTGCACAACAGATGCAAAGCGGCATGGAGGCCATGTTTGCGAAGCAGATTCCGGGATTTGATTCCGAAATCTTGACGGACATGACCTCATTTCCGGGAATGGATGAGTTCTTTGCGCTTGATGAAATCCTGAGATTGGTTCAATCTTGTGATTATGATGTAGTTATCTTTGATACCGCCCCTACGGGCCACACTCTTAAGGCTCTCAACGCTCCCGCCGCCATTCGCACCTTCTTGCTGCGGATTTTGAGGATGAAAGCACGGATTGACAATCTCAAAGGTTTTCTCCTCAAGAAATCAGAAGTTCCACAACTTATCACCAATCTTGAAGCCGTCTGTGATAAGGTGGAAAGATTGACCCTCATTCTGCGACATGAAAAGTTTGTGTCTATAAATCTCGTAAGTATCCCAAGCGAGGCTGGGTTCCAAGAATGCTACCGAACCATTCAATTCCTAAAGAAAATGAATATCCCGGTAGGAACAATCATCGTGAATAACATCATGCCCAATTTTGGGGCCGAGGAGTGGGAAATGGCAGCGGAACACCCAAGTATTGGGTTAGTTAAGTCCGAATATGATATGCAGCAGCCCTATCTTCAACAATTCCGGGACCTATGTGCCGAAGAAAACCTTAAACTTGCTGGCATGAGCCGACTGCCCTTTGANCCANGAGCCGAAAAGTTAGGAGAGGTGGCCAAAATGTTATGGCGTCCGGGGTCTTTAGATTGGGAGCCAACCCTTCCGTTCAAAAAAACGGAGAAGGGATATAGAGTTGAGGTTCCTTTTGTGGGTGACGCCAAGTGGTCGGTCAAAAAAGGGATAGCCAAGTATCAGTTTGAGGCATTCAATTTTGGTCAAGATGATGGCTGGTATGAGGTTCCTGTGGAGGATGTCAAGAGGAAGCGCAAGGTAAATCAAGATACCGTCACTTTGACTACCGAATGAGGGGAGAAGTCTTGAAGGTCTTGAAGACATACAAGATTGAAACCGAAGTCATCATTAAGTAGTCGTAAGACCTATAATGTGGCATGACCTTCGGCCATGATTCGTTCACACATTCTTTTATCGCCGCACCCGCCGACAATTTTGCGACGGAAGACATACCCATAGAGTGTCCTGAAGGACAGGTTGGCGTGTTTAATTTCACCATAGACCAGTGGGAATGCAAGCCTGACACGGGCAGCGTTACTTCGGAGGAGGAAGAAGATGAGATTAACGGCGATACTGGCGACGACGACGATGATTCCAACGACGACATAGAATGTAAGACTTCGGACTGTCCTCCCGACCATGTAGCCATCAAGACCACCGACGCCTTCGGAAACCCCACCTGTTCTTGCCAAAGCACCGTCGCTATTGGGGAAGGATTAGGAGCCGTTGGGAAGGGCATAGGGATGCTCGCTCTCGGTGGCATTGCGGTCACTGGCATAGTGATTTACGGCGTGTATCGTATTATCCGAGGTTGAGGTGGCCCTATGAGGGCTTTAGTCATCGTTGATGCGTGGGAAAGGTGGGCCAGTGTCCCTCTTTCACACTATGACGAGGTTATCACATCCGAAGCCCGGGCCTTTGGGCATTTTCTCAACGAAGTCTGCAAAATAGAAAGATTGAAGGGAACGCTCATCATCCACAGTCATGGGAACCACATACCGATGAAAGAGATAGAGGTTTTCCCGGAGGATTGGACACTTCCTGAGCCACTCATACGGCCCGAGGAGATGGAAGAACGCGGCATAGACGAGATATATTTTTGTGGATTCCATTTTGGTCATTGCATTCACCATCAGGCTAATATTGTGATGAACCATGCCGATGGCAATTGGTCCCTTCCAAGGGAACGGGACCCACCGGATGCGAACATCATAGTGAATCTAAGCCTTGCGCTTCGGGGAACCGATACTTGGGCGGAGGCACTGGAAAGGGAGCCAATATCCTACCGGGATGTCGGCGTCTTCCGCTACTATCTATGGAGTTCCAACGGCATTGAAGAAATAAAATGGAGGGCCGCATGAGGGCTTTAGTCATCGTGGATGCGTGGGAGATTTGGGACCCCTTTATGGTGGACGAGGCCCATGCTTTGGGAGCATTTCTCAATGAAGTCTGCAAATTGGAAAGAGCAAAAGGAACCCTTATCGTTCATAGTCACGGGGAATATACTCCAATGCCCCAAATAGAGATTATGCCCGAAGATTGGGAACTTCACAAAGATGATACCGAGGTCGTCCCGGTGCCAAGGCTAAACCATTACAATCCCAATGGCGATAATTTTCTTCACAACTCCAAAAGATATGACATAGACGAGGTATATTTTTGTGGATTTCATTTTGGTAAGTGCGTTCATCACCATGCGGTGGTTCTCATGGGTGAGCCAAACGGGGCGGGCACTTGTGAAGCCAACATCATAGTCAATCTAAGTTCGGTCCTTCCTGACGCTATTCTGCATAACAGTTGGGTTGAGATAATGAAAGATAGGGATTCATTTCATTACCACCTATGGAGTCGGAACGGCATTGAAGAAATAAAACTGGCATGAGAAGAATTAAGTAGCAACTTCTTCATCCAATTTCATGGAGTTCGTGATGTGGTGGCTAATCCTCCTCTCTTTCACCGTTGGTGTGGGAGGTCTTGGAGCCTTTTACTTTGTTTGGTGGAGTTTATGGCGAAATAAGCAACTTACCATGCTTTTGGTGGAGCATTACCAAAACCAAGAAGATGAAGAACCCATTAAGTAGTCGCGCGGGCAATATCTTGGTATGACCTTTGGACATGGCGTATTTGACCACTCCTCCGGAAATGTTACCTTCGGGGCTTCACAAAGTTTTGAGGCCGAATATTCAGGGGGCGGAGTCAAAGCCGGGATACAAACCATTGATTGTGGTTATCCCACCAACGCTCCATCCAATTACACCGGTGAAACCGCCATTATCACAACAGGGCGGAACGATACGACCACCTATGAGGTGTATTACAGTAGCACCAAGACAGGGTTGGCGGTGCAAAATCTTCCAACGCTGACTCATGCCAAGGATTATGCGAAGACTTATGACCCAACTGGTTATTGGTCGGACCATACATCTCATGCGACTCGTGAGGATGCAAGATTTAGTGCGTGGAGTCAGTGGTCTGAGTGTGTGGATGGGTCGCAAAGTCGCACCCGCTCAATCATTCCGGCTGTCTGTCACGGCAAACCTGCTATCGGTCAAGTTACCGAACACCAATGTTGCCCTGAAGATGCAGTATTGAGTGAGTGGGGCGCATGGGGTGACTGTATTGACGGTATGAAGACACGCACCCGCACGGTTACTACCGAGGCATCCTGTGGTGGAGTCACCGGCGACCTTGAAGAAGAAATGATTTGTGGAACCGCTGGTTCCGCTGGTGATACAACCATAACTACACAAAGCACCGCCATAGCCATAGCCCCTGCTGCGGGCATGAGTCCGCTTCTCAAAATGGGTATTGTCCTGACGGGTATTGCGGCAATCACCTTCTTCGTGTCGTGAGAAGGACTAAGTAGTTGAACGCCATATCTCACATCCATGAGTGGCCTTACTTTTGATTGGGACGACACCTCCATAGAAAATCCTAAAGTAAGTGAAGCCTTGTCCTACCTCTCGCAAGAGTTCGGGTGGGAGAAAGTTTGGGTTCGTGTATCATCATCCGGCACTGGCCTTCATGTGATAATCGCCCGACCTGAAATGAATATGGATTTGACGCAGAACTTGGTGCCCGAGCCAATGGATAGCGAAATGCAGTTTCATTGGCGGAAGATATTTTCAGAAGACCCTTGGAATCTTGAGTGTCGGGGGCGTTTCATTAGCGATTCAGCAAGAGCGCAAGCAGGGTTCACCACTTCCCGAATCTTTGGGGTCAAGAATGGAGAATCTTGTGGCCCTTGGAACTTGTGGAGCGGGACTCCATGAGGCTTTCAGCCACCGAAAAGTTTGCTTTCCTTCAAGTTATCAAACTCAAAGTATCTCAGGGTAGCGTCTTTATTGTGGATGGAGGGACGCCCACTGTGGACGAGGACTTCATTGTGGACTCTTTCTCCAAAGGTTCCACACTCATAGAAATGACCGAGAACTCTTAAGTAGCAGAACGCTACCATATCACTCTATGCCCGCAGACACGGAAACAATGAGATTTTGGCCCCGAGTAGGTTTGTATGTGGACCGTAAAATGGCCGACGAGTTTATTGAACGCATGGTTGGTCATGGTTCGGTGCTGGACGAGGACTTGGACGAGTTCGTTCAACCCACTATCCCTGATGCACAATTTCTTGCTAACGAAGTTGATGTCTTATTCACTGCGGACTTTGAAGAACACGAATT
>JGI25136J39404_1000132_pt1 | contig 15359 bp, 4 predicted proteins | sample ETNvirome_6_1000_FD_39404 | JGI IMG/M metagenome (IMG submission 39404)
TGCCTCAATACCCTGTAGTTTCTTTGCTAAAGGCTGAGGATATTATATTTGACCCTATAAAAGGAGAAAATAGAAAGATTAGATACGTTCCTGGGGAAGCGTCTATATTCGTAGATGACCACCCAAAGACAGCTAAAATGAGGGAGCCTATTGCTTTCACTAACGGTTTTCTTTTTGTAGAACATACAAATCCTACACTAAAACTTTACCTAGACACTTGCAACGCTAATGGTAGTAATCCTCATAGGATTAAAACTAAAAACGTTTTATTTACCGTTAAGGACGATGAGAAGAACGCACAGGATAAAATAGCTCAGGTGGCTGATGTTATGGACGCTGTACAAAGTGCTCTTAAAATGCCTTTAAATGAGCTTGTAGGGTACGCTAAGGTGTTAGGTGTTAATACTAACAAGAGTGTTGACGAGATTCGCTGGGATATGAAGATTCAAGCAGAGAAGAATCCTACAGCTTTCTTAGCAGGGATGAACGATCCTCGTACAGAGATGAAACAGTTGTTACTTATGGCTCAAGAGTCAGGTATCATATCAATGCAAAAAACAGGAGTAACTTGGGTGTCTTCAGGTAATACTATCTGTGTTCCTGCAATCGGCGTAAAACCTATCGAAAGAATGGTAGATTTTTGCTCTGAAGGCGAGGGAGAGCAGATATATGCTGAGATAGAGCGAAGACTCCAATCCCTTAATGGATAATGATATAATACAATATATTTAATTAAAGGGGGCTTTATGCCCTCTTTTTTTTATTATACCGATTTATTTTGTATTTTTGCTATTGAATAAATATTAAGATAATGACGATTAACGAAGTATACAAGTTAGTACAAATCTTTGCTAATAAGGAACAGAGGGGGTTTATAACTCCTTCCGACTTCAATCTATTGGCAAAACAAGCTGAGTTAGAGCTATACAATAAAAGGTTAGATATAGTTAAAGAGAAGTCTCAACCTAAAAAAATTGCAGGATATTACAAAGAAGGATTGGCTCCTGAGGTAGCAGAGCAAGATTTAATACATTTTCTAAAAATAGAGGAGGTAGGTCTTTCTAGTGATGACGCTTCTTATTACGGAACGTATGCTAATAAGACAATGGATTATATATCTAGTATTACGATACAAAGTGATGAAGGACACAGTCTTGGGACTAATGTTCCTGTAGATATAGTAACTCCTGATACTGTTAATCAAATCCTTAGAAGTAGNTTAGTTAAACCCAGTATGTCNTACCCTATAGCTTTAATTAGCGGNNCAGGAGGNTTAGGTAAAAGAATAATTTTATTTCCAAATACTCTAAAAAGTTGTACCGTATATTACTATAGANATGATAATAACCCAAAGTGGTCTTACGTTACCATAGCTGGGAAGCCTGTATACGACGCTTCTACGTCAANGCACNTTGNAATAAGTGAAAGATGCCATGGAGAGTTAGTGGTTAAAATATTAGAGTATTTAGGGGTTCATCTTAGAGAGGCAGACGTGGTACAATACGCTTCAGGTAAAGAAGTGCAACAAGATAATTAATTATGGCAGGAATAGAACATACAAGTATAGACGAGGTAGTTAATGACTTTCAACTACTGATAGACGATACCTCTTACGACAAAGAGGCTCAAATTCACCAGTTAAGATTGTTAGCACTACAGGGGTTAAGAGAGTTAAAGTTTGACGCTGAACAAGAGGTTAAAACAGACACACAAGTAGTTCTAGATAATTCCTCGTCTGCAAGTCACCTATCAATAAACCTTCCAAGTGATTGCGTTAAAGTATTAAGGGTTGGGTTTAAAGGTGCTGACGGAAACTTTCACCCATTATCCTCTAACCCTAACTTAAGTCTAGATGCTAACGTGTCACCTCAAGTTAACGATGACTCCCTAAACGAAAACAATCCTTATTACCACACAGACCTAGGAAAGAAGTACGGTACAGGTGGGGGGAATAATAGCCTAGGGTATTATAGAATAAATAGAAATGACCAGAGGATAAATTTCTCTTCTAACTTAGTTGGGAAGACAGTCTTTATAGAGTATATCTCCGATGGTATTACTGAGGTGCAGGCTCAAGACCTTGTTGTTAGATTAACATTCAAAGGGGCTGCGACAGTGGGGGATGAGTCTAAAGGCCCAATTTTCGATTCTACGGTTAAGGTCCCCAGTGTAACTAACCCTGGAGCCGCACGAGTATATACGTTTGTTAATTCTACCAACGAAACCATCAGTAATGGTCAGATTGCTTTACCGCCAAAAACTCCAGCGGCAGTAGCGGGCTCAGATGATTCTAAGGTTATGATAGGGACAGGGACGGATATTGCAAAGGTGTTTGCCTCGGTGGTAAACGAGGGTTATCCTAAACGGAACCTAGGCCCCCTCTCCCTAAAAATTAAAGCGTCTAGAAAAGGAGATACCGTTACTCTGACGTATACCACCCAGCAAAGTTTACTCAAAGTGTCTTCACCTCTATTTGACTCTAATACTACTGATGGGAGTGGTAGTTTAACAAAGAGAATAGAACTTCTTCAGCAATCGGCGGGAGGTACAAAGCCAAGAGTTCATAAGTTCTGCGAAGAGGCTTTGCGGTGTTATATATACTATAAGTTCATCCAAAGGAAGAGAGGAATCCCCGCTAACGAGAAGCAGATGGCTAAAAGGGCTTACTACAACGAGAAAAGATTAGCTAGAGCTAGAATGATGAGTTTTAGTAAAGAGACTGCTATGCAGACCTCTAGGAAAGCGTTTAAACAATCTCCAAAGTTTTAATAAATAATGGCACAAGATAAGAGAGTATTTACAGGTGGGATGGATAAAGATTCTGATCCACGCCTTATTAAGAATGGTGATTATAGACACGCAGAGAACGTTAGAAATATAGCGTCATCTGATGGTACCTCTGGCTCTGTAGAAAATATTGAATCAACTAAAAAGGTTCCCCATAATTTTGTTAACGAGGTCGTTAGTGAGGCTATAACTATAAAAGAGGATAATTTTATATCTACTTCACCACCAGAAAAAATATATCACTCTCAAAAGATATTCTTTACTTCTAACTATAAAGACCAAGAATTTAACCAAGGCAAGGAAAAATCCTTTGCAATATTTAGTGTCTTACCCGATGGGAATACTCAAGCTTTAGGTTATAACTTTAGCGAGGCTCAGATTCACTGGGGGTCTGTGGACGGATGGGATAAAACATCAGAGTATTTATATAAAAAGTTTAACGAAACTACTGGTACAATTAGTACTAATATTCCGATTATAAGTCTAAATGGGGATAGTATCGGTAGCACTTTTACAGCACACTCAAGGGTTAGCTTTGGTCCAGAAACACCATTCTCTTCAAACACAGTACTAATTGTAGAAATTATAGCAGATACTCCAGGGGTGGAATTTCTTCTTGACTTTCGTTCATCACAAAGTAAAAACGGGTATCAAGGTGAGACCTGGAGAGATACTATAGATGACTTTCCCCCAAAGGGAGAACTTTGGGTAGAGGAAAACTCAATGGTTTTACTGGGTTCATCTATTAGTTTTGAGGCCCCAGAAGACCTTTCTGAAAGCTTTGAAGACAATACGGATGATGAAGGGAATCCTTCTGGCGTGATAGATTCGTCTATGAATACTGCTGTAACTGAGTATTTACTTGAATTTGAAGGTACAGAGCCTACAACACCTCAAGACTCTTCAGAGTTACACGTATTTTCTTACGTTAGAAATACTGATGATACGGTTCAAGTATCTCCATTCTTTTCTTTTGGGGGTGAAAATCATTTCTCTGCCGATGACCCTTATCCGTTTTCTTCTTCTCAGACCAGCCTATCTACAGCGTTAGTAGATAAATTTACTTATTTTGAGACTTCTGCCCTAGGAAAAGGGGTTAGTGAGGCTGCTCAGGTGGAGATGACNACCTTTGATAAAAATTTCGTATTAGGATTTACTGCGGGGACCAAGTTAGATGGGAATAATATTTTTATAAATGAAAACTCTGCATCAGCTCCTGCGGCTGACTTTGATTTTTTAAAGGGGTTTCGTGACTTAGAGTCTTTAGAGGGATATAATAGTGATTACGACTCTCTTGACAGTAAGCATCTATCTCTAATTCTTGGGACCTTAACGGTTTCAGGAAGTGATATAGTGGCGGAAGATTCAATTAAGTTTCCTATACCTATAAAGCAGGGTAAAGCCTATAGGATAGAGGCTAAAGTAACTGCGTTTAATTTTTCATCAAACACTTTTAAATTTAAAATTGGAGACTTAGAGAGCTCAACCATAACCGCTACAGACGATAGTTTTTCTTGGCAAATTCCCTCAACAGATGTAACAGCTGATAGTAGTTATTTCGAGCTTGTAAGTGTTGGTGCGTTTGGAGAAGGGGAAGCGTTAGAAATCAAGTCTTTAAAGATTTTGGAGCTTCAAGAGCCAGTATCTAAATTAGCAATTTCTATAAAATCTACTACAGATTTTAACCTATGCTTTGGGAATAGTCAAGAAGACGTAAAAGAATTTATAGAAAGTGGAGCCTCTTTATCTGAGACGGAGACTTTTGTTTCTGGCGTGTCTGCTAAACTTTCTGTAGAGAAAAAAGACGCTGGTAATTATAGCAGTATTGTTAGTGAGCTTTATACTGCTGAACAAGAAATTGACTCTTTAGGGAGTGATATTACAAACCTAGGATTACAACTAACGGGGTTAAAGGGTAGTTATAACCAGACCATAGTTAAGCTAAACAGTGCTCTTGCTGCCGACTCAGCCAATTCAGTTGCGGCTATAGGTACGTTAGAGGCTTCTGGGGCCGCTTTAGGTAGTCAGATGAGTGCATTAAACAGTAATATTGCTTCCGCTTTTAGCGAGGTGGAGAACCTCAGCCATACACAGGCGTTGGAAATATTGTCTTTGAATCAGGAAAAGCTGGAACTAGAGAGTCAGTTAAGTGCTGCTATTGCCGATAAAGAGGCTGCTGAAGAGGGTTTCCCTACTGTTGGAGATGAAATAGAGGGCGGTGTCGTATTTCATATAGATGGCATAGATGGAGAGGTTTTTAACGATGATTTTAGCGATGGCAATTATGACGGTTGGGAGCCAGCAGACTTAGAATCTACGTTATCTGTAGAGGGTGGCAAGCTAAAAATAACAAATGGTGATAACTCTACTGCAGCGATGGCTGTGTTCCCTATAGAGATAGAGGATGGGGTAACCTATACCATTAGCTACAAAAGCTATCAAGGAAATTCTGATGATACGAAGACTACTGTGGGGGTGGGTGATGAACTGGGTAGTATGAGTGTAGAGGGTGAGGAAAATGCTGCCGACTTTTTTACTGATGGTCTTCACACCCATACTTGGAAATCTAACCATACAGGGACAGCGTATTTTACCCTAAAAAACGGAACACCTGATGAGGACGGTATGCATATGTTCTTTGACGATGTATCTATGAAAAAAGCCACCAGAGCTTACGTAGTGGCAAAACAAGATATAGGAACGGGATATGAGTGGACAACAACTGGTGGCGGTTCAGAGATAGAGGGTGCAGATGGACTAGCTATAGGAACAGGTTACCAGAACACTTTAGATATAATAGCAGAGGTGATTGATGGTGCTGCTCACGCTACTAATAACGCTACCACAGAGGGTTACAGCGACTGGTACTTGCCTTCACAAGGTGAGCTCTTAGAAATACATAGCAAGAAAAGTGATTTAGAGAGTAAGGTTGGCTTTACCGCCTTTAATCTTACCCCTTACTGGTCTTCATCGGAGGGTGGGATTAGCCACGCTTGGAACGTCGATTTCGGTACAGTTGGAGATGGTGTCGAAAGCCCCGACTATAAGAACATTACATTCAGGGTTCGTGCAATTCGGTCTTACGATTATTCTCACGATGGGGCTCTTTCTGCCACAGTTGACTACTGGTCAACCCTACTGGCGAGTAAACAAGCAGAGCTAGATAACGAACTAAGTAATTTACCTGATGGCGTTACTACAGTACAAGAGTTAGTGGATCTTTATGATAATGTTTCAGTTGATTTAACAGATATAGAGACGAGTATAGAAGGGATGATTACAAGCCTTCAAACCTCACAAACTATCCTTGTAGATGCAGAGATAAACGACGCTGTTTCAGATCAGATTACAGCTTTACAAAATATTATAGAGGGGATAGTATCTTTAGACTCTAAGATAAATTCCAATAATGATTATGATACAGCTGCTGAGTTATTGACTTATGTTGGTGGAGTTTTTGATAATAACACAGCGTTAATAGGTCAAATAGCGAAAATTAAAACTGCTATGGATAATGCTAATAGCGGAGAGATAACTAAAGTTGAGGCTTACGCTATATATACAGCATCCCTATCTGGTATAGTAGATTCGTATAATGCTATTGCTGCTTCTTTGGCGGAGGCTGCAAACCAGTTGACTACTCAGGAAGGTGATTTCAATAGCGAGATAGACGATTTAAACGATCAAATAGATGCTTTAAACGCAGACTTGCTGTCAGCTCAGGAGAATCAGGCTGTGTTTGAGTCTAATATGCCTTTAGTAAACATGATGAGTAACGGTTCTTTTGATGGTAACTCATACGCAGGCTGGGGTGCATACGGAGTATACTCAGAGTTTACAGTAGAAGACGAAGTCCTTCGTGGGAACCCTGAAGCGGGACAGCAATCAAGTAAATATAGCTTTGTTGATGGCGTAGATGAACCTGCAACTAACGGGAATTACTTGTTCACTTTTAGTACAGGTGATTGGGGGGATTTCGGTAGTGGTATGTATTTTGCTATCACAGCCTCTTCCTCTCATCTTTCGGGGAGAGTTTATGTTGCTGGTTATAATTCATTTGTTTTTAACATTTCTGAATTCGATGTAGACGAAGAAAAGCTTTTTCAGATTCGCTTTTTTACAGCTGAGGGCTTTGGGGGATATATTGACGATGTAAAGATATTTAAAATTCCTGATAACGCCGACATATCTAGCACTACCTTTGAAGAGGCGGGCAACTATTTAACCCTACTAGAGTGGCAAGCTGCAATGCTCTCACTAGGGAACGTGTCTGCTTTTTCTCAAGAAGATATAGACGAGGCTATTGTGGGTGAACTTGCAGTCATAAGTTTAAAGCTTAACGGTATCTCTGAGGGCGATGATATTTATGACGCTACTCTCGCTGTCTTCGAGACTTATTCAATCGACACCTTAAAGAGTAATATTGATACCAAAATAGCAGCCCTTATAGCGGGGGATGATGGTGTATCTCAAGCTGATGTTGATCTTGTTCAGGATTTGTTAGACGCAGTAAATATTGAGCTTTTAAATGCGAATATTGAAATTGCTAATCTAGGGGCCTCTAACGCCAACCTACAATCTGACGTTATATCATTAATAGGCTCCTTGGTTAAAGCTATAGACGCTATAGAGACCCTCAATAACGACGCTTTAACAGCAGCTTTAGAGAGTTTAACATTATCAGCTACTGTAGATCAGGATTATATAGATCAATTTAACGTAGACCACGAGCAGACAGTTACGACCTTGCAGGACGCTATAACCGCTTTAGTATCAAGGCTTACGGGTCTACAAAATATGGATACAGAAATATCATCTATAGTAGAGACCTACAGATTTGTTATTTTTGGAGACCTAGGGGTAAATAGTAATATCAGTGCCCTAGGAGGTTTAAGGCTTTTAATGAAGAACCCTAATATTCCAGGGTATGAAGATTGGAGTTTTGACGATAACTATATAGTTAATATAATTTCTGATACGTTTGACTACAGTTCGGGAGCTTTTGCCTCTCCTATTGTATCAAGCTGCCTTCAGTTTTCTCAAGGGGTAGATATAGATGAAGATGCCCACAACACAGCAACTGGTACTCCCGAACACTCCCACTATAGGGTGATACCTAACGATGCTGGTTTAGATACGGTATTAAGGTTAACGCTAAAATACGCCGATACAGACGCTACAGGTGGAGTCGGTAAAGACATATCGGAATTAAATATAGTAGATATAGATGGTAACGCTATAAGTACTGGTCTCATACTTGAGGTGGCGGTTCTGCATGGCCCTAGTGTCAACTACTGGGAATTTACCTTAGAAAACTCTCAGGGCGATAATGCTGCTCCCATCTTAAATGAAGAGATTACTCAGTGGGCTGTTATTAACGAGGTTGGCGGGCTTGTCACAGAATCTGCAGAATCACTAGGAAGCAACTTAATAACACCACCAGCAAGCTCTACCTTCACAGGAGAAACCGTAGCTGGTTGGGTTGTTGCTGCTGGTTTTGTCGGGGCTGCTTGGTCTCATCAGGCTGACACAGGCGTTATGGATAACGGATCATTCAGCTCTATTACTTCGTTAGATATTTTATCATATGGGATTGCCTTAGAGGCTAATACTACGTATGAAGTATCAATAACAGGGACCGCCTCAGAGCCCCCTGAATCTGAAGTATATAAAGACTGGTACTTACCGAATCCTGCGGAATTATTACAATGCCACAGTGTATGGCCGACCTTACACGCAGTAGAAGGGTTCACGCCCTTCACAAAATGGGCTCATTTAACCTCAAAACCAAGTTCATCTAATACGAGTAAGGTACACCATTTTAACTTTTGGTGGCCAGACAGTGAAGATATTGCACATGACGTACCTGCAACGGATGGGGACAAGCAACTAGCCGAAGATGCGGGAACCCTGAATTATAGGGACTACGATGATGGAGTGAGGAACAAAAAAGATGCCTGGATTAGGCCCTTTAGGTATGAAGATACTACTACGAAGGCGGTGGGTGCTGAATTTGGCGGGGGAGTTGTTTATCACTACGACGAGAGCCTTGAAAGAGCTTATATTGTCTCAAAAAGGTACCCATCACCAGATCGTAAAAAACTTTTCTTCGGTCACGTAGGAATTACCATTGGTGGCATTGGTGCCGCCCTAGGAGATGGTAAGGCGAATACTGCTGCTATTATAGCGTCAGACGAGGGGACCTATCCAAAATCATCAACGCCTTGGGCTGCTGAATCTATGTCGGAGTTTATAGAGAGTGAGGCCGAACTGGATCACTACTCTTTAACGGTGGACTTAGGAGCCAAAGAATNGGGTGGCATAACAGAAAACACCATAAATGATGGTTTTTATAGTGACTTATGGGGTGGCGGCGAAGGAAGCCTATGCGTCGGGTAATCATGGTGCCTTCGGCCCAGGCTCTGGGGCTGCCGAAGGGAGTGGTGTCTTTAGAATCACAACAGGTCTAAACTACAACGGAAGCAGTAGTGATGCTAAGTTAAGAATATACGGAACGTATGGTAAAGGCTTTGTAGGGTCTCTTGATTCTGTTGAGTTAAAAAAGGTTGAGTCAATAGAGGGAGGTACAAGTATTCCATATGATACTTATATCCTTGGAGAGAGAATAGCCCAGGGTCATAATCATAACGTTAACAACGAGAGTCCTATATATGGAACTGCTCTTTCAAACGCTTATAATGGGTCGGCAAAAAGGATGGTTAAAAGCGTTAAAACTGGTCAGACTAGTATAGAAGCTATAGTCGCAGGGGGATACGTATGTGTTGGTTCTTACGAAGATAGCCCTAAGAATAAAATATATTACTTTGTATCTCAAGAAAATGCTAGTAGAAAATATGACAGCATCTTAGAGTACGACTTGATGAGAGACACTATAACAACGGTATATCAGGACGATATAGGGTCTAGTTCGGGGTCCTCAAACATTATATTAGGATTTAGCGAAAGATTTTTAATAACTGGGGTTAATAAAATTGGTGATATACTTTACTGGACTGACAACCTTAATAGACCAAGGAAGCTAAACGTAGAACTTGCTAAAGCAAACGAAAATAATATAAAAAACTGTAAGTTTATATTTAAAGATACGTACCATAGAACCCACTCTAGCACTGTGTTTGTTGGGGGGTCTAAAAACCACCCTTTTAAGGTTGGAGATCATATCTACACACAGCTAGTNAACACGTTCTCTGAGAACAGAGGATTTAATGGGTACGCTAAAGTTACAGGAATTATACCTAAAATAANTCAAGATATAACCTTTAGCGTAACAAGTGGTGAGNCAACGATTACAGCAAGTAGCACAGATCATGGGTTAACATCCGAAAATATAGGAGACTTTATTGGTGTGAATGACACTAATGATTTCCCTTTCTATTATAAAATAGCTGATATTAACGACGCTGTTATAACGCTGGATGATGGATACGATAAAGAAACTGACGGTGCCGCCAACCCGTTACAACTAGGTGACGGTATTAATGCCGCTGGGATTATAACAGACTGCCCTTGGGCGGGAAATACTTCTGCACAGTCTGGTCGTATGTTATATGCCCAGCCTAAAGACGCTTATTCTCCTTTAATTAGTTATGGTGATTATTCTGATAAGGTTAAATATTTTGACGTTATAAAGCATCAGCCTACGTATAAGCCCCTTACAGAATTAGAGCTTGAAGCTTCTATAGCTACCAATAATATTCTTGATAACACGTTTCAATTTAAGTATAGATACAAGCATTTCGATGAAGAGCTTACAGCCTATAGTCCAATTTCTGACGTAAATATAGACGATAATTTTGCTGCTAACTCTCCTATAAACGCTTCAGACTATAACCTTATAAAAAATAAGATTAAAGTTTTTTATAACGATACTGTATCTGACGTTACGTGTATAGAAGTTGTTGCCAGAAAAGGTAATAATGGCCCCTTCTTCCTTGTAGACTCTGTCCCTAATAATTTTATAACGTACCTTAAGGGGGTAAAAAATAGTCTTATAGCTGCTTCTGATTTTGATTACTCTAATGAAGAAACATCTTCTAAAATAGATTTTTATAACAACGGGTCTTATCCTTTTGTTGACAAGTTAGATTCAGATAAGTTATTTGATTCTGTACCTATAAAGGCTAAAGCACAAACAATATTATCCAATAATAGGTTAGCTTATGGTAATATTGTAGAGGGGTATGATAACACTGAGATAGTTGCGTCATCAGAGTTTTTCTATGACGAGGGCGTTGACCTAACCACAGAAACAACCAATATTGATTATCTAACAACTCCTACTGAGCATGGAAGCAGTGATACGTATTATCATAAAAATACGGGGAGCCACGCAGAATACAGGCCTATCATTGATTTGTCTGGGTTAGACTTACGTGATGATCGTTCACAATATATAGAGTTTAACTTCGTCTTTAATTTTAGCTTTGACGCAGTAAAGCACCTTGGTAGAACGTTTTATAGAAGTGGGAATTTCTCTGCTAGATATGACGTAACTGGGATTACAAATCAGGCTGACCTAGCATCTTATATAGTTAACCGCATTACCGCTGGAGACTTCGAGGGGGGGTGCAATAAAGGCGGCTCAGGAACCCCTGTATGGAGTAATAAAAGTGCTATTTCTGCCGCAGTGGAGGGTGATGGCGTTAAAATTACAATGGTTTCCGCTACAGATAACGGGTCTGGTCAGGGTAATATACATGACACAAACCTTACGTTTACCACTACCCCAGGAGTATTTATATCTGGAAGTGTAGGGGTAGGGTCTTTCAAGACAGGGGCATTCCATAATTTTGGTATATCATACTTTGACGAGACTAATAGGTGTTCGTTTGTTAATATTGCTCCCTCCTACGGTTCAGTAGAGGGCCTTGGTGATGTTAACATAAACGGTACTAGGTGTTATAATAAGTTTTATTCTGAAACTGGTGGTCCTAACTTATCGTCGGCCTCTAGTCTTAACCTTAAGATATATAATAAACCTCCAGAGTGGGCTACCCACTACCAGTTATACTATACAGGTAACACAACTGTAGATGAGTTTATTCAGATGACGGTTACAGACGCTAAACCTGGAACAGATAATGATAAACAGATATATTTAAGCCTTAAATCTCTTAAGGGAGAAAATTGGAGTTATAATCAAGCTAATAACTCTCAAATAGATTATGACTTTGTTGCTGGAGACAGGGTTAGGTTTATTAGTTATAGCCCAGACAGTAACAGGAAAAAGTTTATTGAGTATGTAGATTTAGAGATTGCAGGGGTTGATTTATATACTGGTGAAACTGAAGACCCTATAACGTCGGCTGAGGGATATTTCCTTAGAATAAACGACCCTAAAAACGCTACTGTATCTGTTATTTCAGATGTAGACGGGGAAACACCAACGATTGATATATCTCACGCTGGCCTTACCTCTGCAGGAGCAGCTGACGGGACAGGATACGAGGGATTAATAGTAGAAATCTATAGACCTAAGAGGGTTATTGAGGAAGACTTTATGGTTTACTACGAGGTAGGAGATAAAACTCCTATTACCGCTGGGGGGTATCATTCTGGAGACTCTGTACAGTCAGGAGAGTTTACTAAAAATAACCAGTTAGGGGTAGAGGTGTCAGCGGAGCCCGCTGTTATAACCCTAAGTAGCGGGGATATATACTTCAAGCCAAGAAATATGGCGGTTAGTGATAACGGAGCCACTTCAGAAACGTTCTTCCCTGAGGATTATTATCTTAACGATTTCCATAGAACTAACAACTATAATAAAGGAAGAATAAACGTTGTAAATAATAACGCCTCAGCCAGAAGGTTAGAAACTTCTATATACTATTCAGAGACGTATTCTAGTACTGGGTCTGTTAATGGGTTTTCATCGTTTAATTTAGCTAACAGCCCTTACTTTGATTATAATAAAGATTTCGGCTCTATACAATCTCTAAAAACAATAGATGATGACCTTCTTGTATTCCACGAGAATAAGGTGGGTAGAGTTTTAGTTGGTAAGGACGTTTTAAATACAGCCTCTGGAACAGGGTTAGTGTCTTTATCTACAAACATTATAAATAATTATGTAAGTTTATATTCTGGGGATTATGGTTGCTGCTTGCAACCTGAGGGCGTGGTTAAGTTTGGGAATAAGTTTTACTTTATAGATATTAAAAAAGGAGCTATATTAAGACTTTCTACTGATGGCATTACGCTTATATCTGATAGCGGTATGAGAGACTACTTTAGAGATATTGGCGAGATGTATACTATATACGACCCTGAATCTCAACACAATCAGGTGTTTAATATTGTCGCTGGATACGACCCTAAATATGACGAGTATATAGTTACATTCCCCGCTGTATACGAGGGAGATAATGGTCAATGGAATAGTTCCACGAACTCTTGGGACGTAGAGCCAAATAATATGGAAAACATAACCCCTAAGAAGGTGTTTAAGGCTAAAACTATAGCTTTTAACGAGAGAACCAATAGGTGGACATCTTTCTATAACTTCTATCCAGAGTTTTATTCTAGGGTAGGTAGACAATTTGTAGGATTTAAAGCGGGCTATTTATGGAAGCACAACACAACAGATAGAACTTATCAAAAATTATTTGACGGGTTTAATTCTTCTTCATATTCTCTGAGTTATAATTATTGTTATGGTAAGTTGCTTAATTCTAATATAGAATTCCCTTTTAACGTAGAACCTTCCTCCGTTAAGTCTTATAACGCTATAGCTTTAGAGAGTGATACTAAATTGTTTACCTCTATGCGTACTAATATAGGTCAAACTGGGACGGGGTCTGGTAACTCAAAGGGTTATGATGACACTATATCCACATCTATTGGATATAAAAACGTTGTGGGACTCTTTCTGGAGGGTGCTACAGGAAATATTATAAAGGGGAATAATGATAAAAGTAAAGGCGAAGTTTCTAATTTTTACGAGGACGTAAAGAAGGGAGATACCATTAGGATTTGGGGAAGATACCTTTTTAATAATAAATATTCTCCTTTCATAAGAATCGTTAAAGAAATTGTGTCTAGTAATGTAATACATCTCTATTCTGCTCTACGCCTTGAAGACGTATCTCACATAGAGGTTATTGATTATAAGACTAAAGAAGGGATACAATACTCTCAGATACCTTTTGCCTCAAGTATAAATCTAGGGGATGATATGAGAAGTTCTTACATATCTTTTGCTAGTAATAGTGGTAGTGGATCTGAAATCGTTGGCTTAGGAACTTCGACTGGCTTCACTAAGGTGGCAGGCGAGGGTAATTACAGATCGTGGAAGATTACGGGAAAATTTGACTCTTCCGCTTTTAATGGCAGTAGTGTACCTCCTAATGATATGATTTTAGGATCTAGATATATATTATCCTCATTAGGAACTGATGGTTTTAGTATTTTAGATGTAGACCCTGGAGCTTATATTGGAGTGCCAGGCTTTAATAAAGCGGGAGCGAACAAGATAGGGGATATATTTACATACAGGAAAGCCTCTATTAATTTATCCGCCAACAAAAAGAATTCAACACTTGTACCTTTAAGATATAAAATATTTTCTCAAGAAATATCTAACGGGAAGGTTAGGTTTTTAGGAAACCCCTCTAAGGTTACAAGTAGTGAGATTATTTTTTCTGCCAGTTCACTTATAGGTAAATACTTAGCTGCGATTCCTGACGCTGGAGAGTTCTTTATATTTATAACTAAGGAAGGACAGATAGAGGGTGAAAAAATAAAGGGTAGTTATATGATGGCAAAGCTTTCAACATCAGACGGGGAACTTGGCTCTGAGTTGTCTAAATATAAATTCAACCTATATTCTGCTAGTGTAGACGTAGATAAGAGCGAGTTAAGCAACAGATAATAGAAAAAAAATTAGTACATTTGTAAAAATCACAGTTATGAAAGTTAAAACATATCCAAAATATAAAAAGAATAAAAAAGCTCCTAAGGCTTTCGTGGGGATGGCTACTGCCGCCCTTGGCTTGGGAAAAGCTATATACGGTGGTATTCAGGCTCGTAAAGCTAGAAAAGCAGAGAAAGCTTTCGATAAAGATAGGTTGAAAATGGGTGTTAGTTCAGCTACACGAAAGATGGCAGAGGAGCCTATATCTCAAGAGTACATAGAAAACTTACAGCAACAGCAAGGCTCTGATAGAGCGTCTGCTATGGGGGCTTTATCCAAAGACCCTAGGAATGCCTTGGCTGGTGTTCAAGCCCTTGAGGGTCAAGCCTCAAAGCAAAGAACAGCACTTTTAGGGATGCAACAATCGGCTAGAGCTAAGGCTATGGGTAACCTAGCTTCTGAACAAAGGGCTGTAGAGCAGCAAAGATTAGGTGTGGCAGGAGATGAAATTAAAGGAATCAGGGGAGAGAAAGCAGCAGCAGCTCAAAACATTTTTGGAGGTGCTGAAGATATTGCTAGTGGTATTGGAGCTATGGCAGAGAAAGGAGCAACGATTGAGGCAGAAGAAGGTGGCGTTACCCCTGATGAGTTTAACCACGACTCTAATAAGATTGACTTAGTTCAAGATGGTGAAAAGATT
>JGI25136J39404_1000136_pt1 | contig 15192 bp, 12 predicted proteins | sample ETNvirome_6_1000_FD_39404 | JGI IMG/M metagenome (IMG submission 39404)
TTGACATAGCCATTCTCTAGGTAGTTAACGTATTCCCATGTGGTACGAGCATCGGCCAATGCCTTGTTGTTCTGCTGCTCGGTGCCACGATATTTAACATCCTCTATGCTGCTTGGCCAAGCCTTCCGTCCAAACTGGGCAGAGGGCATGTATTGGGCATACTGAGACAACGCCCGCATCTTAGAGGTTTCAATCATTTCACGCATACTTACACGTTGACTCACGGAACGAGCTGAATGAATCATGCTGTCCACTGGCCCAAGGATAGGAGTCTGAGACGGGTCAATACCACCGCTCTCCATATTACTGCCTAGCCTGTCACCACGAGTACGTTGAGTACCACGTCCTGTATTCATGTTAACATCCCACTTGTCATCCAAGCTGATGTCTTGATCTTTTAAGTCTTTACGGTGAAAGTATTCAACACCGGGGTCATTGGCCATCATGCGCTTAACCATTAGGTCTGCGTCTTTGGTGTTGCCTGCTGTTGCCACTGCTTGAGTGTACAGCTGTTTCCCGTTAGCATCTTTTACATTCTTCACAATGAAGTTAGAGTCTGTATAGTTGACAGTGTAATAGCCCTCACGATAGTTTAGCACATGGCTATCATCAGTGAGGTTACGTAAGTAACTGCCTTCTTGTACATTCTCTACAACCACAAACTTACTAGAGCCGCCCTCAACAACTATGTTGTCCTTGGCTACGGCAAGTGACCCACCTCGGTCATACAACTCATCTAGCTGGGAGCTGCTTAAAGTCTCTAGCTTCCCTGTCTTTGTGTTGTAGACTTCTGAAGGTGTAGCATCGAAGCGGTTCTTGACAGGCTTGACGAATAATTTAGTGTCAGAGCCTTTGTCAACGAACTCCATGAAGCCTTTGGACTTCAAGTTCTTTGCTAGGTCACGGTTCTCTAGGTGATAGATGTTGTCCCAGTAATTCTTCCAGTTGGCTAATACTTCCTGCTCAGCTTTTGTAACACCCTGAGCCTTCATCTCCAACTTAGTCAAAACCTTACCACGATGGTTCTGCTCTTTAATAATATCTTCTACAATGCCCCGACGCTCTTTAGGTAATGCGTTGAAGGAGCTACCAAACCTGTCCCCTATCCCCAACACAACCTCTTCCATACGGGAGGCTTTATCTACTGCGTTGTTAGCAGCCAATGTCATAGTTGGGTCAAGCATAGACTGTGGGTCTAGTGCATAGCGTTGTAGTGTGCTTGCTGCTTCTGTTACAAGCTCACCTGACTGAGTGCTACCTACGCGGTCAAAGATGTTATACTTCACATCAAACTCAGACCACTTGTCCACATCAGCNGGGTTGAACTTATACTTAGTGTTTACGCCTACAAGGAAGTCTGGTGTAGCATGTACACCCTCAACACCCTTGTCAGCTAACTGGGCCATAGCAGTCCATTCACCAACTGTCGTAGGGACATACTCGTCACCATTGCGCACAAGCAACTGAATGTCTTTACTGTTTACGTTAGCATCACGTAAGGCCCACTCAGCCATATCTAATGCATCCTGTGCACTAGAGAAGCCTCCTTGCTCAGGGCCATAGATGGCTCGTATGTTCAAACCATCGGGGACATTCTCAATAGAGGTCATCTCCTTACGGTTGGTCATACCCTTCACTTGGGTTATGTTGTTAGTGGCTTGTACACGCATCACCTGCTTCTCAGCTTCAGTGTAGTGTATAGCTCCGTTGTTAGCCTCTATGTCTACAATGTCAAGGTCAGGCTTACCCACCTTGTTATTCACACTGCCATCAACCTTGCCAACCTCAGGCAGCAGGTCATTGGCCACGGCCTCTGTACGACTTGTGCCATACAATGCTTGTGCTGCTTCACCAGTCTCATCCATAGCCGCTGTCACATGGGCCAGCTTGGCCTTGGTAGCATTAGTGTCCTTCACTATCTGACTGATGCTGTTGGGCTGCACAGAGCTTCTCACAGCCTCTCGTAGTACATTGCTTGTACCACTTGTCATAGCCTTGAAGCCCTTACGTAGATAACCCACTCCACGGGCAAGAGGGCCACCTATAATAGTCATATCTAATACGCTAGTGAAGTTGTCAATGAACTCGTCACCACTCCCATAGTAGCCATCTTCTAGGAAGGTGCGTAGGAAGTTAACACGGGCAAAGTCATTAGAGTCTTGCATAACAAGGCTTGAGTTCGCATTAACAACTTTAATCAAATTCTCTACAATAGCCAGCTGTTGATCTTTGGGGGCGGACTTGATGCCCTCAATAATAGAGGACTTGGTGCTGCCCAATAAGAACATAGACTCAATACCAGCATCCCCTTGGAAGCCTTCCTTAATCTTGGCTGCCATGGTTGTTTCAACAAAGGGTGTCACAGCTTGTACGAAGTCCACAAAGGCTGTTGAAGTGTCTGTATCAGAGCCAACAACTGCTGCATTAAGTAACTGCTGCTTGGCCTTCTTACGTTGCTGAGACTCGAACATTGTATCAGCCAAGAACAGGCGTGTGGTGTTACGCTCTGGCTGGGCCCCTTGTTCATCTTCAATAAGAGTTTCGGAGGCAATCATGTTAGGGGCACTGTACTGCTCGTTGTCTGGATCTAGTACACCTGTGGAAGCCATAACACTAGCATCATCTGCGCCACTGTTAATAAGCTCCCCAAGAGCCCTCTTGCCCTCTTCCATAGAGCGTTGACGTACACCCTTTACAATGTTCTCAGCTGCCTGTGACTCTACACCTGCGTCTAGGTCAGCACTCACAACACTGTAATTGTCAGCCAAGTTAGCATCATCAGACAATATAGATGCCTGAGCTGCTGCGTTAATGTTAGATGACTTGTTAGATACGACAGGCTTAGACGCCTGAGGTAGGGAGAAGTCATCTAAGCTCCCCGTGCTGTCTGCACTAAAATCGTCTAAGCTGTCTGACATTATGTTCCCTTAGTTGGTTTCGGCTTGGGTGCTGCAAAGGCTGCCAGCTGGAAGGATGTATTAGACAGGAATTGGTTTTCCTGCGAGCTGATGTTGGAGTCAGCAGCCTGTTGCTGCAAGTTTGACACCGTACCAGCGGTCTTCTGTGCACCAGTGCTCTGAGCAATGGATGTGTTGGTGAGTGTCTCTAGTGCCCCTAGTGCACCAACCTCACCTGAGCTACCTTGTGTGCCTAGGTTGGAAGAAGTTTGCTCCACCTTGGCCCTACGTACACGAGCCTCTCTCACCTTCTGCCTACGTGCCTCAATGTCTGTAACCTTCTGCTGCGCCGTGCTTACACGGTTAGCCTCTTTCTGGGCCTTAGCTGCATCTTTGGCATCCTCTTTCGCTTCATAAGCGTAGTAGGTGCCAACTACAGCAAGCCCTGCTACAACTGCTATAGCCATATTATAACCTCTTCTTGTAGAAGGTCTCCATTTCACGGAACCCTTGTGGTACGTTGCCGGAAGTGTTGGGCTTAAATGCCACCACCATATAGTCCACCCCAGTGGCCTTAAGCTCTTCTGAGGAGTAGTCGATCATCATGTTAAGGACACCCTGCCCACGAAGGCTGGGGGACACATACATGGCAGCGTTAACTGCCTCAACTGTGTCACTAAACATAGAGGGGGTGACAATGTTAAGCATATACGCTACTAGCACATCCTCCACGTACACCCCCACACACCCCAACATCCCCACTTCCAAGAGCTTATAGAACTTGGGCCGGTCTACTGAGTAGTTTACGTCAGCAGGCTCCACCTCGTCATAATGGTCAACCCCTAAGTCGAACAACTCATCCAGTTGATCTATTGTATCAATGTGTCTACACTGCATTACCAATACTCATATTCATAGACCAACCTAAGATGTGACAATCAAGGTTTGGTTCAGTTTCAAATTTAAGGGACAATGCTTTACCCTTGCCACGTAGCTTGTTCTTACTAACAACCACCTCATTGCCATCATCAAAACTGGCTTGACTGTCAGATAAGAATAGTCGGCGATGTCTATAGGCTTGGAACTGCCTACCAAACTTACCACCAGCAGAGCTGTTGGCCCAATCCCACTGCGCTTGCACTAGGCAAGAGGAGGCACCTACAGGTTCCCACTCATCGTCAAAGCCTGTCTCAGTCTTGTTAAACATCATAGTCAGGTAGGTGACACCCTTGTTACGCATCGTGTCTCCCCCTGTGTAGTGAGACATCAACAGGCTCCCTTTTGCATCAGACCCCGTAACAGGGGCCCAGTTGGAATCAGCTGGTATGTTGAAGGAAGAGAAGTCACTAAAGGTGGAATCTTCTTGTGTACTAAAGCCGTATTGCATCTCAGTTGACACAGAACCCCTTTGTGCAATCAAGTACAGGAAGTCCCCGGAACTGTCTCCTAGTGGTAGGATGCCGACAGGTATTGCAGCGCCACCGTTGAACAAGTCTCCTACGTAGTCATTAACAGAGAACGCCCCAAGTTCCATCTTGAATTTAAGCTCTTTGGCTCCTGTCTCATCATGCATCACCCACCGTACCTCTCTCTCGCCTTCAGAGTAGGCTCCCACAGAAGTGTGCAGCTGGGAGGAACTAAAGCTGTTGAACAAATTGTCCAATGCACCTTGTGTCACCTTGCCAGCCTTTAGTTGCCCAGCCTCGTCCACTTGAACAGCGTACACGCCATCCCCTGCTAGGTAGGTGATTGTATCCCCTGCCAGTGTGATGCTATTAAACAGCCCTGTGCCTGTAGAAGACAGCTTCTTAACCTCATACCCTGTAGCAGAGAACCCTCCAGCGTCTGTTCCCACTATAGACCAAACACCTGTCTTAGCAAACACCACAAGGGAGTTACCAAACTCTACCAACTTGCCACAGCCGCTCATGCCCAGTATGGAAACGAATCCTCCATCTGTTGCCACCAAGTCAGGGGACTCTTTTGATGTAGGGTCTCCTTCTTGGTGACACTTGAACAGGTTAGCCTCTGAGGTGTTTAACTGACTAAAGAATAGTAGGTTTGACAGGTCAGGGGATTCGCTGTGTGGGCTTGAGCTTGTTCCACTGAAGCCTCCAAACCAAAGCCTCCCCGAATATTCTCCCATTGCCCTAGGCATCTCTTGGTCAGAGGAGTCATCACTGTCTAAGTCCTCTATGCTATCCAAGCCTGTCCAAAAACCCTCGTAGGGGGACAGGGCCTCTGCATCAATAAATGCCTGCTTTCTGGTGGCCAGCCTATTCCCCAGCTCTATCAAGTGAGCGCCCCTTACAGCCCTCGTAGACACTGGACTATCTGCAAAGGAGTCCGCTGCATGGTACCTATCCCTTGTGGCCTCTGTAAGGGAGGTGTCTGGGTATAGGTACTTAGACACACTGTCCGTCATAGAGGGGTAGGAGCCCGCCTTGCCATCAAGCAGCCAAATAGCCAGAGGGTCAAGTGCACCTGCGGTAGAGTTAGTTGGACGCCACCTAGCAGTGTTGAAGCCTTGGTTGCGCAAGTTGTATATGTAATTGATGGAGCTGTTGGGGAACTCTCCGAAGTCGGGGCGCTTGTTTACGTTGTTCCCCGCAGAGTAGTCTTCCCCATTGTTTGCTATTAGAGACACCCCCCACAGGTCTCTCACTGTAATATTGTGCGTGGCACTAACACTCACCTGACCGTCCACGTACTCCAACACTGTGAAGGCTACGTTGGGTTGGCCTACCACAAGCTTCTTGCCCACTTGTGTAATGGGAAGAGATATGGTGCGATCTGTGGGCTGAGGGAAGGACATGTCTTTGCTGGTTGTTTCGCCATCTGTTACAACAACCCCCTCTAGGGAGGTGCCCCCTATCTTCTGGAAGGTCATACTGCCACCAACAAGGGTGACACTTAAGTCCACATCCTCTGCTGGCCCTATGCCCCTCCACCAATACTGTTGGGCCTGTTGTGCTACAACGTCTTTGTAGTTGTCATAGCTTGCCACAGGGGCGGTAAGCACAGACTCCACACTACCTGTCTCTGGTAGTTGGTAGGAGGGGCTGAGTTTTGTTAGGCCCTTCCTGCGCTTAATGGTGCCGTCAATGTCAAGATCAAAGTTGCTCATCTCCCTAGCACTGTCAGGCTCTTGGTTTAAGGGGCTACCATCTGTGCGGAGCCCTTTAGTAAAAGAGCTAAACTCTAGTGGGCTTACTGATCTTGTCATAGGTTAGCTCCCTTTCTTAACATCCTTGACAACTGCCTCAACCTTCAGGGCGTCAATAGCACTGCGTGCAAAGCTAGTGTTGGTGTACACACCTCGTAACCCTTTGGGCACACTGCCCTTGCCAATTGGCTTGATACCCTTGTAACCAAAGGTGCCATCACTTACAATGCTATAACCTTTATACTCAACTGAATTGCTCATACTATCTACCTTGTTTGAATGTTGGGTCACGGTATCGGGCACCACGTCTACCATAGTTGGGGAACTTAGTTCCACCATCTACACGCCAAGCCTTCTGCGCTAACCACCTGTCTTGTTTAATTGCCTCAGCAGATGCTGAAGTGTCCGTAATCTGTCGTAGCTTGATTGATGCTCTGCTCTTGGCCTCCTCTTGTAAGGCTTGGAACGCCTCAGAAGGTAGGTCAGGGATGAAGTCATCAGCCATAGTCCAAGTTGGGTTGATGTAACCCTGAGCTTGCACCTTGTTACTTCGTAGCGTACTGTCCACACTTACATCATAGCTATCAAACACCAGAGTGGTGTCATTAAACGTAGTGTAATACTTGGGAGCTGTGTCATTCAATATCAACAACTCAATACCTGAGTCGTCTAACACTGTTATGACATTCTCATTAGAGCTACGTCTCTGGTTAGATACACGCAAGAAGTCATCAACCTCAATAAACTCCACAGGCTGATAGTTCTTGTTAGTGTCCCCGTCCCTCTGCTTGTCGTAGTTGACAAGAGACAGCTCCTTAACCTCATCTGCCAACACCATGTGAGTGGGGCGTTCAACAACAGTTGATGCCTCCAGCTGCACACCACGTCGAAGGTGGGGCCAGTTACGCTTACTCATCATAGCCAAGTAGGAAGACTTAACAATCTGAGCTATCTGCACTGACTCCATAGTGTCATCAATGCTATTCACTTCATCTGAATCTAGGTCGTTAGCTATGTCTTGTACAATGTCTAGTAGAGTTAGCTTCACTATTTTCTCCAATAAAAAAGGGGGCACGCCATTCCTGACGGCCCCCTATAGGTTAAGCTACAACAACACGACCAGCTGGGGCCATCTTATATTTAATAACGATGGTACCCGATGTACCACCTGTCTGCGCTAAGATACCTGTGTTAGCAGGGATAATGCCAACAGGGGCTGCTTCAGTGGCGGCAATAACCTCGACCTCACCAATGGTGAGTGCTGTTACGTTACCAGCTGTCAGGAAGGTCTCATCGACACCTGTCACCTCTACGTTGGTGGGGAAGGTGAAGGCTAAGCCAGTCCCCAAGTCCCAGACAAACTCGCCATCACGGCCTTCTGTCTTGTTAACACCTCGTGTACCGCCCGATGTGCGAGCACCGTAGTGGTTGTTTACGCCTAAACCTGCGTTGTTTTCATATGCCATTATCTATTCCTTATGCGAACAAGTCGGCGTTAGTTGGAAGACAGATGATGGTATCTAGGCGTTGATAGCCAATACCATATCGACCACGAGTTACAAACTCATCTCGACCTCGGTCTTTGTTACGTTCACCCTCAACCTTGGGGATACGACGCCATGCTGCCATCAATGGCTTGGTCTGGTCATCTAAGATGCACATGGCCAAGTTGCCAATACCGTTAGCTACGGTGGTTGTACCATCACGATACTGACCACGGTGTAAGCGGTTAGAGGTGATGATGTCAAAGCCGTATAGCTTCATAATGAATGCTTGACCACGAGCCATACCAGCTTCTAACAGCTTCTGGCCGAATGGGCTAACATCATGTGTAACAGTTACCAAAGAGTTCAAGGTGGCTTCTACCACACCGTCACAGATGAATACACGACCTTCTTCAGGTACGTTGGCCTTGTTAAAGGACAGCTTGGCACGAATCAGCTGAGACAGCTGGAAGACGTTGTTTGTAGCTGTAGACACAATGTGGTGTGGCTGGTTGTTGATGTTGCTAGCGTCATTCTCTGCATCACCCCCGTCCACATAACGTGAAGCAGCTGTACGCAAGAAGGCAGACTCAAAGTCCTCTTGGATGGCACGAGTGGATTCTGCAGCACGCTCCGCCATTAGGCGGTCAATGTCAGTACCATCTTCTCGAATGTCATCAGTCACATACCAAGCATCACCCTTATATTCAGTGATGGCGAATGTGATGTTACCAGTCTCAATTGGGTTGTAGATAAGAGGAGTGTCTTCACTCGCCTCTTGTAGAGTTACACTACCAATGGTCTTGATGTTTAATGTGGTACCTGAACCGAAGTCTTTAACGTCTCGGTAGAAAGTGCCGGGTAACAGGCCGTCATGCATATTAAGCATGATCATACCTGAGTATACCTGTGCGTCAATGAACGCTTGTGTATTAGTTGTTAATTGGATGGTCTATCCCCTTAAAGTGTTTTAACGCCAAACTTGCGATATACTTCTGCTTTAACATCCAGCAAGTGCTCCTTCTGTTCCGCTGCTGTGGCACCAGATAGGATGGACTTTACAGGACGTACTACAGGAGCAATCTCTCCTTGACGAGGTTCAAGATTAATACTGCCAGTTGTACTTGACACAGCTGGTGCACTACCTTGATTGAATAACGCCATTACCATTGCTGGGTTTTGGCTAGCTAGTTTTTGTAGCTCAGCGGGGGTTGTACCAAGTTCGGCTGCTTTTGACTGCACAGTCGTAGCGGCCTTATCTCCGTACATCTTTTGTAACGCTGCATCCACAGACTGTGCATTGGCATCAGCCGATGTCTGTGCTGCATTATTAGCAATGCCTTGCTGAACTAAGTTTGCAATGTCTGCTTCTGACAGCGCCTGAGGGGTAGCTGCTGGTGTGGCTGCTGGTGCCTCTGGTACTGCTGGATTGGACAAACGAGATACGACATCCTCTACAGAGGCTCGTGCGCTTGCATCAGCACGTAGTTGAACTAACTCCGCCTCTTTGGCTGCCAAGTCTGTCTGGAGCTGAGGGATGTAGTTCTGTGCATGACTCAAGCCTTCAAGGGCTTTGTCAAGAGTATCATATTTCTGAACGCCTGCCTCATTCTTAATACTAGCTAGCTGGTCGCTAAACGCACTAGATGGGTTGGCTGGTGCAGCTGGTGTTGCTGCTGGTTGATCTGATGGTGCAAAAGCAGAAGTCGGGTCTGACATCTGGTCTCCTTAAATTAGATTAATAGAAGAGCATCTATTAGTATACTTACTCCAGTCGAAGATTACTACCTAGTGGTTACTAGCGTATGTCTTATTCTTCTTCTTTCTTATAGTCTTTCTTATCTACTCTTCTTCTTACGTAAGTAATATACCCCTTTCGGGGCGTTACCTTTATATTTATTTCAATAATTGTGTTATTTCGTGCAAAGCACGTTCATANCCCCGCCCCTCAGCCTGTACTAGCGCCCAATTAGGGGAGTCAAAGAGGTTCTTAGCGCACAAGGAGAGATGAGAAGAAGTCATCCTCTCTTGTAACAGCTCCTCTAGCTTCTTACGCATAAGAAGGGCAGCGATATAGCTGCCTCTCATGTCTTCCTCTTGTTGCGTATCTAGGCCACTTAGCCAAGCCTTCTTCATTGCATACCTCCTGTCATGTCTATACCAGCTTCAACCTCAAGGTCTTCTTGGGCTGCGTTAACCTGAGTCTGCGTCTCTTGTCCCTCTGAGACAGCTACGTTAGGCTTAAAGATGTCATAGCCCTTAAGGTTGGTAACATCATCTACAAACTTGGTAAGGGCAATAGCTGACGTATGGGGCGCGATCTTCTCACCAATAGGGGAGTTGAATACAGCCATGACGTTCTGCAAGTCTTGAGACTGCTGAGCGAAGTGCCTAGCACCTACAGGGCGTAGCTTGCCAACTGCTGTAATGTCTTCCTTGGTNATGGTTACAAACTTCTCCACACCTAGGTCATCGTCCATTACGCGTATAANGTCAGTGGCATCCATGTTACGACGGGCTGTCTCCAGCTGGTCATTCAGATTGGGCTCTAGTAAGTTTATCTCAAAGGAGTTGATCTTCTCTTGGAATATGCGGCCNGCTGCGTTAGCCAATTGGTTAACCTCACCTAGGGTCTTCTCGCCCGGTGTACGTATCCCCATGGCCTCNCTAGGAGCTCCTGCCATCAGTTCCATNGTGTCCATGATGGTTTGAGCTTCATCAGCCATTGATACGACACCCTGAAGAGACTTGCTTATCTCCTTGATGTCACCCCCTTCCTGCATCTGAATCACCTCTTCAGGCCCCCAACGGAACTCATCTACGTCACCTACAACGGCAAGGGGTGGATGTATGATGAGATCTTTGGCATCTGCTGAAGCGTTGGTGATGTGGTCTAGTCGATACTGTAAGCCCACTAGGTTGTCCAGAGGGCCCATTGACCACAGATTGTCAGGACGCCCACGCCACCCTACATGGTGAATAGGGGCTTTGCCTAGCCAACTTGGTATCGCCTCGTTACGAGCTGTTATGGAGCGATCAGCTATGGTTATAACACGATCTGTGCTTAGCTCTCCTGTAAGGGAGTTGTAGTAGTCTCCATAGAACTCTAACACCTCAACGTAATCTGACTGCAGGTATTCTTGCATGTTGCCGAAGCCGTCCACACAGTAGCCAGCAGCCTTGTCGAAGTCCTCGATGGTGTAACCACCTACCAGAGACCTAAACTTCTCTCTACGCTCCACTACGTCGCCCCAGAAGGCTTGTTCAGGCTCTGTTACAGCAAGCTTCTTAATTTCACCCAAGGTCTTGACCGAACGTACAATCTTCCAACTCGCGTCAAAAGACTTGGCTAGGGGATTGAACACAATGTCCATTGGACTAATGCGCACAGCTGTGGGGCCCACATAGAGGGGGACTAGCTCCCCGTTCTCCAGCTCCTTGTAGTTGGCCTCAAAGGAGGTTGTAACGAACGCATTCCCGTAGTCGATGTAATCATACACCAACTTAGAGTACTCAGTGCGTAGGCCCCCTTCCCTANCTTTGTTAGCCATGTAAGCTTGGATAGCGTCCCGCTTGGCTTTGACATTATCATCCTTGCCATGACCCATCCACTTAAGCCAGTTGTCATTAGGGAACAAGGCACTCAAGTAGTTCGAGTGCAAGTTGTCTCGTATCTGACATAGCTTGGGTGTAGTGGTTGTATTCTTCCAAGGGAGGCTCGCATTGGACGTAGAAGTGGTGTCTGTGGCAAACACATAGTCACGTAGCTCTAGCCACTCCTTCGTCTTCTCAGCACGCTGTGCGTGATATGTAGACCACATTTGTGTGACCCACTTAGCAGAGTCATCCTGCTTTAGCAAAGTTGAAATCTCTGCAACTGCGTTTGACATAATTTATTCCTAAAAGCGTCCGCCGAAGCGGCTCTTTGGTTTCTCTGTTAAGAAGTCCTTAATGGAGCTTCCGAATGTTTTAGCTGGTCTAACAGCAATCTCTACAGCTGAGGCTAGGGCATCTTTGCAATCGTCATGNGCTGGGCGGGCTTTGATAAGCTCCTCCTCCAACACATCTGTCCAACCGCCTTCGCAATGCCATATCTCTAGGTTGTCATATTTATACTCAAGTGCAGCAGCAATACGCTCTTCCTTAGTACCTTCAGCACGAGATGGCCTGAACTCGTCCACAGAGAGCCTCATGCCTTCCTTACGGACGTATTCCTTGATGGCATTAACAATCACCTTCTGTGCTACAGATACTTCAGCACGGAGCTTTGTAAACACCCACTTGCTGTGTAACGCCTTAACGTGTTGGAAGTACTCAAGCGTCTTGTCCGACTTGAAGCGGTCTATGTCGAGGACATATGTGCTACCCTCAGCATCAACCCCTATCACCACGATGGCGGTGTAATCGGCCTTCTTAGACAAGCTGAATGCGAAATCGACAGCAGCATATACATTGAGCTTAGCTCCATTGTAATACCACTTACTGCCTTCCTTCTTCAGCTTCCGTACATCATAGTACTGGAACTTATCTCTCGATATTCTGTCTGAGCTTGGGTCATTAGGGTCGTTGTAATACTGCGAGTAGAACTGCACCCTGTCATTATATTCAGCTCTGATCCTCGCCAATACCTGCAAGTCGAAACCAAAGGCTTTCCCATCTGATCTGACAGTTCTTGGCCATATAAATATGTTGTCTTCCTCAACCCTATACTCCTTCCACTCCCACACAGGTTGGACATCAACCTTGATGCCCTCATCATTGTACACATCATACGCCTGATCTTTCCATGTAGCGTAGATGTCAGAGGGGTGATAGCGTGTGCCACAGGCCATTGTAAAGCCACCGGCATTTCGGATTGAGGTAAACTGTGAGGCTTTCTTACTAACACCCTCACGACCATCTTCTGTGTATGCGTTCTCTGGTACAACCAAATCGTCCGATACAACCACGTCAGCGTGCCAACCAGTGGTGTTCGTGGTTAAGCCTGCTGTTGCTATGGTTGCATCTCGGACGCCCTCTGAGGCACGTCTGGCATGGTCAATACTTATCTTGACAGAAGACCACTTCTCACGTTTGCCTTCTTGTGGGTTGATGTACTCTGGGTAGTAGCGCATGTATAGCGTACTGCCCAAGATGTTCTTAATCGCAAATAGCTGGGTGATTGCCAGATCCGCTGTAGCCGATACATAAAGTATACTTATCTCCGGGTGACGTGTTATCATCCAAGCGCACCACGTAGCTACCATGTGACTCTTTAAGTGAGCACGAGGTAGCATTACTAATTTGTTTGATGCTAGGCCCTCTCCTTGGCCATACAGTGTGTAGTCCTGCATCCACAAGAATATCTCCTTGTGGACACTACCATACACGTAGCCGGGGTTGACAAGGCGGGCGAAGAGGAACAAGTCCTCCTTCGCTGCTTCCCTGACTTCCTTGGCTGCATCTGGCATACGAGAAAGCTTGTGCTCAGCTTCCTCTAGCCAGTTGTCTTGTTCAGACACTTAATTACTCCGCGTAAAAGCTCACAAGGATTAGGTCTTTAGTAGACCCTGCCAAGTTTTCTATGTTAAGGACTCCACTTGAGATGTAGGCGTTTATAGTGCCGGCATTGCCTTGACTATTAACTGTCATATCGGAGCCTAATGCAACAGAGTTAAGTTGGGAACTATCCGAGTTAAAAAGGGAGTGTCCATTTCTGGCTCCATCATCTCTTAGGATGTGGAAGGCCCTGTTTAGGTTGCCTATGGCGGAGAATGTGTGTGTACTTGCGTCTGTGATACTTACGTTCTGGGAGCTAATTACGCCCCCCGAGGAGTTAACAATTTTCGAGATTATCTGTTGATCATCTCCTAGGTTGTTACATCCTGACACGGTAGTTGTAGAAGCTGCCCCGTTTACTGCGAATACTGGATCAACCGCTGTCCCCAAGTTATCTAAACCTGATAGGTTTACGTTAGCTATAATATCATTCGATAGTCGTACAGCGCTGTTGCCCATATCCCCGGAACAGTTCTTCAAAGTGAGGAATATAGGAACTGTTGAGTCAGTCCCATCCACGTTAAGTAAGTAGTCACAGAGATCCACATGTACATTCTCTAGAGTTGCTCCGGTGTTCTTTACACTCGTACCGCTCTTGCCTGCCCCCACTATTCTTGCAATAGCTACGTCATTTACTATCTTAAGATTTGATACGCTTGTTGTTACTTGGTCATTAGCGTACCTATAGGTTGTGCGCACCACATCTGTTCCGGGAGTGCCTCCACTATAAATCATTGTACAACGATCAATAGAGCCTCCCCCAAATTGGAAGTCCACTTCAGTAATCCCAGTAAGGGTGTCCCAGAAACTATCTCTTTTAAACAGGCAGCTTGCCACCCTAGTATCCGAATGTTGGGATTTAATACTCCTACCCTTACAGTTCTCAAAGGTGCATCCAGTGACTAGTAGGGACGCTGGGGTAAACGGATCTCCTGTGCTTAATGTTGATAGCACACGAATGCCATCCTGATCTGCTGTGTAGGTGTTGTCCTCAGTTCCAATCTCTTTTACTGAGCACCCATTGAACTCCACCATTAAGGGCTCATTTGCCCCGTTGTTCTTAACAGTGATGCCAGACACTCCCTGTACGCCAGAAGTGCCTGCACCTGTTCCGAGCTCCACNCCATTAATGTCGCAGTCATAGAATAGGGCAGTGTTACAGCCGCTTTCTAAGAAGATTCCATCTCCCTCGTCAAACCCACTCAGCCTTTTAATGTTACTAACCTTAACCCGCTGGAAGCTATAGCTAACCTCTTCTGGAGTTAGTGTGCTGTAGATGGCCATNCCCGCGTTTACAAGACTAGCTCCATCTACGGTAACATCCTTATATACATACTTCCCAGATGTTGTGTGGGTGGCGGTTATCGCAGTTGCTCTATGTGATCCAACAGTGACTAGACTTAATAGCTCTACTGACTTGACATTACTAAGATCCACTGCACTAGATATACTGTATGTGCCTCCCTCCCCTGTCAGACCTTTTTCCAAGGAAGCTGCTTTAACAGCAGCAGCCGTTATAGCGGCTGTGTCATCAGATCCATCTCCCAAAGCTCCAAAATCCTTAACGTGTATTGGAGAGCCTTCAATCATCCTGTTGCGAACTCTAGTTGTCATACTTTCAACCTTAATATATCTGCACCGAACTCGTCGTCCAGCTTCTCTTTTATACGAGACTCACGTTGAGCCTCTTTCTTATTGGGGCGTCCTACAGCACGCTTATCCCAACCCTTGTCCAGAAGCAGCTTCGACGCTTGATAGGACTTACCTTCTGCGGACATATCCATGATGTCCTTGATGGCTTGAGAGCGCATCTTGAAGTCAAGCTCCTCTCGCCATTCCTCTATGTGCTTCATCACCTGACGGTTGCCTTGCAGCTTCTTCCACTGCTGCCAGCCCACTAAGTATTTGACAGCAAAGTCATACTCAATGGGGTCTTCAAACGCTAGATAGAGCTTCTTGAGGGAGACATAAGTCTTCCCCTTATACTCGTAGTCTTCGTCACGAAAGGTGAATACGGCGAAGTCCGTATATCCTATTTCAAGGAAAAGGGACTGGCTCAGTGGCCGCCCCCTGTCATCCACTAGTTTTGTTTTATCCATCTTACTAC
>JGI25136J39404_1000138_pt1 | contig 15070 bp, 16 predicted proteins | sample ETNvirome_6_1000_FD_39404 | JGI IMG/M metagenome (IMG submission 39404)
GCCCCATATGCATGGGATGCTAGAGCGGGGTAAACACCCCAATTTCTATGACGAATTCCTCTAGTAAGAAGCTTCTCATAGTTATCCCACACGTCTTGTTGCCAATCACCTTTTTCACCTTTCTTCAAGGGGGGCCTGCCAAAGAATCTCCAATGTACATTCTCTGGTCCTACTTTAGAATTCACCCCCATTGCAACGCTTGGAACCTGTTTGAGGTCCTGTTCGTGGTGAATTCCACCAACCCACCCAATCCTACACGGAGACTTTTTTGGAAGAGGGGTTTGAGGCATATTCCACCCTGGAAGGTCATAGTCAATTGCATTTTTTATTACTACAAGAGTCCCCCTCACAAAAGGTGCAATTCTATCTGCGAATTTCCTCTGAGTTACAGATACCAAATCAGAATTGTGGTATATAGTCTTAGTAAGGTCATCCAGCCTATTGTCTTTGTACAGACTTTCAAGCCTATGACCTTTATAGAGATCTGTTAGAAGGTCATCCGTATCATAATGAAAAAACTTTCCAAGCTCTTTGGTTTTTTGTACAAGGTCTATCATGTACCTTGCCCCAAAGTTAGAAATATTTTGAGTGAAGACAACATCCGCTTTACCCATATTTTCGGACACGTCTGCACCTTCTACGGGTTTCTTGGTTTTCTCATCCCATTGCAGAGGGTTTAGCTCAAAAACAACTTCAACCTTGTCAGGGAATTTCTCTGCCAACTTCTGCATTGGCATAATAATGCGATAGTAACTACAACCACCGTGATTGGCGGGCACAGCCAAGATTTTAAGCTTGTTGCTATCGGTAAATGATTTTTGTTCTTCCATGCCTTAAAAAATAGCCCNCCAAGAAAACTTAGAGGGCATAAAAAAATTAAAAATAAAAACTTTAGTTATTCGCCCAATCCCTTCAAATGAGCAAGATAATCTTCATCGTCCCCAGAAGTCTCAACAGGGCTAGACGCCTCTTGTTCAGTCCTTCTCACCTCAGAAACCACATCATCCCCGGTAATTTGTGCTGCAAGTTTCTTTAGGTCCTCGTAGGAAGCTACTCTCACCAAACCTTGAATATCGTGTAGTGAATCCATCCATGTCGCAACCTCTGCGGGAGTACCCGCCTCTGATTTTTTAGGCTTTGGTGCCGACTTGTCGTAATTTGGCCATTGCCCAGACTTGTCTTTGAAAATCTTGAAATCATTTCCAGTCTTCACATCCGTAATGTCCCCGTAATCCTCATCAAAAAAGCAATCCAAAATCTTACCGAAAAGTTTTACCCCCATGGACAGAATTTTTACTTCTCCAGTTTCTCTCTCTACGGCATTCAAATAAAACCTCTTTCTTGCTTTGATCTCTCTGGCAATTCCCATATTACCTTCGTCCTTCGTATTCCAAAGTTTGAAGCTTAGGTCGCATAAAGGGCAGTCATCACCTTTCACACGAGGACAGTGATAATTTCTGTCGTTGATCCTGTGAATCCCAGTCTCTGCGTAAAACTCTTCATCGGAATTTTTTGCGGGGAGGATTCTAACAAGCGTTTCACCTTCTTCAGTCATAATAAATTTCTTTAGAAACTCCGAGGAGTCTGCTCCTGGAACTTTATTAATCTGATTATATTTTTTTCTTAGTTCTTCAATGTTTACCATTTTTTTTATTCTTGTTGTAGCTAGTTTATTCTAGTCCTTTTATTAAAGTTCATGCAGCTTAGTTTCTGCACGTTTATTTGCGGAAATTTGTACAAGCATACTTTGCTGGTGCTGTAGAGAATCTACAATATTCTTCGACAGGTTATACTTGTTTTCGGCTTCCAGTAAAGCAACCCTCATATCAATCAAGTCGGGAACTGTCTGAATATAGGCGGCGAGAGCTCCTTGAGTTGCCTTGGTTCCCTTATCCAAAAGTGTTTTTCTATGTTTCTCCATAACAATCGCCTCAGACCCCTCCAACTGAAGAGATTTCAAATCTTTAATCTTCTTAGCATAAGATTGAACTGACGCAAAATATGCAAAGTTTGAGGAGTGCTTCAGGAGAGCTTCCCCTAGGTTTGATTCGTCAAGACTGAGGTATTTGGAAGAAATTTCTAAATACTTATCTTCTAAACTGTTATATGTTTCTTTAATTTCGTTACTTATCATTGCTAAAAATATATTGGAATAGTTTTGGATTTAGTCCAGCGAACATCATCACCATGTTAGAGGATGCAGTAGTTAAAAACTCATTACCCATAGTCGGTATGTCGTCATCGTGGCCAAGTCCAAATAACTCAAATCCCACGTGAAAAATCTCATGCAGTAAGGTACTCTTGTAATCCTCCAGAGATTGGTTAGGGTCTACAGTAATTAAAGCTTTGTGCATTTCCACGCACCCGTAAAGGTCTTCCTTTGCTAGAGACTTCTGGACAATTGTAAAAGTTTTAGTCCCTACAAACAAGGTCATGGGGTGGATAGGTTTTTCGTATTTTGGGGTCATTGTCACGCTGTCTGGGATTGACTAATAGTAAGCAGGTCATAATTTATATCCAAAGGGACGACAAACTTAGATGTTCCATTTCTGGACTTTATAATGTACGCCCGTGCTTTTCCATTGTCGAACTCCTGCTCTGACTGATTGATAGAAAATACTAAATCACAAACTCTAGTCTTTCCGTAGGAATCTGCAAGCTCCGTGTCTGTAATAATAGAAACTCTCCTACCCTCTCTATTAGTCTGAGTGGCTGTCCATACTAAACACTCGTTCTCACTTGCTAATCCACGCAATTCTTGTGCAAGTCGTTCTTGTGCCTGATATTCTGCAAGGGTAGCGTCTGTAACTAAGAGCTCTAAGTAATCAATGATTATTACGTCTGGAGAGAAATTTTCATAATTTTTAAGTTGGACGAGAAAAGCTCTGAGAGCACTCATAGTTGCTCTTTTAGTAGGAAATTCTTTTATCCTCAGCCTTCCTAATTTGGTCCCGCTGGTAGAGCTAACTTTAGATATTTCAGAGATTCTATCTTTTACAGAGTTTACCCTGTCCTTTAGCTCCCTCTGTTTTATCCTAGTAAAAATACTATCCAGTCTTTGTGCTACGCGATCCTCAGACATCTCCAAAGATATATAAAGAACGTCTTGTCCATCAAAGCATGAACGAACCGCCTGATTGGCAAGGTATAGAGATTTTCCCACTCCTGGAGGGGCTACAACCATTGCAAGTTCTTTTGACGCGAGTCCACCTTCTAATGCTTGATTAAGGGACGGGAAAATGGTTCTAAACTTAGGGTTCCTATCGTCATCTTTTACACGATTCCATCTTTCGTCCATAGAATCAAAGTAATCTAAACCTAAGTCCACATTCCTCGATACCGTAAGTGCAGTTCGCATTACATTCTCAATATTAGAGAATTTCTTCTTCTTCATAAGGTCAAAAGACTGCAGCAAAGCATCCTTCAACGATTGCTCTTTTGCGAATTCTTCTACTAGGTCTAAAAGATAGTCCTCGTTAGAAATGGAATCCTCATCTAACCCGTTTATCTCCTGAAGCTCTTCCTTATAGTCAGAAAACAACTCGCTGGAAGACATAACCTTTTTAATTTCCTCTAGAACAAAATCATCCTCGGGAAGTTTATGGTATTTTTTGTAATATTCGCTTATTACGCTGAATAATTTTTGATGTGATGGATACTCAAAATACTCAGGCTTAATCATAGGCATTGCCTGGACTAAGAAATTCTGGTCTGACTTAGAAAGATAGATAATACCTCTCTGGATATTGTCCGTAAGTTCGTATTGAGCGGTAGTCATCTTACTATTAAAGGATAACCCCTACCAAAAATTTACCATTTTCCTGTAGAACCAAAGCCATCCTCTCCCCGTTCCGTATCTTCTTCAAAAAACTCACCTTTTGAAACCGTATTGAGGGGTAATAAAGGTATCTCATTTATCACAATCTGAGCAAACCTCTCTCCTCTAGAGACATGAACTGAATTGTGAGGATTTATATTTGCAAGGGCAATCATAACAGGACCTTTATACCCATAATCAATCGTTCCTGGGGCATTAGGAATAATAATTCCTTTTTTAGCGTAAGAACTCCTAAGCCGAATTTGGGCTTCATACCCGTAAGGTACGGAGATACGAAGTCCGATATCTACTAAAACGATATCTTCAGACACGATAATATCCTCATTGGAATATACATCAAACCCAGCATCTCCCTCGTGATTATATTTTGGAGTTGGAAGGTCTGGAGCAGACTTGTATATTTTAACTTCCATTACTTGGATTTTGTCCTGTCTGGGCGAGTCGCTATATCAAGCTCTCCAGAACTCATGTTATTTGCTGCATCCCTTACCATTTTTGCGGTAGATTTCTTTTTGGCTTCTGCTTCTTTAGTAGAAACTTTCTTGCAGTAACCTTCCTTCTCTAAGGTGTCATAATTAAGAGACATTCTTGAGTAAGGAGAAACTCCGCTGTCAAACTTCAAAGCGTCTTCAGTAGCTTTAACAGCTCCATCATGCCACCTAAGGGCCGAGGACTTATCCTTTCCTACGTTATGATAAAATTTTCCGGTGGGCTCGTCCATATCAATACTAAAAGATTGACCTTCATAGAATCTATTTGCCCTCTTTCCACATTCCCGACATATAAGATATTTTTTCATATCTTTCATAGGGCAGTATAAATCGTAAATTATCTTACACTTTTTGCATTCATACTCGTAAATAGGCATTACAATTCGCACATTCCATCTTTACAGGTGTCTATTCCTTCAGAAATATAAGTGGTTTTACCCTTCTTGATTAGGTCATCCAAATCGAGAGTGGAAACATCAACAACTTCCAAAGGCTCGTTACCCCTAGACCCTGCCCGATAAAAAGTAAACCCTTTGATGTCGCTTGCATAGGTTATTAAGTCGTCATAGAGACTTTCAGGAGAAAAGTCTGCGGGTAAATTGCAAGTCTTAGATACGGCAGAATCGATAAACTGCTGAACCACAGACTGAACTTTTATGTGCTCCTCAGGGGTAACATCGTACGCACCTACACAATGAGAAACGTCCCTACCTCTCAAATACAGCTCTTTGTACAACGGGTCAATAACTAGGGCTTCATTCCATACCCCATGAGAACCGGACCTCCATCGTCTTTTGTACGCAGGAGAAAATATAGGTTCTAACCCGGTAGACACTCCCAGCACCATTGAAATTGTTCCTGTAGGTGCTACAGTTAGCAGAATAGCATTCCGAAGACCGTTTTTTTTGATGTCAGAGCGAATCCGTGGCGGAAGAGTTTTCATAAATTTCTCATTTTTAAGCCTGGAAAAATCATAGGCTGGAAAGCTTCCTTTTTCACGTGCCAAGTACATCGAAGCCTTGTAAGCCTCATTACGGATTGTAGCAAAAAGTCGTTCTAAGAACTCGATACAATCTTCGCTACCATAGCGATATCCTGCTTTTATTAGAAAATAATGTAGGCCTGTAACACCGAGACCAATTCTTCGACTTCGGCTACCCGCTTCTTCGCACTCTGTTATCGGGAAATGATTTGACGTAAGGATATTATCAAGAAATCTAACGCCAATGCGAATAGTGCGAGCAAGAAGACGCCAGTCAATATTGCCGTCAATATCCACCATATTAGAGAGATTAACGTGACCCAAGCAACAGTTGCCATAAGCAGGTAAAACCTCTTCACCACATGGGTTTGTGGCTGGCATGTCTTCGAAATAGGATACGTTTGTGTACTCATTGGCAAAATCAATGTTGAAAATTCCGGGTTCTCCGGATTCTACCGCATTATCTATGATTCTTCTCCACACCTCTTTTGCTTTAGTAGTTTTTTTAGTGGCGTCAGAAAAAGTATCTTTGTAGTGCTTTTGGTGGGACACCTCTGCACGTCCAACGGCATCCTCTTCATTTTTTGCGACAACCTCAACTGTATCATTCCCCTCTTCGGAGAACCTGGAGACCTCGTACACAAAATACTTTTCATGCCTTCCTCCGAAAGTAAAATGCCACTCCTCATCATTTTCCACAGCCTCAACAAAACGATTCGTAATTGCTACAGAAATATTGAAATTATTCAATTCCCCCCTATCAAGCTTAGCATTCAAAAACTCTAAAAAGTCCGGATGGCTAATGCTTAGGATGGCCATAAGTGCGGTTCTTCTATTTTTACCCGCTCTAACATGCTCCCCAATCTCATTAATCATTTTCATTACAGAAATAGGTCCCGGAGCGGACCATTTAATATTCTGAATATCATCCCCTTTTGGCCGAATCTTTGAAAAGTTAAAACCGATGCCTCCACCTGCACAAGAAATCTTGTACATGTCAGATACCGTTTTTGCAATAGAGTCTACAGAATCCTCAGGATCTAAAACATAACAATTAAGCATGTTGTACTTGCTTCTGCCAGCCCCGAATAAAATTCTTCCCCCGGGGCAAAAATCCCCGTTGTTGATAGAATCAAAGAATTTCTTTTCTGTAATCTCTCTTGACTCTGGAACCTCAACGTCGGCGGCTTTTCTGGCCACTCTGCGAGAGCATTCCTTCCAACTTTTCTCTCCCGGATATGCATACTTGGAGTGAAAAATGGTCTCTTGCATGGAGCCTTCTGGAAGTTCGTATGGCATCTACTCGTCCTCAATAGTTGCTAGTACTTCGTCTTCATCGATTAGAAGCATCGGCTTATCTTCCCACTCCACGGCTTTTCCTACGTAGTCATTGAAAAGTACATATTCTCCTTCCTTGATCGTACATCCTGATCCTGCAGAAATTACAGTGCCTTCCGAGGATGGCTTTTCCTGAACTTCATCAGGTATAATAATGCCAAAGTTGGATTCTATTTTGTCAATCCTGACTTCAATCAGGAGTCTCTTTCCGTGTGGTTTAATCATTTTTTGTACTTGTAGATAGGCGGGTTGATTACTTGAATGAAGTAACTCCTTTTTTCTTGGTCACAGCTAACACATTTGAACTGTCTTCTATTAAAGAAGTCATGTATTCATTATGTGTAATAAGAAATAGTTTTTTATCTGCAGAAATTTCCTCTATAAGTTCGCACAAACCCTTTACTCCCTCATGGTCTAAGGAATCAGCAATTTCATCGAAGAATACGATATTGGACCTGCTCTTACCAGAAAGAATAAGGAGGTCGTTTAGAGCTANCATGACTGCCAGAGACACCTTTTTCTTTTCGCCTCCGGAAAGTGCCTCAAAAAACACCTTATTCTTTTTAGATTTGATAGTCTCTATAAGCAAATCGTCAAACTCAACCGAAAAGGTTCCCTTGGTCAGGACGCTTAGATAGTAATTTGACCTCTCGTTGAAATAGTCTAGAATGTGTTGAATTACGTATTTTACAAGACCCTGCTCTGAAAATGCATGCTCCCAAAACCTCATCACATCATATTTTTTCTGGGACTCCTCAATCTCCTTCGAATGCTTCTTAGAAATTCTCTGTTGAGACCTAATTTGGCTAGAGATTACTTTCATCTCTACCTCTATATTCTTCAGACCTTCTATCAACTCGTAATCACTTGAGGAAATTGGAATAGTGACCTCGTCAAGCTCAGAAGAAAAATTTTTCAGCTCCTTGCGAATGGAATCTCTCGATTCATAAACCTCCTCAATCTTACTTTCGTTTCTTAGCTTTTTACTGTAATGAGCAAAAGGAATTTTTCCACAATGTTCGCAGCTTTCGTTCTGAGATAGAAAAGTAATTTCTTTCTTGAGCCTATCAATCTCATTATTAGAATTGTGTAGCTCATGCTCTTTGCTGCGATACTCTAACTCTAGCTCATTTCGTTTGGCCTCCAAATCTTTTATCTCTGAAAAGGACGTGTTTCGTACAAATTTCTCTTTCTCAGAAGAAAGCAACTTATAAGCATTTTTTTGATTCTTCCTGAGAGTTGATTTTTTTTGCTTTAGAGAGTTTACCGTCTGAACTGACTCGGAGTGCAGTGTAACCGCAACCTTTTTCTCATTGTTATACTTTGTCTTCAAAGACTTTATTTTAGAACGGTTTTTGAATAAATCAGTTACGTTGAGAAAACTTTGAATTATAGAACGCTTTTCCTCCGGAGAAGAGGATAGAAAATTAATAGTGTTTTGCTGACCAAAAACAATAGATGCTAAAAATACGTTATAATTAGTATTTAGAATTTTTTCCAGGTTTGCTTGAGTCTGTTGTATACCTTCCAAAGTACAATTTTTACCATCGGCGTCAACGATTAGAGAAGGTGGGCTCTTGGTTCTAGTAATAGTAATGTTGTCGTTTACTACAAGGGTTACTTTGCACTGGCTCTTAGATACGGAGTGGGTTATACTCTTCTCATTTGTTTTACGTATTGTTTTTCCAAAGAGAGCAAATACGATTGATTCGATTATCGAACTCTTACCAGCACCATTAGAAGAAGATGGTCTAGTGTCGTTATTTTTTCCGACCACCCTAATGAGACCTTCGTAATCGTCAAAATCAATTTCAGCTTCTTTTATTGAGAGAAACCCTTCTATTTTAACTTTATTAATTTTCATCCCTAATCAGGTGCAAAGCTTCCAGAAGTTCTTTTTTAGAAAATATAGAATCCCTAGAGTCCAAGTAATCTTCAATTACTCTGTCATCTAAAGAAACAAGTTTAGTATCTGGTACGTAAGAAGACCCAAACTTAGGAAGAATATCTTCAAAAGATAATTCCAAGTGATCGATCTTATAATCAGTAACAAGTTTATCATGTAGTTGCCTTTCAACATATTCATCTAGTCGGTCTAATTTAACTCTTAGCATGGTGAAAAAGGAATCAAATTTAAATTTCTTATTGGCAGCGACAAGTTCATCTACTGTGCACGATACGTGCCTAATACCAAAATCAATAGGTTTCCTTATTACTTCAATCTCTCCATCTCGTATTATAAGTTCCATAGACATCTTGACAGCGTTTGCTTCTCCATAAGAGTTTGAATATGGAGTACCGATAACGTAAACGTTATCATACTTTTTAGGTTTGTGGATATGTCCCAGAAAGGATAATTTCTTTTTCGGGAAGTGCCATTTTCTGAGAACAGCACTGTAGGCATAACTACCGTTTGATATGCACCCATCAAAACCAAAATGACCAAACATATGGTTCTTACACTTCTTCACCTCGCTAACTATTTTTTTTTCGTCTTCGTAATGAGGAACAAAATCAAAAGATGCAGATCCAATCCTGTGAGTCTCTGTATCCGAAATAATTGTTGCCTTGTTCTTGAATAGAGACAGAGTAGTTTCAGAAGTACCATCTTTGTGAATAGTATCGTGATTCCCTCTCAAAACATATATGTTTTTACACTCAAAAGAATCTAAAACCTTGTCAAATGCTAGTAGCTCATCCCCAGACGGATTCCTCTTGTGAAAAATATCTCCTCCGATAACAACTGAGTCAGGAGGTTTTCTATTTACGAGGCGAGTCAGAGTTTTAACTTGAGCATCTAAGAATCCTGGAANATAATCACTTCGTAAGTGAATGTCAGAAATTACTACAACTCTATGCGTTCTGGACATATTCCAAAATGCTTTTGCCGTTTTTCAGCTCCCCAGAATCTGAAAATTCTGCTTCAATTCCATCCCCAAACGTTTTTCCAACTTCCACATCTACTTCAAAAGGGACTTTGAATTTTAGATTGTACAAAGTCTCTAAATCTTTCGAATCTGTAAGTTCTTTCTTTACTAACTCTACAACCTCTTTTATGATTGCGTGGTCACATTGAATCTCAACACTATCGTGTACGGTAGCTAAAATATCAGCATCATATCCTTTCTCCTTCAAACTTGCATCTAATCTTTTGATGGCATGTAACATCATATCTGATGCTGAGCTTTGAATAACAAAATTCATTCCTTGTCGTAAAGCCCTAAATTGATATTTTTTAATTGGGCTCTTAACGTTAGATAGATGTCTACGTCTTCCGAAGAGACTTACCGCACATTCATTTTTACGAATGAACTTGTGCACGAATTGAATCCATTCAAATACTTTTGGGAACGAGGACTGATATGCAGCAAAAATACTCTTACAGTAATCCACAGACTTACCAATCTGCTGAGATAGCTTCATCGGCCCTCCTCCATACACAATAAGGAAAGACACACTTTTAGCCACTTGACGCTCTGTTTTAGTGATCTGGTCTACAGGTTTACCGTAAATCAAGGATGCCGTATATTTATGCAGATCCTGCCCCGACCTAAATGCATGTATAAGACTTTTGTCGTTACAGCACTGTGCCAAAACCCGTAACTCCGCCGTAGAGAAGTCAGCTGTGATAAAGGCTTTTCCCTCATCAGCTTTCATCAAATTCCTAATATTTACACTGTCTGATGTAGGCCGTGGTAAAGTGTGAAAAGATACTCCTTTACTCATATCTTTCGTTCTTCCAGCTGAATACTTAGAGCAGCTGAGACGTCCTGTAACGGTCGCTGTGAAGTTATAGTTTGAATAGATACGTCCATCCTCATTCCACGCTAAAGCCGACTCTACCCCCTTTACGTACGTCTTGTACTGCTTTGTCTTGTACTTGTACTCAAGGAGTTTGGATACGAAATCCCTAGCTTCCTTAGAACAAGAAATATCAGACGTTAGCGTAGATAGGTGCTCCTCCGTTATGGAAGGAGCTTTGGTCTTTGTGGAAAAGTCCTGAGCAATCAACCCAAAACCGGTATCTTCAAACAACAGCTTTCCAAGTTGTTGATTAGAGTTTGGATTGAGTTCTTCGTCCCACGGACACAGATCGTTTAGCTCTTTGTGAAGTTTTTCCAGGGACAAAGAGAGTTTCTCATCTAAAACTTTTAAATACTCAGAATCAACGGAAATACCCTTGTTCTCGACATCTCCAAGAAGTAAGGTAATACCTTTGATTAGGTTAGAGTACACAGGATTCAACTGTTTGGCGGACATATCCTTGTTCAGGATCTTCCAACTTCTAAGAGTGAAATCCGTATCCATGGCGTTACCATATGCCATATCAACCAACGGCATATTTGCCCAATCGTGAAAAGCTCCTTCTGATACTGTAAGCATTTTAGTCCTCCAGGACTTCAGGGAAATATTGTTTTACTAAGTCCATTAGACTGTGCGGAAGATTCTCGTCAACGAGTGAATGCATTATTTGAGTATCCTCTAGGTTATTAAACTCCGTCAATCCCCAATTTTTCAAGAATTTATAATCAAATTTCACGTTGTGAGCAATTTTCGTTACAGAGTCAGAAACCATCAAATCTGCACACCTTTTCTTGATGTGTAAATTCTCGGAGGGAGTCCACTCACTTTCTTTGTGGTTTATGGGAAATACGAATGCTTGGTTTTCTCCGTAGGAGATTCCGAAAGTAAGAAGCTTATGCTTTTTGAAATCTAAACCTTCTGTTTCAAGGTCAAAAGCAACCGCTTCTGAAGCCATACAGATATCCATAAGCTCATCAAACCTGTTGAGATCCCCATTGATAAGTTCGTAGGGAGACCCGTCGAACTTGTTTACTTTCAAAATAAACTTTCGATATGCATTGTTTACATCTTGAATGAACAACTCCCTCAATTTAGGCTCTGCATACAAAGAAAAAGGATGTAGAGTTGGAACTACAGGGACTCTAGTGCTCTCGTCTTTCTCGTCCATCTGAATTGTAAACTCTTTACCCCTTTTTGTAGAAATACCAGACTTCTTGGTAAGAGTCTTCAGTGCCAAGTTTCCTAGAGGAATTACTAGTGTAGGGCTAATAGAACTCAAATCCTCCTCCAAAAAATCTCTATTCCGTGCAATATCCTTAGTAGAAAGATCATCCTCCCTAACATTGAAATCTTTTATCGCGGCTACAAATTGATATGAATCCGAAGGAAGGTCAGTCTTTCCCAAAAGACGATTTAGAATATCATACTCCTTATCGGAGAATTCATAAATCCTTCCGTGCTTCTTTTGGTACGAATCGTGAACGAACACAATTTTCTCGTCTCCAGGAACAACTCGATGAGAAAAAGAAGGCTCATCCTCTTTTTCGAAGCTTTTTACTAAATTTTCTAAATCCGACATCTATAACAGTTTACAATGGCCAAGGGAAAAAATCATTACCTTAACAACAAGGAGTTTGAAGAGACTATCAAAAATTATTTGGAGAACCCTTCGGAGTACGAAGACGAGTTAGTAGCAAAGTTAGACCTTCTAATCACTAACATTATACATACGTTCAAATTCAAGATTGACCCTGACGATGCTAAGCAAGAGTGCTTTGTGCTAGCCTTCAAGATATTAAAGAACTTCAATCCTAAAAACGGTTCAGCTTTCAATTATTTTACTACAGTGTTCGTAAACAATATGAAGCTTCTTTATACAAAGAACAAAAAGTATATGGAGAAGATCCAAAAGTACCAGGAACTTAAGAGCCCCGATTCTTACGGGCCAAAAGACGTGGATTAAAAAAATTCTGTACGCGGGAAAAATAATCCTCTTTCATGATTCTTCCTTTAATCGAACGCACCAGACAAGGAACCTGTGTAACCCTGAAAGCTACAAAAGAGTGAGGCAAATCCCAGCTACTAGCAATATACAAGGTTTCATCTCCCTCCCGAGATACCCATTCACTATTTATATACTCAAGTAGCTCCATGCTACGCGGATCCCACTTGGAATAGTATAGCACTCTGAAGTCCTCAAACTTCTTATTCCTGATAATAGAATTCAGTAGCCCCTCTCTGTCAAGTTCTACTACTGACCTAGTCATCTGTAGAACTTTTAGATTCTTCCATCAGTTTCTTGCCGTAGTCACTCACTTCTTCACGGTTTTTAGCTTTGTTTTCTTCTTCCGTGGGAACGCCGGCGTCTGACAGGAGAGCTTCCTTCTCCTCATCAGACATACTATTGATACGTTCAGTAAGCTCCTCCATAAAAGAACCTATCCCACGCATAAACAAAAAACGTGCGAAATTAGAGTCTGGCATATCAGGCGGTTTTGCTGCTTCTTTTAGAGCGTTCCACTGATCTGTCTCAGCTTTATTCATTTTGATGTATAGTTTCATTCTTCGTAATCCTTCTTTTATTTTGTAGTCGCAATTGAATTTATCAGGGTCTAGTTCGAATAGAGTGATTTTATTTGTTTCCACGACCTATTATAGTCCAGCATGCCAAAGAAATCTCCCAAAGAACTTCAAAATTTTAAGAATGATTTTCAGAAAAAAACACGAGTAAATAGCAGGGCTAAGGGAAGTGCTTTTGAAAGATCTTTAGCTAAAACCCTAAACGGAAGATTCAAAACCAAAGAGTTTTGTAGGACTCCAGGCTCAGGTGCCTTTGGAAGTACACACACGCTTCCTGACTACATGAAAGTGTATGGGGACCTCATCACCCCTGAAAATTTTAAGTTCGTCATAGAGGCTAAGAAAGGCTACAACATAACGTTGGAAGATCTTTGGAGACCTAAAAGTGATTTCTATAAATTCATTAAGCAGGCTTCCAAGGATAGTAAGTTTGCGAATAAACCTTGGCTGCTAATTTACAAAAAAGATAGAAAAAAGGAGATTGTGGTGTGCGTTGACCCGTTTCCATTACAAGAGATTATCCTAGTAAAAGGAAAATACTATGTTTATCTTTTGGAGGATGTTTTAGAACTTGACGATTCTAAGTTCCTAGACTTGACCCAACATCCGCAAAATGAGCCCCCGAAACAGTAACCCCTGTCCTCACTCCCTTATTTTCTCTAGTCGAGGAAACAAAACAAGTCCTTTCTTTATTTACACCATCCTCAGATTCATAAGTGTTATAAGAGGCTAATGCTCCTGACGGAGTTGTCCTAAGACCATATTCTCCGTTAGAAAGTTTTACAAGCCATTCGTCTACTAGTTGACTCTGGAGAACCTCGATTCTTTCTCTTCCGAAAGACTCCATTGAAATAACCGTTTCAGCTGTAGCACATCCAATATTGGTAACGTCCCTTATATGTTTTGCTACACGATCTTGCTCAGAAACAGCAAGAACCGTGAGACATGTAATGGCTCTTGCCCTAGCATGTCCACTCAACTGCTCTCGTGTGTTTATCTCGTGAACCTTCATTAGACCTTCTGGATCTCGGGAAAAATCCTCTAAAAATTTTATATTAGATTCGAAAGATAATGCGTCTTGTCCCTTAGCATTCCTAGACAGAGATCTTAGCCTGTCAATAAGTACCGGAAGATTCTTCGCATCAGCTTTTAGGCTTTCAATATTATCATCCGCATTTTTTTTAACTTCAGGACGAATATTTTTAAAACAAGAGTTTGCGTAGGATACTTCACGCTCCTGTCTGCTTTCAGCCTCTCTAATTCTCTCGGACATTTTCGGGTTCATTCCCTGCTCTTCCAAAGCTTGTATGTGGAGATCTGTTACTTGCTTAGAAGACTCCCGATCCACATTATCTTCTTTTTGTGTGCCTAAGTCGGAATTCCCTTTGTCAACGTCTTTACCCTCCCCTTTGGTTTTAATACTAACTTGTCCCTGCAACCCCCCATTCCTTATACTATCAGCAGGCAGATTAGAACCCATGTCCTTACAAATTTCTACCCAGCCCTCTTTGGTACATTGAACTAAAGTATCTCCTTTTACCGTGTCTACAGGGTGAGCAGATTCAGGAATATTTTGAAACCCTGTAGTTTTTTGAATACTTCCACCCCCAAGAAGTTCTTGGCTTCTACGTTCTCTGTTTCCACGAGCCTTCAAGACTTGAGACAGCCTAGAATTTTGAGAAAGGGATATTGATCGACTAACTAATTTCAAAGCTATTTCAATCGAAAGAGTGCTAAAATCTGACTCTAACTCAGAAAATTCCCTAGCCAAACTCTCAGCAGTGAAATGTTCTGGTACTAAAGGGAGATCATGCTGGTCTAGGGTAAGTACAGTCTTTCGGAACGCATCTATATGTTTCTCTGAAGCTTTTACTGTAAGGGACAAGGTTTTTAGGATTTTAGATCTTAGTTTTATATCACCAGGATTAAGTTGCAGGCGATTGATGTCATCTCCGAGTTGATCGGCAACTTCTGCCAGTTGTGATCTAGCAGTATAAAATCCCTGACCTGCTGTCTTGGCAGACTCTATAATTCGTC
>JGI25136J39404_1000139_pt1 | contig 15039 bp, 20 predicted proteins | sample ETNvirome_6_1000_FD_39404 | JGI IMG/M metagenome (IMG submission 39404)
GAAATACGAGTATGCGAGTCTTCCTATGGACAGGAGATAGGTGCCAGATGTTACACCCAAGGTAGACAAACTGCCTAATCACCCGCGCTTGCGCTGGCTGTGTAGTGCAGGCTTGTCGTTAAGCCTTGGTGTGTGACATCCAACCTATGTACTAGCTTTCAATGAGAAGGAGACCCCACGCAGTGAAATTCGATGGGGTACCTGCTCATGTATATCTAACACTCACATTCTAGAACTATTTTTGCAAATGTGGTTCTTTTCGATTGTATTCACTTTATATTATGTTATCTGGGGAGTGAGGACGGAGTGAGATGGGAGTATTTATTATTTTTTTTGAAATTTACTTGACAAGCTTTCTAATTAACCTTAGCTTCGTGCCTCCTTAGTTAGCTTATTATAAGACTTTGCTTTATCAAGTACAGTTTATTACTTTCTTAGGTACCTAAGGACTAAATCGAGACTGCTAGGAGGAATCTATGACAGCAAAAAAGGGCAAAAAACCCACCAATAAAGAAAGAGACCATGCTCTAACCCTACATGACGCAATGATACGCGAGATAGGGACAAAGTTTAACGGTCTACACAACCAAGTTCAAGATTTTTTCGCCGTATTTTCTATGTTTGTGGAATTACTGGAGAAAGAGGACGAATTTGCAGAATATATAAGTACTAAGGTAGAGGAGGCTAAGAAAGATGCTATTAAGAAAGCTGAAACTTCCGATATTACTGTCCCAGTTAACAAAGTTGTTGCTGATGAGTCTTAAATTGTTGTATCTTCAGGCAAGAATAGGTGGATTGAGAATATTTCACATAATTGAAAAGGAGGTTCTATGTATAGTGAAGACTTTGAAAGGATAATCGAACAGGTTATAGAATCAGAAGGCGGCTATGTTGATGACCCAACAGATAAAGGCGGGGAGACTAAGTACGGAATAAGTAAGAAAGCTTACCCAAAAGAAGATATAAAGGCTTTGACAATAGAAAGAGCCAAAGAGTTGTATTATCTTCATTATTGGAAGCCATCTAAGACTTATCTCGTGCCTGAGCCACTACGCCATGTATACTTTGATATGGTTGTTAATTTTGGTACTAGGGGTGCTGGTAAAGTGCTTCAGAGTGCTATCAATGGCAAGTACAAAGGAGCCGTGGTCGTTGACGGAAGAGTGGGTCCTCAGACGCTCAAGAGCATTAAGAAGCTTGAAGTCGACAGACTCAGAGCATATAGAGTCCTAAAGTTTGCTAGTATAGTAGTAAAAAACCCACCACAGGAGAAGTTCTGGTTTGGGTGGTATAGGAGGGCTTTACATGTCTAAACCTAAAATTCAAGAATCAACTTGGACTCCAGTAAAGGGGACTAATGAGAGGATAGTTAATCTTATAGCGTACCGCTTAGAGTATGGACAGAGCAAATACAAGCAGGACATGCAACTGAAAGACGGGCGAGATATGATTGAAGAATCCTTGGAAGAACTATTAGATGCTTGTGTATACATTGCTACTGAACTTCTTAAGCTTAAGGATAAGGTGGGGAGATACAAGGCTAACGGATTAATTGGGAGAGACTACTAATGATAGAGATATTACTACTTTTTATACTTGTTCTTGTCTTTTATAACAGTAAGTTATGGGAAAAGGGAGAATGGCAAGTGAATAAGACAAAGTGGCTTTATTACTGGAAAAGCAAGTAATGCCTACACCGTTCATGTGTCATGGCTGTGATAAGCCGACAATGAATATTGATGGCGTTTGCGATAGTTGTGTACAAGATAACCATACATCACAAGGATGGGAAGAAGTCGTACCCGGTGTATACGCAGAAAGAAGCGAAGGAGAGCGGGGTCCAATTTTCCCATTGGAAGTTAGCAAAAGAAAAAGAGTACTGCCTAAGCGATGATGGGTTTGTTTCCATTGTCTTAAAACGAAAGAAGTATGAATCTGACCGCAATCAACCTACTCTATATGTCCGAACTCCATATGGATACATCATGCACAACCCAAATTACAAAACACAAAAGTTTTATGCTGAGGGCAGGTCTACCCCTTGGACCCTCTCTGGGAAACCAGCCCTTGAAGTTCAGTCTCGTTCCGAAAGATGGAGGAACCTTGCCCTCGCATATGTTTCAACTAATTTTGATGCTAATCTCGCCATTGACTTGGTTATGGGGCAAACTACCCCACAACAAAGAAGGAGATGGAAAAGGAGGATTAGAACAGAGGAGTTCAAGAAAGTGGTAAGAGATGAGTTAGATGTACTGCTAAAAGACTCAGGTAAAGACCGTGAGTATGTAATGGACTTGCTGGAAGAGAGCATCCAGATGGCAAGAGACAAGAACGATGTGACTAATATGATGAGAGCTACTGAAAAGCTAATGTCATTACATGGTATGGATGATAAAGACACTATAAAGACCACTCGTTCACTAGAGGGTGTCTCAACTAGAAAACTTATAGCCGATGTTCTAGAAGAAGAACAGAAGTTGAAACTAACAGAAACAACGGAAGGTAATGGAGAATTACGAGGAGAAGTATCAGAAGCTTCAAGTTCTCAAGAAGTTTAGGGAAAATATTGGGCTATTTGGGAAAATTTGTTTCCCTACTGCTCTTAATAGGGATATTCCTCCTTTTCACAATGAACTCTATTCCCATCTTAGGAATGAAGCTAGAAAAAGGCTTCTTATTGCGGCTCCCCGTGGTACTGCTAAGTCTACTACTGTTTCTCTCATTTACCCCTTATGGAAGGTCGCATTTAAACCCAACCATGAAGACTTATTCATTGTCATTATATCAGAAAGTCAAAGCCAATCTATCAACTTTCTATCAAGGATAAAGTACCACCTATCCCATTCTAAAACATTTTCAGATAACTTTGGAGAGATGGGTCCTACTACTGCTCGTAGATGGACTAATAATGATATAATCCTCGCCAATGGTGCTCGTATAATTGCTGTGGGAACAGGTCAGAGAGTTAGGGGGTTCATTGAAGGTGACACCAGACCTAACCTGATTATCATTGATGACTTTGAGTCTGAATTAAACGCATTTACTGCCGAGGCACGAGCAAAGAACAGGAAGTGGATAACCGAAGCTGTGATACCATCCCTCTCAGATGATGGCAGAATAACTATGATAGGGACTGTTATCTCTGAAGATTGTTTTCTTTGTTGGGCTAAAGAGTCTCCAGCATGGGATGTACTATGGTATTCAATATGGGATGACGATGAGAAGTCATTATGGGAAGCTAGGTTTCCAAAGAAGAGAATATTACAGATAAAGGACGAGTTCGCCTCTGTGGGCAATCTAAATGGATTCTACCAAGAGTATATGAATATTGCTCAGTCTCCTGATGAAGCTCCATTTAAGCCAGAATACATAAAGATACATCATTATGATTATGAGATTAGAGATGGTCAGGCTATACTTGTTAAAAAGTTACCAGACGAAGATGAGGAGATAGTTCCTGTAGCAGTTTACTCAGGAGTAGACCCAGCATCTTCTTTATCTATTAAGGCTGACTTCTTTGTTATTGCTACTGTGGGGATTGATAGTAAGGGGAACCACTATATGATTAACCTTGTTAGGACGAAAGTTGACCCTGCTGAACAACCAGACATGATAATCAAGATATTTAAAAAATATAAACCAAGAAGGATGAAGATTGAAACTGTAGCCTATCAGGAAGCATTAAGGTCTGCGGTAAGAAAACAGATGCAGGAGCAGAATCTATATATCCCCGGGTTAGAGAAAGGTGTAAAGCCAAGAAATAGAAAATCTGAGAGACTATTGTCTCTTGTACCGCTTCTTGCTAAGGGACAATTCTTTTTTAGACCGCAGGATATTGAAGCACAAGCTGAATTTCTATCCTACCCAAGGGGGAAACATGATGATGTGATGGATGCAGTATGGACTGCACTTGATGGTGCAAGACCCAGCAGGAGAAAGGATTTTACAGCAGTAGAAGACGACCTTTCTATGGGAAAAAAACTACTTGACTGGATGACATTATAAATAATAAATTCTTGACAGGATAATTATGGCTGAGAAAACTATACCTACGAAAAAATTAGTCGAAGACACGCATAACCTATTTAATGATTACTCAAACAATAGAGAGAAATGGGCTGTTCAAGCTCAAGAAGACCGTGAATTCAGACTAGGACAACAATGGACTAAAGAACAGGCTCAAACATTAAAAGAGCGTGGTCAAGCTCCAATTGTTGTAAATAGACTTCACCCCGCAGTTGAAATGGCTAAAGCTCTTCTAACTGCTAATAGACCTCAATTCAGAGTGTCTCCAAGAGAAGATAGTGATAATCAAGTAGCTCAGATGATAAATGGCTTACTTGCTTATATGTGGGATATCTCTGATGGAGTCACAGTTCTTCGTAATGTGGTGGATGATTACTATGTTTGTGGGATGGGAGCTATGATTTGTTATCAAGACCCTACTCGTGATAATGGTAAAGGTGAGGTTGTTATAAGGGATATTGACCCTTTAGATATATACATTGACCCTAACTCAAGGGATAGATTTTGTGATGATGCTGAAAATATCATCGTATCAAGGATGTTTACAAAGAATCAGGCTGAGAAGCTTTATCCTATGTATGAAACAAAAATTAGAAATGCTACATCAGATAGAAGTTCTGATAGACCCACTACGGGTAGAGAGCATGATGGTAAGGCTATATTCCCCGAGGATATAGAAACATTAACTGATTCTGCTTTAGGGAAATCTGATGAGTATGTGAGAGGCTATGAAAGATACTATAAGGAAATGGTATCAAGATATAGAATACATGAGACTTTTACCGGCAGGGAAGATGTAATGGACGATGACGAGTTCAGAGCATATTCTGAACAACCCGCTTGGTTAATAGAAGGAAGACCTTTTGTTAGACAAGATGTGGCTCAGCAAACAATGGAACAGTTATTACAGGCTCATGCTGAGATGATGCAACAGGCTCAACAGCAGAACTTGGATAAAAGTTCTTTACCACCAGAGCCCAAGATAGAACAGATTAGTATAGGTCAACTTATTGAAGAAGGACTAATAAAGGTTGTAGAAATCACTGTTTGTAGAGTATGTCAGGTTGTGATAATGGGAGACCAATTACTTTATAAAAGAGTAATGCCCGTAGAAAAGTATCCAGTAGTGCCATTTATGAATATTCACACTAGGACACCTTATCCTATGTCCGATGTTAGAATGTGTAAGGATATGCAAGAATATATAAATAAGACGCGTTCCTTGATTATAGCCCATGCCACTACAAGCACAAATGTAAAAATTTTAGTTCCAGCAGGTTCAGTTGATATGAGAGAATTTGAAGCTAAATGGTCTCAACCGGGTGTTGCTATCGAAGTTGACTTCGACCAAGGAGCTCCACAACCAGTTCAACCCCTTCCACTACCAAATGAACTATATCAAAATGAACAGACTGCGAAATCAGATATTGACCACCAACTTGGTCTTTATGAACTTATGATGGGTAATTCTCAAGCCGCCCCTCATACTTATAAAGCCACAGTATCAATTGATGACTTTGGTCAGAGAAAGATAAAATCAAAGTTGATGGACATTGAAGCTGGTCTGAGTAGGGTGTGTGCTGTTGCAATCCCACTTATGCAACAATTGTACCAAGAAGAAAAAGTTATCCGTCTGGTGCAACCCAACAATACGACCAGCGAATATTTAATAAATAAAAACTATTATGATGATTACACAGATTCTGTGCAAAAATTTAACGATATTGGTATTGGTAATTATGATGCTGTTATAGTAACGGGTTCTACATTACCAACTAATAGATTTGCTCAACTCGAAATGTATATGGATGCCTATAAGAATGGCATTATTGATAAAGAAGAAGTCTTGAAAAAGACTGAAATCTTTGATGTCGAAGGAGTTCTCCAGAGAACTGATACTATTGAACAACTTCAGGGTCAGTTACAACAAATGGAAGAAACCATAAAAGACCTCGAAGGGGATATGCAGAGTAGGGATAGAGAAAATGTTAACCTCAAACAAAGAGTTGAGGTGGAAAAATTCAAGTCCGGATTAGATAAGGTCTCGAACCGTGCGCAAGCCGCCGGGACAATCTATGAAAAAAGACTAGATGACGCTACTAGTGAAATAGCATCTGAAATTAGCAGAGCTAGAAAAGATGCTGGCAAAAAGAAGGATACCCCTAAAAGCTAGTTAGGGCTCCATATTGAGGAATACTGATATGTCTCAAGAAAATCAACAAGGTCAAGTAACAGATTTGGAGGATTCTCTGTTCACTGAACAAAGTGCAATTGATGAAGCTTTTAATCCTGTAGCTGACAATGTACCTGAAGCACCTGCTCCTATAGCAGAGGGCTCAGCCGTTGTGGATAACCAGATTAATTATGCTACCCCACAAAACAACGAAGAAGTTCGCTTCCAGTATTGGCAGTCAGAAGCTGACAAAGCCAAGAATGAGAATGAAAGGCTAAAGCAAACTGTAGAAATTTTACAGGATACTTTAAAAAGCCCGAATGCTCAGACTGGCGTTCAACCCGAAGTACAGGCATCGGAACCTGAACTCGAATCTTTTCGTAATGCACCAGAGAAACCGGCAAGACCTATGAACTTTAACAGAGCTGAGGCGATTGATGACCCAAATAGCCCTTCCGCACAATACATGGACCAGATGGACCGTTATGGTGATGAAAAGGATACTTGGAATTCAGAGAGAGTCGAGCATGAAGCTGACTTATTAAGACAGGAACGCGAGTCCATTCAGGATGAGCAACGAAGACAGCAAGAAGCTTATGCACAACAACAGCGACAAGGTGAGGAACTGAATGCAATTTCCCAACAAATAAAACAGCAATATGGTGCTAATGATGCCCAGATAGCTGATTTTGTAGAGAAAATGTCTTCCCCTGAATCCCTTAATGTTAATAACTTATGGAGATTGTACCAAATGGATAATGGACAGGTACCTGCACAACCAGCTAGTCAGCCCTCTCCTACATTCAACCAAATCCAGAGAGCACAATCAGTCCCAGCTCCAATGGGTGTGCAAAGTGCGGCTAATCCTGCACAGCATGCTAAAAAAGCTGAGGATATAATCATGGATGATTTGATTAGTGACTACAGAAGTAAAAATCCTTGGGGAAATAACTAAGGATTCTTAACATACACAGACATGGAGTAAAACATGGCTAACCAATATAGTATCTCAGCCGGAGGGAATATGAGTTCATCTTCTATCAATGATAGCAGACGAATGTATAACTTCGGTGAAAGAGTAGCTGAATTGGCACCCGCACAGTCTCCATTTTTTGTCTATCTCTCTAAAGTTGCAAAGAAGTCTACGGACGACCCAGTTTTCAAGTTTCTTGAACAGCGTCATCAGTGGCAACGGCGTAACTTTGAGATAGAAACAACCAACGAAGTAGCGTCTACTTATTCAGTAGGCGCATTTGCCTATTTAACAGGCGATAAAGTACTCGTTGACTGTCTCTATGACAAATATGGAAGAGCTGTAACGACTGCCGTTCAGCCTAACTTCCTGCTTAATAAGCAGTTAGTTCGCCTTGAATGTAAATATGCATCTGACGGTTCAACATATGCCGCAGGCGTGCATCACGCTACATTCAAAATAACAGCTGACCCTGACTTGGCATCAAGTGGAGTTAAAGCTGGTCTTATCCTTGAATTTATCGACCTTTCCTCACCGGGAGTTGGCGCAGTAACACCTGCCGCCGCTTCTAAGATTAAGGTAGAGGCAGACGGTAAAGGTCAGGTAATTGGTAGTGCTTTCGCAGAAGGCAGTACTGACCCTGAAGGTTGGAAAGACGAAATGTATGACCGAGAAGGGTATGTGCAGATTTTTAAAACTGCAATCCCTATGTTCTCAGGAACCGCAATGGCAACACGCTATCGTGGTAAAGCAGATGAGTACAAGAGAGTTTGGCAGGAAAAGTTGATGGAACACAAAATGGATATTGAGCATGCAATGCTTTATGGTATCGGTTCTGATGATTCTACCGCAACTGGTCCGATTAGGCGTTCTTGGGGAATTCTACCTTACACAGAGCGTTTTGGAAAGGTTAAATCCTTTACCTATGCGAGTTCTACTTATGATGATTTTCTAACTGCAATGGAAGATGTATTCGCACCAGAATCTGGTAATAGCGGAAACAAACTTGTACTTGCTTCTAGAAAAGTTATTACATGGTTGAACAAACTTGGTACTGATTCATTCTTGGGCAACACTGTCGCTCTTGGGCATACAGCAACTACCTCTGGTGGTTCTAATGCTTACGGCATTGATGTTCAGAATGTTAAAGGTGCATTTGGGCATAGCGTATCAACTGTAAACACAATTTACGGTAATCTTCACTTTGTAGCTGAACCTTTGTTCAGAGGCATGCATGAAGATTATGCAGTAATGATTGACCTGAAGAATGTGAACTATCGTCCACTAGCAGGTAATGGTGTTTCCCGTGATACCCATATTATAACCAATGTTCAAGACAACAATCTTGACGGAAGAAAAGATATCATCTTGACCGAAGCTGGTCTTGAGATTCAACTTCCTGAGACTCATTGTATCTTGAAGTGGTCATAGTACTAAACACTATTCTTAGGGGGCTTTTCGGAGCCCTCTAAGAAGCACGGAGGCAATAATGGCTAAAAAAGCTGAAACTAAAAAAACTGTAGTACCTGAGAAACCTAAGGAAAAAGCTCCTGCGGTTCCTACTAGAGGTGCTTACACAAAAAGGGGAAAATAGTGGCTAAGGGAATGGTCTTCTCTAATACTGTTGGTGGAAAGTTCCAATCTGGAACAGAAGAGACTAATGATGATAGTAGAAGAACCAAAACTTTAAAAACGAGTAAAAAGACAAAGACAAAGAACAGGAGTCAGTAATGGCAGGATTTATGAGTAGGTTAGGAGCCATGGTAAATCCCTTTGATGAAGAATCTAGGTCAAAAAGAGCAGATAGAAGTCAGAGGCAACAAGATTTAGGAAGTCAGTTTCATAATTATCCTATAGAACAGGCACAGATGGCACAGGAGCAGTATGAAAATGCGGCACCTCAGTCTGGTCCACCAAGCCCAGAAGCGGCTGGTAGGAGAGATGTGGCACAGACAACAGCAGAAGGTGTTATCCAGAAAGGTTCAGAGGGTGGACGAACTGGTATTGATATGGCAAATTTTGACCCTTCTAATGCAGAAAGCGTTAGACAGATGCAAAGAATGTTGAATCAAGCTGGTTTTAAAGACCAAAGCGGTGAAGCACTAGGCGAAGATGGAAAGATGGGTGCGAAAACTACTGCGGCTTTACGCAGAGCACAGGGTATGTATCGTGATGATTATGCAAATATGGGCGAACTAAAAGGCGGGCAAGGTGCTTTTGGCGACCAGACTGTGGATGATTATACGAGGATTAACCAAAAAGGTAAAGAACATCTTGCAGGTCGTGAAGGTCGTGGTGATAGTATTGTTCCAACTCATGACCCAGAAGGATTAGCTGGATGGTCAGGTTTGACTAACGAATATGCTGACTTTGAACCTAATACTAGGGAACGAGAACAAGCTGTTGGTTGGGGTAGAGGTAAGGCAAAAGGCATTGATGACGCAATTGAACAATCAGCACCTTGGTTAGCAAACTCCAGTGCCTACAGAGGCGCAAAGTCTGGAATCAAGAGTTTCTTTGATAAGGCTGGAGATAGCGATTATTAATGGCTGGATATAGGTCAAATTCACAAGGTTATGCTCAGTCCCGTATGGGTTCATACGGGGGAGACAATGGAGATATAGAAGCATCTAGGTCTAATCCAGAAGGTCTTTCTATGCGACAGCGAGGAAGTAAATTCAGAGATGTTGCTACTGATGCAATGCAGGGGAAACCACCTATGGCTGAAGCATTTGGAAAGGTTAGAAAATACTTTGGAGATAGGTTGTCAGCTATGAAAGAAAATCAGAATCCAACTACTGGTGATGGTTCAGTTACAAATACTGCTTTAACAAATGCAAACCCTAATATTGTAAAGGCTACGAATGAAGGGGCTCAAGATGGTGCCAGTATCATGGAAACAAAGATGGCTGACTACAGGAGTAGAGATGGTGGCAAAGGATGGGACCCTAGTGGTGAAGACTGGTTTGACCCTAGCCAAGCTGAACAATTTGGTTGGGTAGGTGGAAAATGGGGAGACCCGGTGGCTCAGCCAGCACATAATTTACAAAATTCGAGCGGTGGTGGGTTTGGTGGATTTAGCAATTTCTTAGCAGGTTTAAAAAATTAACAATGAGTTTTACTGCACAAATAGGATACTTAACTGGTGACGCATCTGCGAATGATGCTACAGTATTANCCAATGCTCTAAATGATGGTGTAAAAGAAGTCATTACAAAGGTTGCTCAAATCAACCCTTCATTATTGCATAGTATGAGTAGTGACCATGAAGCCACATCTAATACTGATTCAGATAATCAACTAACTGAAAACAACATTGTGTTAAATGTGACAAGGTATGATGCAACAAACACTATAACAAGAAATTGTACTCCAATTGATAAGAAGAATGTTGAGAAGGCAATAGATACTGATAGCTTATATTATGCTCCAATTACATCTCCTGTATATGTGGTAGATAAAGCTAGGGTACTTGTTTATCCAGTTCCTTCAGGTTCTGAGAAAGCAGTAATTACAAAGGTAGTTGCTGGGACTATTAGTGATGGCACAAATACTATCCTAAACATGCCAACCTATCTTCATCAACAGGTAGTTAGATTTGCCGCAAGGGAGTGCTTGATTTATAGGATAGGAGAGTTTACAAAAGAATTGCCAACAGATTTTAATGATACTACTGTATTCGATACAATCGCAGACTTCGATGATTCTATTGGGGTTACTACTACATTACCAAGTATCCATGCTGATTATCAAGATGCTGTAGATAAAGCACAGAACTTGATAGACGATGTCGCTAGTATAGGTGGGGATGTGAATACAGATGGTAGTGGTACGGATATATACTCAGCACAGAAATGGTTAATAGACGAAGACCCTGAAATGTTAAACGGAACCTTAAGTACTGCGGCTCAGGAATTACAAAGAGCACAGTCAGTACTTACTGGGTTTAATGCTGAATTGAGTAAATACCAAGCAGAAATTACAAAAGAAAGTGCTGAGGCAGGACAAGCATTACAAGAGTATCAAGCTAATTTAACAAAAAAAGTTCAGTCTTTTACAACATTAATTGGTAAAATCACTACTGACTATGGTTGGTTAGTGCAACAACTTGGAGTCGTTACTCAGCAGTTAGCTGAAGGATGGTCTGCAATTCAAATACCAGATATGGATTCCCAAGCTAAAGGCTTAGGAGGTGGAATAGGAAAATGAAGTTAAAAGAAATAGTAGAATTAGTCCAGCAACATCATCCTAATTTAGGTGCTCAGGAAATAGTTAAAATGGTTAATAGGGCGCAGGATGAGTACTGTTCCAGAACTAGACTCTTAGAAGACGCTGTACAATTTCCATTAGTACTAGACCAACGAGGTTATAGCCTCAGTGTCTCTGGTAACCCTGACCAGATTATGGAAATAAAGAGTGTAGATTTAGATGGTTCAACAATAAAGAAATTTTTAGGTAGACCATATAAAAGGGACTTAGTGTAATGGCAACAGTAAGACAATGGGTTTGGTGGACAGAGCGTGGTGCAATTTGGGTAGGGTATTACGATGAAACTAAGACAAATGCAGAACAATTTGCTTCTCCTGATTCAACGGTTGCTGGAAAGAACATTACAGTGTTCTATTACAAAAAGTCGGACCACTTTGCGTTACCTTCTGCGAGTGATGCTTGGGAGAGTCAAACTCCAGATATTCCAGAACAATTCCATGATGGATTAGTGAATAAGGCAATTGCAATAGGATATGAAAAAAGTCCACAAGGTTTACAAATGGCTCAGTACTTCAATCAAAAGTTTGAAGACGATGTCAAGAATGGTAGAAAATATGCTTATAGAGCAAGGACAGGAACATTTAAAGAGATAGGACAAACGGACTTCTAATGATTAATTACTTCAGTTTTGAGAGTAGCTTTGACTTGATAAATAAAGCCTTTGATAAGGTATTAAATGATGCTTTCTTTGATTCAGGGCTGTTTAGTACGGTAGCGGGATTGTCGCCGACAAGTTTTTCTACTGTTGGGACACCAACGAGTACAACTTTTAGTTCTGTTTCTGCACCTCAAACAACAACATGGAGTAGTGTATAATGGCTGGAAGTTTAAGTTACCCGAATAAGGTAAAAGATGTATATAAAAGTTTAGTTTTCTATAAGACAGGCGATGAAAAGTTTTATAGAGACAATGGTTCTAGTGATGTAGAATTAGATATTGGTGGTGGACATGCTGGTATAAATAATGATTTAGCTTGGTTAAAGTTTACTACAACAAGTACAGTTGGCTCTGGAAATCTATTTGAAATAATTAATAATACTGTATCTATGTTTAGTATAGACACTGATGGAACCGCAAAATTTAAAGGTCAGGCATCTGCCCCATCTTCTGTAACAAATGGAAGTCTCTATTATAACCAGACTTCAAATAAGTTATTTGTAGGAATAGATGATGGTGCTGGTGGAGGTGGAGCATGAGTAATTTAATAGCACAAAGATTTCCGGCATCAAGAGAAAAAGATACCAAGGAAGGGAAATTTAATGTCAAGGAGGTAGGTTATCTATTACAATTAGTAGAGGTAGGTAGTCATAATGGACAAGCATTAGAATTGGCTTTGATATGCAAAATGAAGTTACAAGAGATGCTTGACAGATTAACAAATCACACGGAGTAAATCATGGCAGTAACATGGAAGAAAGTGATAACGGCGAATGCTGAAGAAGCACTTGCGGCATCTACCGCCTTATCAATTAGTGGACAAACACTAACACTAACAAAAGGGGATGCGTCAACTGATACTGTGACTCTTCCCGATGATAACACAGAATACAGTGCAGGGACAAATATGTCTCTCGATGGAACAACATTCAGTTCAACTGATACTGTGTACACATTACCAGAAGCAACTTCATCTGCAAAAGGTGGAATAGAATTATTCAGCGATACTGACAATTCTGTTGCCGCTACTGCTGTAAGTGCCACAGCTAGTAGAACATACGGTCTACAATTAAACTCTGACGGACAGGGCGTTGTCAATGTACCTTGGACTGATACTGTTAATATGGGTACTGGATTTACAGTTACAGGGTCTAGTCTTGGTACGCAAACAACTATAACGCAGGGTGATTCATTAACTCTAGCCGCTGGAACTGGTATATCAACAACCCCAACATCTGATGGCGTAATCACAATTGCTAATACTGTTACTGATTCTAATTTAACTGACGAAGAAGTTGAAGACATCGTAGGTGCAATGCTTACAGGAAATACTGAAACAAATATAACTGTAACATATCAAGACGCTGACGGTACAATTGATTTTGCATCTACAGATACTACTTATTCAGAGGCAACTGGAAGTGCAGAAGGATTAATGTCTACTGCCCATCATGATAAGCTTGATGCTATAGAAGCAAGTGCGGATGTGACTGACGCTACCAATGTAGAGGCGGCAGGTGCATTGATGGACAGTGAACTAGCTGGTATTGCGGCAGTCAAAGCGACTACGGGTACTTTTCTATCAGCAGATGAAAGTAAGCTAGATGCTATAGAGGCTAGTGCTGATGTAACGGATAAGGCTAATGTTGCTACAGCTTTAGCATCACTCAATGGGGATGATACACTAACTATTGGTGATGCGGGGAATGATTGTACCATAAACATTAATGGTGACATGACAGTTTCAGGAACTACTACTACTGTTAATACAGAAACAATCAATTTGGCAGATAATGTTATTACTTTAAATAGTAACTATAGTGGTGCTTCTCCATCCGAAAATGGCGGTATCGAGGTTGAAAGGGGCACTCAGACTAATGCTGAGCTTAGGTGGAATGAAACTGATGATAGATGGCAAATTGCAATGGCTTTAGATAACTCTTATGTTGGCTCAGTAGATGTTAATGCTAGTGCTACTGCTCCTACATCAGAAGGGGGACAGGGTGTTGGTTCGTTTTACATGGCGGATGGTGTTCCTTACATAAGGGTTGAATAATTAAGCTAAGGAGGAACTATGAGAATAGAACTAACGCAAGACGAATTACAGATTGCAATACTTGCAATTGAGTCTATGACTATCAAGGGGAAGGACGCACCCCCTGTTGCAAAAATGCTTACTAAGTTGTATAAGTCTTTTGAAAAAAGCGCGACGAAGGAATAAAATGGAGTAAAGAATGGCTGTAACTTGGAAGAGAATATTAACATCAGATGATACTTCCTCTGGACCCACAGGTCCAACTGGGGCGACAGGAGCAACTGGAGGAACAGGACCAACTGGAGCAACTGGAGCCGCAGGGAGTGATGGAGACGATGGAGCTGACGGAAGTAATGGAAGCAATGGGAGTAATGGTGCCGCCGCAGGGTTCGGAACTCCTACTATAGTAACTGGGGCACCTATTTCCGTATCCGCTTCTGGACCAGACACAGCCAAAATATTTGCATTCCGTATACCAGCAGGTGCTACAGGTGGAACTGGACCAACAGGACCAAGTGGTCCAACTGGACCAACAGGTTCAACTGGAGGAACAGGACCAACTGGACCAACAGGAGCAACTGGAGCCGCAGGCGCAGATGGTGATGATGGCTCAGACGGTTCTAACGGTTCTAACGGGGCGGCGGCTGGGTTCGGAACCCCGACAATTACTACTGGAAGTCCTGTTGCGGTTTCAGCATCAGGACCTGATACAGCCAAGGTATTCGCATTTACTGTTCCAAAAGGCGACACAGGAGCTGGTGGTCCAACAGGACCAGCCGGACCAGCCGGACCAACGGGACCGACAGGCTCTACTGGAGTAACTGGACCAACTGGACCCACGGGACCTGCAGGTTCAGATGGTGATGACGGTTCAGATGGTGCGGCTGGGGCGGCGGCTGGATTCGG
>JGI25136J39404_1000143_pt1 | contig 14851 bp, 20 predicted proteins | sample ETNvirome_6_1000_FD_39404 | JGI IMG/M metagenome (IMG submission 39404)
AATCTGACGACCCAGACACTCAAAAAGCGGTCACTGAAAACTGATGAAAACCGGACAATCTAAACTGATAAAAAGCGGTCAAAACTCACCGTTGTTGACAAAAGCAAAGAAGCGTATCGCAAAGCAGGTCAAGAAGGGCTTTCATGGCTATCCGTTGGTTTCGCTGGAATACTTTGGTAAAGCGCCGGATTCAGCCACCGAGGTCGTTGTTTCATTTACTGAGGAAGAGGGCGCCGATCCCCAGAAGCAAACGTTTGTAAGCGGCGGTGATGCCCGGGAAGATGAAACAATCCAATCCACCCTCGTGAAAATTATTGAGCGGGCGGATGCCAAGACGGTGACCGAGATCGAGGGCATTTCCACTCTATAATTAAAACAGACGTGTTAGCGCCATGATGACTTGTTCATGCAAGCACAGAGCCCCTCAGAGGTAATCTTGGCGAATAAGCATCTTTTGGAAAGAGTTACTTGGAGTTATCAGCCCATTTCGAAAAATATCTATCAAACAAGAGCTATCAAACAGACATGACGAGAAAGACATTAGGCTTAACCCGGAAACCCATTAAAGACGCCAAACCAGTGGCTGAGGAAGCCGAAGCTAAGGTTGAGGTTGAGGCTGATCCACAAAAACGTTTTTTAAACGGTGTGGCTATCAATCCAACGCCGGGGATTCGTTTGGAGTCAGGTTCAGAAAAACTCACGGTGCGTGCGATGGATTTGATCACGCCGATTGGAATGGGGCAGCGAGGTTTGATAGTTGCACCGCCGGGGTCTGGAAAATCGACGATCTTAAAAGATATTTGCCAGGCGGTGGGGAAGGCGTATCCCGAGATTAAACTTTACGCGTTATTGATCGATGAGCGACCCGAAGAGGTCACTGATTTCAGGCGTAGCGTCCCGGCTGAGGTACACGCTTCTTCTTCGGATGAAAGCTATGCTCATCACGTTCGCGTTGCCGATGAGCTTCTTGATATCGCCCGCCAACAAGCTGGTGAGGGTCACAACGTCATGATTGTGATTGATTCTCTCACGAGGCTTTCGCGTGTGCATAATGCGGAGCGAAAGAGCAGCGGCCGTACCATGTCTGGCGGGGTTGATGCGCGAGCGATGGAGATTCCGCGGAGGTTGTTTGGCGCTGCACGAAACATTGAGAATGGCGGGTCGCTGACCATTTTGGCAACCGTTCTGGTTGATACCGGCAGCCGTATGGACCAGGTTATATTTGAGGAATTTAAGGGCACGGGGAACATGGAGCTGGTTTTATCAAGAGACGTTGCGAATCAGCGAATCTTCCCCGCGCTGGACATTTCGAAAAGCAGTACACGCCGTGAAGAGCTGCTGTTAGATCCGAAATATTTAGACAAAATAAGAGCTTTGCGCCGGGCGCTCAGCGGTCTCAAACCGCTAGAGGGCACAAGAAGGCTGGTTGAGCTGCTTGAGAAGTACCCCACAAATGCTGAGCTTCTGAACAGCATCCCCGGAACGCACACCGATTGAATCTGCGATACGAGGTCAGGCCCGCGAGAAAGTCGCAAAAGTGATCTCGCTGGAATCCTCGCATGTCAGGTTGGCCATGATGGCCTTGCAGCTGGCCAGATCTTTTATTTCGGTTATTTGGGTAACCTGGGCCTCTTTTCTGGAGTCATTGAGGGGTTAGGAGGGCGTAAGCATGCAAATCGGAGTGATCGCAGACACCCACAGCAAGATGCGTCCCGAAGCCCTGGAGGTTTTGGAAGGCTCGGATCTGATTCTTCATCGTTCAACGCGCAATCAGGCTGGTTCGCCAGTTTGAGCAAAACCAGCCAGTCTCCACATAAGGCCATCGAGCGCTAAACGGAACACGAATTAATGGCTAATGGACAGTTTCGGCAGCTTCACGTGGAAGAAGGACTTGATTTTGGCTTTGAGTGACACTGCCATCTGCGCGATATATTCGCTTCGTTCCTGCGATGCAAGCTTTGTGTAGTAATCAATGTCGATAGTGCCCTGTTCGTTCAGTTTCGGAGCCTGATAAGTCATGGTGGTGTGTCCTGGTTCGATAAGTGAGTATCTTCTACAGGACTTATGGTAATGAGTACGAGGCTCTTGAAAAAGCGATCCTTTCTCATCAGACTGATGAATTAATCTCATCAGTCGAGCGAAGTTATGCGCCACCTGCCACCCCTGAATGCGCTTCGGGTATTTGAATCAGCGGCCAGACACCGCAGCTTTGTCGCAGCTGGCAAGGAACTTTTCGTGACGTCATCGGCGGTCAGTCATCAGGTGAAGACACTTGAAGAATATTTAGGGCTTTCACTGTTTGATCGAAGCAGGCGAGCGGTGACGTTAACCCCTGAAGGCGAGCAATATCTCTCATCGGTCAGGCATGCGTTCGATGAGATTGAAATGGCCACCCAACGACTGACCGCGAACCAGGAATCCAACGTGGTCAAGATCAGTGTTGCCCCCAACTTCCTAACCCGCTGGCTGATGCCACGCATGGCTCGATTCCAGGCCCTATACCCGGATATTGAGCTGGAAATTAATGCGTCCATGGGGCTGCTGGATTTCGATCGCACCAGTACCGATATGGCGGTTTATTTCGGGAATGGTGAGTGGGACGATATTGAAGTGCATTTCCTGCGCAAAGTTATGCTGGTTCCGGTGTGTAGCCCGCGGCTACTGGACGGTGAGTTGCCGCTGGAGAAGCCTGAAGACTTGGCAAAACACACTCTGATTTATGTCAGCAAACGGAAGTGGGAGTGGGAGAACTGGCTGGAACAATCAGGCGTGGATTTTATATCCGCCCGGGGCAGCTTACAGATGTCCAGCGGGCAACTTGCCACGGCGGCGGCCCAAGAGGGCCTTGGAGTGGCGCTGGCTGATAGCACCCTGACGTCCCGTGAGATTAAATCGGGGAAGTTGGTGGTGCCTTTCGACATCCAATTGGATACGAATCGGGCCTTCTATCTGGTCTACCGCAAGCAACGTCCGCTGACCATCGGAATGAAAGCCTTCAAGGAGTGGCTGATGAGCGAGATATAGGGAGCTCTCGGGCCTGATTCTGGGAGGAAAACCGGGGCAGAAACGGCTTAAACTCGGGGCGGCTCAGATGAACGTCCAGGCCAAGACCCGCGTAATCTTATTTCCCTGCTTCATCTCAATTTCCCTTATATCGACTGCACCAAGCTTACGAATCAACTTCTTTGCGGGCTTAACATTGTCGGCTTTTGAAACCAGGCTGGTAAACCAGCGACATTGAGTTGAATACGCCTGGCTTTCTCTTATCAGCTTTTTCAGAAACAGCTGCTCACCCCCCTTGCACCAAAGCTCTGCTCCCAGACCGCCAAAATTCAGAGTAGGGGATTCGGATTTTGTTTTTTGTTCACCGCGACTGCGAGCAAGGTTATTGAGTTTTAGCCGGCTACCTTTCATCGCGTCATCGAGAGATGCATGGAAAGGCGGGTTGCATACGCTGACGTCAAAGAACTCACCAGCTTGGATGATCCCTTCGAACATGTGGTTTTTATCGTGCTGGGTGCGGAGCGTGAAGCGACCTTGGAGTGCGGGGTTGTTGGTGATGATTGTGGCTACGTTCGTAAGCGACTCCGTATTGATGTCGCTACCGACACACTGCCAGCCGTAAATTTGGCAGGCCAGTAGCGGGTAGATGCCATTGGCTCCCGTCCCTATATCCAGCAGCTTGATGGTGGGCTGATCAAGCCCGGGCAAGTCAGCGATGTAATGGATATAGTCGGCCCTGCCCGGGATTGGAGGGCAAAGTGCCCCGTCCGGAATGTCCCAAGCGACAATGTTGTAGTATCGGTTTAATAACGCGGCGTTGAGAGTTTTTACGGCCAATGGGTCTGCGAAATCGATGGAAAGGTTGCCATGAGGGTTCGTTTTCACATGGGGGGCTAGTGCCGGGTGGGTTTCTACGAGAGCTGGGAGGTCATAGCCCTGATTGTGCAGATTCCTCGGGTGTAGATCTTTGCGAGCAGGCTTTGTGGAAATCGGAACAGGATAATTTTTTTGGTTCATAAGCAGGGGGAAACTGTGACAGACCTATTTTTCGGGGCTTTCGCGTAGGTTCTCTGTGTAGATGAATCGCGAGCAGGCGTATACGAAAGTCATCGGGTGACAAAGTTGCATGCTATCACTCAAACGGTTGTTACACATTTCTGCCAGTGAAACATGCACTCCATAAGAAGAGGTTACGGCAGTTCTGTACCTTGAAAATAGGTCGGATGAGCCTCTGACCGTCAGCGTTCGGTTAATCGGGTAACCTGGTTCGCTTTCCCGGAGTCATTCCCCGCTCCCACTCAGCTTCGTCTCCTGGCGCCGGAAGAAACCGGCCAAACTCGATCATCTGAGTGGCTGGAATGTCCTGCAGGTAGATCCACACGTCCTCAGCAGTTATGCCCGCAATTCGGGCTATCTCTTCAAGCATCTGGCTCATCAGGGCCTGCTTGACCTCGGTATTGCGGCCCTGCCGGATCAGGCCGTGCACATACACCTGGGGCGCGGTGTTCACGCTGCCACCGACAAAGTGATCGCCCTCATTGGTCGAAAAAAACAAAACCTGGGCAAAGAAACGGGGCGCGCCTGTTTGTGTGCTGTGGGCCGTTGTTATGGCCTCCGCGATCTGTGATTTCTGCTGCTGCGACAGAGAAAGATTCGCGACTGTGACGGTATAAGTGGGCATGGGGGAATCCTACCGGGAGTGACATGTATTTACCTGTTCTGGCCGACATTGAGAATCAGGTGGTCTTGTTTCACTATAGCAATGCTTACCTGCATGGCCATACGCACGGGCCGGGTTGGCGTCATTCGGGAATCTGGAGGGCGTAAGCATGCAAATCGGAGTGATCGCAGACACCCACAGCAAGATGCGTCCCGAAGCCCTGGAGGTTTTGGAAGGCTCAGATCTGATTCTTCATGCCGGTGACGTGGGTCGGGACGAGGTTCTGGAAGCGCTGGAGCAGATCGCCCCTTTGGTTGCGATCCGTGGCAATATCGACAAAGTAGGCCGGGCAGCGACCCTTCCGGATGTTCGGGATCTGGAATTCCTCGGCCACGCTTTTTACATGCTCCACGACGTCAAAACCCTCCAAATCGATCCGCAGGGCCGTTACCGCGTGGTCATCGCTGGGCATTCCCACAAACCCCGTAATGAGTGGATTGGCGATGTGCTTTATTTCAATCCGGGTGGCGCCGGGCCCCGGCGTTTTACTCTGCCGATCACGGTGGGGCGGTTGCAGGTGAGTGAGGGTGGTGTGGTTGGTGAGATTGTTGAACTGCCGGTTTGATGAGTTGGAAGAACCCGGCAGATCTGTTGGATCGCGCGGGTTGATTCCTTCCTGATTATTTTGGAAACTCCGCTAGGTATTGCAGCGGTAGGAGCCAGTGAAGGCGATCCTGCGCGAAGATGGACAAATCTCCCTCAAGGACAGAAGGAGCAAAGGAATGAGCAAGAAAGTTGTTTTATTAGGTGACGTGGGTACTGATCACTCCGGGTTCCCACCAACCCCGGTGATCGCGGGCTCCTCCGATGTGTTGATCAATGGCAAACCTGTTGCCCGCGTTGGTGATCCCCTCGCACCACATTCCAAACCCAAGCATCCACCTCATCCACGAGCTATAGCAGCGCGGTGGCTGGTGGCCAGGTTGTGTATGGTGCATCCAACCCATTCTTCGAAGTAGACCCGCGGACGGTCGGGTCTCGCGCTTCTGCCCTTACTTCGGTCTGATCTTGTTGTTTCCACCCGGTCGGACGGCAGGGGTAAAGGCGGATTCCATTTTAAAGCTGATGGCACCGCCGGCAAATTAAGCCCCAGATCACAATCCCGTCGCTTTGATATTTGGCTCTGAAATCGCCGAAACGCCGATGCGCTCGGCCAGGTAATCGCAAAAGTGTTGGGCGACGTCCTGACCGTCAAGGTCTTCGGCGATGGTGATCTTGTTTTGCTGGTTATCAACCGCAATAAGCTTGAAGTGTTCCACTTTGTCCACGCCCTGGCCCGTGCTACCCGTGCGCTTGATTGCCAAATGCCTAACCTGATTCATGGCCAGCTTGCGGCTGCGTACAGGCAGATAGAGCCAGCTTCTTAACGTACGAATTCTGTGGCGGTCGATACGAACGACCAGGCGGTTGAAGGGCAGGTACAAAGCCGCAGCACTTGCGGCGATGGCCACCAACACAAAGGGGATGGTGAACAGGCCCGCTAGCAAGCCAAAGCCCCCGCCCGAGAAAGCGGACATCAGCATCATTGAGCTGGCAAAACCGAAACCGCCGGCAAAAACCCAGGCGAATAAGGTGAGCACTTTATTGCGGAACATGGGGAAGCGCATTTTTATCTGATGGCCATAATCCTGGTAGTGCATGGCCCGGGAAAGGCCAGGCAGATCCAACCGCCCCGACTGTATGGCTTCTTTAGCGGCCCGTGATTTTTCGTCGCGTAAGGCGCGCACTTGCGCACTGATATCATGCCCTGCACTTTGAGAACGGGCATCGCCTTTGAACGCCGGAATGTCGTACTGGCGCTCCAGATCCACGCCCTCGATATCCGCTTTTACGGACAGGCGCCAGAAATGGTATCTGCTGGAACGTTCAGCATCTGCCTCTGGCAAGTCTTTCGGCAAGTCAAAGCTAAACGCAAGGCGTACACCGGGCCCTGCAGCTTCAACTCGCGGCGTTCCGCGCTCGGCCCAGAGGATTCTCTCTACGCGGGAGCGGTTTTTCCCGGAGCCGGAGACGTAGGTATAAATGCACTCCAGCGTCACGGTGACTTCTGCACCGGGAGTTATCAGGTCCTGGGCCCGAAGCCGGGGCACAAGAATTGTGCCACCCATCTGACCACCAATGGCTGCCGGATAGGGGGTCATGACAAGCTCGACTGTGCCGTAGTGACGATATGCTCGGGTCATGGTTACCGCTTTCCACAATAGCCCGAGGCCCACTGCAGGAAAAAGCAATGCCATTAAAACCGTCCAGAGGCTTTGATCCCAGGCTTTGGGTAGGGTCCACAGTAGCGGCGTGCTTATGGTGTTCCACACAAGGGCTACTACCCATATAAGCAACAGGGTGCGTTTACGATCAGATCGGATGTGGGGGCTTTCCCAACCCTTGCGGCTTTGCCAGTTGGAGTTTGTGGGTGCCATTGGTCCTTCTCGTTGCGGACAGAAAACCGGGACAGGTCATTGAGCTTTTTGGTTAGCCAAATGCACTTTCAGAAGATTACATCCTAAATTGGATCCATGTTCACAGGCACGCGTCAATAACTTTAACCCTTTCTTCAGGTTCTTGGTCACTCCTTGACCGGAGGCATGCATAGTTGCCAAAAAAGAACAGCCAAGCATAGAATTATTTGAGCACGACTTTTGAAAGTATTCTAAGGCTCGTTGGTAATCGATAGGTACGCCTCGGCCATGCAGATAAATTGCACCCAGCGCATCGCAGCCTATAGTCAGGTCCCTGTCACAGGCCATCTTATTGTAGTGAAGCATTTTTTGGATATCACGCTCCACGCCTAAACCTTTGTAGTAAAGACCGCCTAGATTGTTACATCCCCAAACTGCCTCATCGTTGCACGACTTCTCGTAGAGAGATTTTGCTTTTCGAATATCTTTTTCAACACCTTTTCCCTCTTGGTAAAAATAGCCTAAATTATTGCAGCCCTGCAGGGCGCCCCTTTCACAGGCCAAATGATATATATCCCTTGCGGCCGAATAACTCTGATCAACTCCCGCGCCGTTCTCGAACATGAAGCCAATGTTGACGCAGGCTTCAAGATCATCTGCTTTACATGCGACATCATAAAACTTTATTGCTCGCACGTAGTCTGAATCAACACCAAATCCAGTCATATAAAGCCAGCCAGCCCATTTGCATCCATCAGGATGCCCGAACTCGCAGGCTTTCTGGTAGAGGTCAGCTGCTTTCTTTCCATCATCGTCTAGGTAATAGTCGCTTGCTGCGATAATGCAATTTTCTAATCCACCTCCATCACAATTCTTTTCTAAGAAGAAAAGTGTTTGTTTCTCATTCGTGGAGAGCCGAGCCAGGTCATCGCAGGTGGCCTTTGGAAAAGTATCACATAGGTATCTGTCGAATAAGCTTGTGTTCGAGAGTTCTGAATCTTTAAAGAAAGGAAAAAGAATAGCGATGATCAGAAATATTGCAATGCCGCCTATTAGTGCGATTTGATGGCCCGGATTATGCTCGATATCTAAGAGTTCGTTGAGTCGTGTTTTTGAAATTAAACGAACACACCATGATGAAAGGCAGTAAAGCCATGCCCAAATGGATGTTAAAAAGGTGGAGTAGAAGAATATGGAAAATATACTGAAAACCGCCACCAATTCCACAAGCGATGGAGCTGGTTTTCCAAGAACAAAAAGATAGGCCTCAATGGCGAACCAGATAATGCCAGCAGTGATAAGTGCATCGAATGCCAGTAAAGCTAGCTGGTTCCATATGCTTGATATGGAGCTAAATTTATTAAGCAACCAACGCGTTTCAAATAATGATAAGTAATCAGAAATTACATTAAGTATAAGGGAATAAATGATAAGGTCCTTGGTGTCAAGATATACCCCAATTCGGCCTTTCTCTTGGAGGATGTCGCCCAGTAAAAAATACAATATAAATACTGTAATAAAAGATGCAACAGATGACCTTAGGAAACAAGCCCAGCTAAGATGTCTTCGGCCAAAAACAGCGTCGAATAATAGACAGAACTGCCTCAGCCAAGTGGATTCATAGCTTCCCCACAGCCAGAGTGACAAATGTTCCTTACTTTCTTTGGATAAATGTTTAGAACTAAACCAACTCACTGTTCCGTAAAAGCTGACAGCGATGCCCAGGGCGTAGGCCCAATAATTCGATATTTCAGAAAAATTAAATGTACTCAGATCAATGCTCATCGGTCGCGTTTGCCTATCTGGTTACATATGATCGGCCTAAGTGCAAGAAATAGCCGCTTAGAGCTATAGCAACCCTCATACATCCAGCTTGAGGACCGGCCATATTTGGACGAGTCCGCGACCGTAGGATTCAGCTTAATTTACCTTATGGAGCTTTGCATAGAAAAAGCCCCGGCTAAACGGAAAACCGGAACAGGCTCCCCCTGCTGAGACGGATTCCTCATATCCATATACCACTCGCGTATAGCCCATAATTGCACCAAATTTCCTGAGGCCTTGTGGCACAAGGCTTATGGGTACTTAACCCTAGGTTCCTAACAAACTTATCCACAGCTTCTGTGAGTAAAGTACGTGGCAATACCGGTTTACCAACGAGCCGGTACTGACCAGAATCCTCGATCCTTACGTTTTTGAATGCCTGCTCACTAACGGGCCAGGGTATAACGGGAGCCTCCATGAAAGCTGTACTTGATGCTTATCTGAATACTTCGCTGGTTCTGCGCATTGGTATTGCGCTTGCTCTTGGTCTGGTTGTAGGACTGGTGGGCGGACCAGCGGTGGCCGAATGGCTGGACCCTCTGGGAGAACTGCTGCTTCGGTTGCTGAAGTTCCTGGTTGTGCCGATTGTCCTGTTAACACTGATGGTGGGAATCAATCAGGCCAATCTTGGCAGTATGGGGCGTGTGGGCCGGAAAATGCTGGGCTTCTATGTGCTGACTTCGGCGTTGGCGATCACGGTGGGGCTGGGTGTAGCGTCTGCTTTCTCGCCTGGCAGCGGCCTGGAATTGACGTCTTCGGAAAGTGTCGAAGTGCCGGAGAATCCGGGCTTTATCCAGGTACTTCTGAATATTGTTCCCACCAACATGGTTGAGGCATTCGCCGAGCCGAACCTGCTGGGGATTATCTTCACCGCGATTGTGTTTGGCATTGCCCTGTTGAAGCTGCGGGAGTCAAAGGCTCACGGCGAAGTCGCAGAGCGGGTGTATGGCGTGGTTTCTGGCCTGAATGAGGTCACCATGAAGGTGATGGCCGGGGTGCTCCAGTATGTTCCGATAGGTGTGTTTGCGATTGTGGCCAGCACCGCAGGTGAGCAGGGCATGAACACGATACTGGCCCTCGGGGATATGGTCATGGTGTTGTACATCGCCCTGGCGGTACAGCTGGTGGTCTACGGGGTTCTTATGCGTCTAAATGGCGTTAACCTTATGGACTTTGTTCGTGAGGCCCGGGCTCCGGTCGCCACGGCCTTTGCCACCCAGAGCAGCTCCGGAACGCTGCCCCTGACCCTGAACGCGGCTCGGCGTTTGGGTGTTCCTCAGAGTATCTATGGCTTCAGCTTGCCGCTGGGCGCCACCATCAATATGGACGGGGCCGGCATCCGCATTGCCATTTCTGCCGCCTTTGCCGCCAATGTGATAGGGGTGCCCCTGGATTTTGTCACCATGCTGGAAATCGTCCTGATCGGCACCCTGGCCTCCATCGGTACGGCCGGTGTGCCGGGCGCGGGTATCGTGATGATTGCTACGGTGTTTGCCCAGGTGGGCCTGCCCATTGAAACCGTAGCGCTGCTGGTGTCCATCGATGCCCTTGTGGGTATGGGGGCCACGGCGATGAATGTCACCGGGGATCTGGTGTGCACTTCAGTGATTGCCCGTTCCGAGGATAAATATGAGGCGGCAGAGGCAGGCTCAAGCCAGGCGGTGCCGCAGGAACAGCTGTCCTAGGGGCAGCGTGTCAGTGGGAGCCGAGCATCGGCTGACTCACGTTCATGCGGCCCCTTTCATGCTGGTCATCTGAGCGACATAGGCGGTGATAAAGGCTGTTTCCTGAAACACCTTCAACCCCGTATCGGCAAACGCAATCGGCAGCGGGTTGGATGCCAGGGTAGATTTGATCATTGCCGGGGGCAGCAAGGTCACGGTTAACTCAGTATCGGTGATCAGTTGAATGGCCGCTTCCAATTTGAAGCTGATGGCACCGCCGGCAAACTTACCTTTCGGCATCCGCTCCTTGATCGCGACACGGGTGACCCCGTACTCGGCCATTAACTCCGCAAAGGCCGCCTGGAACCGCTTCAGGTCTTCACGGCTATGATTTTTCAGCAGTGACAGTTTGCGCACCTTGCACTCCGGCAGGTTGAACTGCCCTCTGTCCATATTCAGCAAACACACCACCGCATCGCTGCCCGTCAGTTCAACTCCGCATACAATCATAGTCACCGTCCTTTGAAGAATAATTTATCTGGCAGACTGAGAACCTGGCGGGGAGAGTGCCTAGGCTATCGCTGGGAGGAGATTTTTAGCACGCTTGTGGGGGCGGTGATATAGGCAGGTATAATTTTCTGAATCGAGAGAGCCGGGACAGATCTATCTTCGTGGTTTGAAGAATAGGCCTGCCCCGGTTTCGAAAGTGGCTCTTGGCGCCTTACTGAACGTCGTAAACCTCAATGATCGTTTTAGCCAGTTCAAGGTCGTTCTCGTTCGCCAGGGCAAGCTGGTTCAGTGCCCGGACGGTGGTGTCTTTCTGCGCGGCGTCGATGCCCAGCAAGTGCATTGTAGAAGTGCTGAATTCCAGGAAAGTTATTGCGCCAGCGAGATGTTGCCGGGCTGGATTTGCAGTTCAGAGAGTTTCTCAACCAGGCCCTGAATGTTGGCTTTTCCGGATCCCTCGTTGGCCAGCCGCAGGCGCTTGATGGCAGCGAAGGCATCGCCAATGGTGGCGGTGTAGGGGGCAATGATCGTTTCATTCAACACGACTGCGCCGTTGTTTTCACGGTCGGTCAGGATGTACTTCACGTGGGTGGTTACCTCGAAGTCCAGCCCGAAGACGGGTTGGTCAACTTCCAGCAGGAGCGCTTCAAGCTGATAGCGGCCAGAACCGGCTAGCAGTCCTTGTTTCTGCAGGGTTTGCTTCAGAGCACCAGCGAATGCGTCGTTGTCGATCTCGGAGGTCCATGCGGGGTTGGTTTCTTCGCCGCCCGACACGTTGGTGACATCCACATTGTTTTGCAGGGCCGCGTCGTAGGGCTTCACTTGCCCGTCGTACACCATGTTGCCCATTTTGGCGCCGGAGGCGCAGCCGGTGAGGTAGAACAGAGCGGCTAGCACCGCCAGAATCCTTGCGTTTCGCACGGTAGGTTCCTTCTTACTTATTTGATTATTTTGGGGTATTGCCTGCCATTGAGCCTGGGCTCGGAGCAGCGGGCCATGGTAGCTGAGCGTTGGTGGGCTTGCTATGTACCGAAGCGGCAACCGGAGTAAAATTTCATAAAATCTCTTGGGCAGGCTGGGCAGGCTGAGTCATTCCCGCCCCTGGGCAAATAACCTAGTTCAGTCGATAGAATGGACGATTATAATCGAGACTGGTTGGCCGTTGGTCTGGCGAACTGGTTGTGCCTTCTCCTGTGTAGAGAATATTGTTGTTGATGTAAACGACATTGTACTCGTCGATCTCGAAGTCGGCGCCATTGAACTGAGTCACATGCGACGTGAGTTCGGTAGCGGTGAGGCCGGAACTCAGTAAAACGTCTTCACCGAGTGTGAAGTTGCCTGATGAGGTAGGATTTGGAGCTTCCGGTAACGGGGTGGTGCAAGCGCTATCGATGTAGTTCTCGATACTTGTGGCAAATGCGCTGCGGGTGAAAGAGATCGTTACGATATCGTAGTGTGCCTCGCCCTCCACGTGCCCGCATGGTTTCTTCCAGGTGCCCTCGAGTACCGTGACTTGATCGGGTGGCGTCACGGGGTCGCTATCGTCGTTCCCGTCAGACGAACCTGAACCGGGAGTGGTATTTTCGTTGGCTTTTTCCAGGTCGCTCCCACTTCCGCCGCCTCCGCAACCGACCATTAATGCCGAAATAAAGGTGCACGCTAAAATCCTTTTCATCGTTCTGTATCCTTACAATGTTATCTAAATGGAATATTGTTATATCATTATTGCATAAGGTGGGTGGCCGCGATAGACCTGGCTCTCTCTGGAGAGGGCGGCATACTCTCCTGTTCACCAGGTTGAGCCGAGGTGTTCCGATCGCCGGCTTCTGGAGTCAGCGCCGCTGCTGGCTATAATGGCCTACCTCCAACCGTTGCAGAAAACGTTATGCCAATCGAAAAGATTAAGTGGTCAGACGCTGTTGTGAATAAGTTTCAGGTGTTGGTGATTCCATTGCTGTCGTTAATCGCCGGTTGTACCAACATGGCCGGCGATGTCGCTAGAACCATTCATCCGGCGCCGTCGACTGCTCTGGATGAAAACACGCTGTTTTCCGTTGCCAGTGAGTTCTTCATCGGGAAGGACTATGAGTGTGATGCCAGGCATGACCTGAGTACGCTTAGGTGTGCCAAAGAACTTCGTGATCTTTATATTCACCAGACCCAAGCGGTGGTGCAGATTTATCCCGGCGACGATGTGGCGTATCCCCATACTTTGGTGACGTCTCGATGGGATGAAGGGCTGATTCCGGGTGAGTTCATTTCCAGTGAGTTCACGAATCCCGATGTGACGGCGTTTTGTGAGTATCTTCAGGCGCAGGCGGTGGGGAGTTGCCGATTGTTGACCGAACACGGCTCTGCCCGGGGGCCGGAATGATCAAGCCGAGTTGCTACAGCTGTCGGAAAAAATTTGACCCATCCGAACTGAGGCTTTCCTACTCAAAAAACTACTGTGAGGGCTGCGGCGTTGGGCTGTTTGGTGACGACTATTTTCGTTTCGCCAGAAAGCCCGCTCCAACGGCCCGGAAGAACCTGGCTGTTCATGTGGCGGTGCTTCTTTCTGTGGTTGCCGGCTTGTCGTTATGGCTTTTGATGGGTAGGGCGTGACGGCTCCAGCCTATTTGTAGATCTCCCGCAAGGACAGCAAGGTAGAATCCGGAACAACGCCAAGTCTGCGAATCAGATCGATAGTTTCCTTTTTTGAAACTTCGTGGTATGGTTTCAAAAAAGGAAACAAGGAACGTTTGTGCACATTATTTCAAGAAAACCGTTTAACGATGCTGGCAAGCAGTTTCCCAATGATCGGGAGGCTCTGGTGAATACCTACACCACGTTGCGAAATGGACGGTTTGAAACGCCTGAGCAGCTGCGCAAGGTGTTTCCGTCCCTGGACAATTTTAAATACCGGGACAAATGGTGGGTTATCGACATCGGCGGTAACAATCTTCGGCTGATTGCCTTCATTGAATTTCGTGATAATCGCATGTACGTAAAACACATTTGCAGCCACGCCGAATACGACCGGCTTACTGACAAATACCGTCGCAATAAGGAGTGAGGCTTATGTTATCGCCTGCTTTTGTTGAGATCAGAGAAGCGCTATCTCAGGTGCCTTTTGTGGCACACATTGAGACTCAGGACGACTATGAGCGAGCGTTGGAGCTGATGGACCAGTTGGTGGACGACTACGACGCCAACAGGCTTCTCATTGAGGTTCTGTCTGTCAGCATTGAGCGCTGGGAAGACCAGGCTACAGAGTTTTCCGACTTTAATGCCGCTGTTGCTGAAACGGACAGGGGGATTGCGGTGCTGAAAACCCTGATGGCTCAACACGGCCTAGGGGTTGCTGATCTACCGGAGTTGGGTTCAAAAGGCAATGTGAGCAAAATTCTCAATGGCGCTGAAGGAAAGAAGTTGACCCGCAAACACATGGAGGCCTTAGGCAAGCGGTTTGGGGTGTCTCCGGTACTGTTTTTCTAGGATGCCTGCGTATTCAGGAGCCCCTTTCAAACTCCGCCCCTACCAACGGGAAGCCGTCGACGCCACGCTGAATCATTTCCGCAGATCCGATGAGTCTGCCGTCATCGTGCTGCCAACCGGCGCCGGCAAAAGCCTGGTCATTGCCGAGCTGGCCCGTCTAGCCAAGCGTAAAATTCTGGTGCTGACCCACGTCAAAGAACTTGTAGAGCAAAATCACGCCAAATACCAGAGTTATGGGTTGGCCGGCGGCATCTTCTCCG